>Ga0126342_10000179_pt1 | contig 52371 bp, 56 predicted proteins | sample Cyp1metagenome_FD_92528 | JGI IMG/M metagenome (GOLD analysis project Ga0126342, IMG submission 92528) | Coral microbial communities from Lord Howe Island, Old Settlement Bay, Australia - Cyphastrea 1 metagenome | ecosystem: Host-associated > Invertebrates > Cnidaria > Coral ...
ACCTTATCCCTCCATAGCTCATATAAAATTCACCAACCATTCACCGACTATCTTTTACGACTACCATCCTCAGAGCTGCTTGAAAAACATTTTTTTCGCTCTCGGGCCAACCGTCGTCTAGTTGTAGGTGGTATGTTTACCATTCCCAAATGGGTGAAAGTCACCCCTGGTGAGCATCCCGGAATGACTCAAGAGTAGCTGGCTACTGGACTGAGTCGCCAGGCCGCAAACGCCACCTCCAATGATGTCCTTTGGCGTCATGCTCCACTCTGAAGGAGGTGGATTGGCAACGTACCTGGCGTCCCCCCACACCGTACAGAAGCATGCATCAAACCCTGTGGTTTAGGGACAGTCTTGGAAGGGAACAGGGTAGAAGCACAAAAGCACAAGGTCATCCGTGTATACATGTATATATATATACATACATACATACATACATATATATATACATATTATATATATATACATATATATATATATATATACATATATATATATACATATATATATATATGCACCGTATCGGGAGCCAAAAGTGACTGGGGTATCCCAGTGGACACATGACACCCACCAGCCGAAAAATCGCTTAGGCAGCGCACACGCCCCCACGGCTGTTCATCAAAGTGTTTGCTTTGTAGCCATCGCGGACCAGGGCCTGCACATCAGACTATGGTGGATCTGTATTTCCTCATTTTCCGGTAGATCCAAAGAACAGAGACCAACATTGCTGAGACTCGAGTGGATTCCCAGACCCAAACACCTCGTAGCCAGTCTCTAGCGTTAATCGATGGCCAGGGTCCATGCCTGAGTGGAATCATCAGAGCATTTGATCAGAAAAGCCCCACTATTTACTGTTTTTTCTGCCTTGAATCCCCATACCTCTTGGTGAATCTTATCATTTTTGGGTGAATTTAAATCCCATTCACCATCAACCACCCGAAAGTTTGGGAATTGAGTGCCCGACCCGAAGCTTCTGCCCTGGAAATTCTGAAGGCCATGCAATCGAAGAGTTCAATACCTTCGATGTACACGCCTCGGAGTCAAAACTCGACAAATGACGTGGGTCTGTCCACCAAAACCCAATTTAGTGAGGCTATTTGTGCAGGATAATGATCCACTATGATCCACTGCATTTTGGGATAGACTAAAAGTTGGATAAACCCATCATAACCCATCTGTGTCGCATCTTCAGTTGCTTTGGACCAACCGGCTTGTGAGTTCTGCGTCATCTGAACACGCTGTCGAACCATGTAGGGTTGCCCCTTCAGACCCGCTGAGATACAGGCCGTGCATGCAATCGGTCTTGCCATTCTTGTAAGCCTGCGAACAACCAGCAGCCTACCCTTCCTTTCCGTGTCATCAAAAATGGTTGGGAAATCACCTGTACAAAAGGGAAGTTTGAAGGGGAAAAACATCTGCAAATAGGGGATTTCTCTGGTTAACTGATGTTAATTGGGGGTAACTGGGCTGCTGTCTCAATATCATTCCACATCTACGGGCGCTGAAACCAAACACCTCACACACCGCGAACTGGCCTCCGGTGAATCCTCGAAGTAGTTGTCGTGTTGCCATCTCATCATGGGCACCTGCCGCATTGCGATCTGTGCGGTACCGACATCCACTCAGCCTCCGTACTGTGTCCAAACCTGTTGTGTGTTAGCTGCACGCCTGCACAGCGTAGTCTGGGCCGGAGTTAAAAGACAAAGCCCAGGACAAAGGGTCTTCCCTCAGTCAAATGGACGTGAAATGGACGGATTGTTGGTGCGCGGGCGCATTTGGTTATGCAAAACTCATAGGGAAAAAGTGTCTAAGAGAAGAAATTGCATGTAATGGTATCTATTTTCAAATCTATGTTTTTTTTCGTATTGGTGTTGCCTTTTGGCTAAAAAAAGGAAAATCCCGATCTGAATGACAACTTCGATGGGTCGCAGACGTGCCAGGCTCCTTGACGCAAGCCGTCCGGAGTGCCACGCGCTGGGTCTGAAGCAACGCCGCTGGTCAGTTTGTGATTGCTGGAGAACTACTGTGGTAACTGGGGTATACCCATCTTTTTGTTGAACCATAGCCATCTTTAATGATTCAATTTAAAACCAACTTTGGGCATCAATTTAACCTTCGAATCGCTTGGTGTTTCAGTATCATGCTCTCGGCTTTAAGGAGCCGGCATTGATCTTCTCTCTGTTGATCTTCTCTTCCCAGTCACGAGGCATTTCCATGTACCTTTTCTCCTGACAAGTCTGGGGTCCAAGGGGCTCGTTTGATTCAGCGGTCAACGGGCACAAATAGGCAAACCTTTTAAAAGAATCCATTGGACTGAAAAGCTGAAAAGGATAGCTTCCTCTCGAATGCTCGAATGTCAAAGTGTGTGCATTCATATGCATGATTAGAAATCATCATTATCAGCAACAACAACGACAACAGCAACAGCAACAGTGACAGCAACAACAACGACAACGACCACGAAGACAACGGCAAAAGCAACAGCAACAGCAGTATATATATACATGTATGTATGTATGTATGTATGTATGTATGTATGTACAACACATATGTAATATATACGTAAACATTTACACATATATTTTACACATGGTATATATATATATATATATATATATACATAACATATATAATATATAACATATATATATAACATATATATAACATATATATATATAACATATATATATAACATATATATAACATATATATAACATATATATATATATAACATATATATATAACATATACATATATAACATATATATATATAACATATATATATAACATATATATATAACATATATATAACATATATATATATATAACATATATAATATATATAATATATATATAACATATGTATATATTATAAAACATATTTATATATACAACATATAGTGTGTATATATATACACACTATTGTGTGACTTATTCTTCAAGACTGTACGTCAAAGTCAGGGCCAAGTCCTGGAGACTGCTCTGCTTGAATCTCTCCATCCGCTCTGCAGCCCATTGCTTCAAGGCCTTCCCGACGTGGCAACGAACTGGTCGTGACCGATTCTTTTAACAGCTGAGGGCGGCACAAAACCCGAAGGACTTACCGGGTCCTAGCAGAAAATGATGTGGTGTCTGTTGAAACATCCGGAAAATTCTGCAAACTGATGGAAACTTTACAAAATTGCAACCGGCCGGTGTGACCACCGAAGCAAACAAAACACCAAGCAGGGATCTGTGGAATCACTTTCCTGGCCATTGAGGTTGCAGTAGAAACACGTCAAGCAATAGGCCTCGGTGACCAAAGCATCAGCCCCCAAACATTCGCACTGCACATGTCATAAGAATTGATTTTTGATACACAAAAATCGTTTTCCATGATCCCAGCTCCTGATGTGAATAAACCATCCAACAAATGGAGGTTTCCTAAAATGGGGGGCCCTGGGGGGGTATCCCCATTTATGGAACCCCCAGCACCAATCTTTCCGGTCCAGTATCATCTCGGTCTCCGACACAGCCCAAGGATGAGAAACGATGATAAAGGGCATCAGCACCTCGTGCATTCAGATCATTCAAATCATTCAGAGCAGCCAAGGGGTCTTGGAATGTCTTGGCTGTTTTAACATTACTGGAGATTGACATGATTGACCAATGCTGGAGATTGACCTAAATGAGTACTGTAAGGCTCCAGCGAACAATCACTAAACGCCCAGGCCGCATTGTCACCTGGCTCGGGATTGATCAACCATCGTTGGTTTGCATCAAAAATGCAACCTGGAGATTTAGCAACTTGGAGTTTTGCATTGTGACATTCCATCATTCGGTTTCCAAGTCCCAGCGAAAGCAGAGGGGCGATAGCAGTGGAACCCATCATTGTGGTCTTGGCTTCAGATAGCGAAACAAATAGGATCCCGAAACAATGCGTCAATGGCCTGATTGTAGAAGAGGCTTTTACAGTTGTTTGATACTCAAGAATTAGCATTTTTGTTTAAACACCGCCTCACTAGACCCTTTTGCCCCACTGATGTCTAGCCTACTGGCCGGCGTCAAAAAATTCTCTCGAGGAAGAAATTAGATCAAGACTAATCAAGGTTTCCCAACCGTTGGTCTGATACAAATATATACAAATGAAACCTCGCACAACTTGCAACCCACAATCTGGGATGGTCCAAAAAGCGGCTTTTTTTAACCCAGATCCAATGGTTGATCCGATCAATCCTCATTTCCTCCCATGCAAAATTGGCTTCTGTGGGAAATGTCCCAAAATTTCAGACACACCCAGCTAGTTCTCGCCCGTGCCTTCATGGGTTCCGCCGTTTCTGCCCAAGGCTGGAGCTGCAATTCGCCGCTCTCGGGACCCAAGCACCAAATACTCATGAGCCTGGATACAGTGGCCAGAACCGGAACAACTGAACCATAAACTTGGTCGTGTTTGGATGTATTTAGTATGAAACCCTAAATTTTTGGTGGCAATAATTCTGACTTCTGCAAAATTCGATTGGATAGACTGGGATTTGAGTGGGGGTGGTTTACCCATGTTTATACCCATTCCATTTGCGAACGCGTCCAATGGATGGTCGGGGCCCAATCCGTGGCAATCCGTGCCTGTGGCTGAAAAAGAGCTTGAGCCATTTGCTGCAGACCTGCATCTCCCATACCACCGAAGCTCTACAATATCTTTTGGAATAGCCATGTCAACAGCTTGCCAAAGAAAAAATCTTAGAGGTCTTGTCCAGTGGTATTCCATGGTATTCCATGGTATTCCATGGTATTCCATGGTATTCCATGGTATTCCATGGTATTCCATGGTATTCCATGGTATTCCATGGTATTCCTCTATGAATCATAGACAGAATCAAGGAACAATCATAGAGCCTCTTCTGTCAGTGCTGGGCCATCTCCCTTTGGCTTGGAGACCTGGTGAAAAAAGTGAGACCATCGAGGCGATATTTCATGCTGTGTCTCTACTTCAGGGGGGACCCTGGGGATGCTTAAATTTTAAAATAACTTCATAAAATATCCATTGTCTGACTTGGATAGTCAAAGAAATTTGATGGAAAAAAAACAGCATCTTTTTGCATCTTTTTCCCCATCAAATGCTTCATGTCTGAATTCCTCGAAGTAAAAAGTGCCCCACCTCATGTAGCAACGCACTCGATCTCGCTGAAACCTCAGGTGGGCATACCATGGCATACCAATGGGAGTCTGGAAAACCATGGAAAACCCTACTTGGTGGCCCATCCCACTTAGTAAGTGGGTTATAACCCCAGTTATAAATGGGATAAGTAGGGTTAATCCACTTATAACCGGGGTTATAACCCACTTACTAAGTGGGATGAGCCACCAAGTATTCCATCTAGTCATCACTTTCCCGGTGAAAAACCGCCATAACTCGGGGTTTCAACAACCCCATTGTCAGACAGATTCGCCTCTATCTTTGCACGCTCCAAGTGAGGTGACAAGAGATTTGCGTAGCGCCTGCCACATGGCTTAAGTCAATAGGGTATTGATAGGGGGATAAATGCGAGATACATGGGATATTGATGGCATTTTGTGAAGCAAGATCATATATTATGTGGGTCTGAAATTGGGTAGTGTAGCCCCCAATTAGACCATTTCAAATAGAGAAAATGATTATAAACCAATGAATGGAATGGGGCAGCCTATTTACGGACAAACTCAGATGAAGGGATGAAACGTTGCACCTGCCCGTCCAAACAGATTTGAACCCAGTCGCCACGGTCTCAAACATGAAGAGATTACGTGAATTCTGCATCGAAATACCGAAGAGCTGCACCATCCCTCCTTAGCACCAGGTGGCACTGGGAACCCAGTTGCTGACAGATTTCCGAAGGAACCAACTGACTGTGGAAGGGAGGGCTTCCAGTTCAACTCAACTGAGGATATCGCATAAAGCTTTCTGTGAAGAGAGATGCGTAAGCATCTTCGGTCGAGACTCCTGGCTGCGTTCATTCCAAAATGGGGAACCTTACCTATGTACATCAAGAAACGAGAAATGATTCTACCGTGGAGTTTGGGGTATGCTATTTCCAGACCCACCCACAGTGTCAGATGTCAAACATGCGAAACGGACTAGCCAGGAGATTCGACGATGCAAATGTCAAGAAATGGTTTGAGTCTTCAAACAGGAGGGCTGGCCAATGTCTGCTACACGGTAGGAGCCCTCTTTGCCAAGGAGCCCCTGCAAAATGTTGTCACTGTTGAGGCATGGTGAGTCCTATCTTCACTGTTGAAACGATGCTGGGACAGTCCAGCAGCCTCCACAACTTGTGCTGGAACAGAAGCCTCACAGATCGCGCCAAGCAGCACTGTATTGGACGGCTTGACAAAACCCAGAAGCAATCTTTGAAACATCTTAATCTTAATATGATATTGGCTATATATCCCATTCATGTCCCATTAATATCCAGTTCATCGTCAACACTCAGAGTGCTTGAGACCACTCAGCAATGGACAAATCTACCCTGCTCATCCACAGCGGAGATATCCTTAGACCCGGATCGCAGCTTCTGCCACCAAGACCAAAATCGTGTTTTCAACATGTTTAAACTATCATATGCTTGAGAAACTCTGATTCTAGCTCCAACTGGTTCCCCATTTTTCGTTCAAAATATCGACACCCCAAATCGCTCCCTCCACTCTTTGAGGCTTGAACTCCCAGGACACTGTCGAGGTACTCATCATCGACCTTCAGGGGTATCAAAAAAATCTATCTGAAAATGGAATATACATTGATATAGATTGATATACTGATAATGCTCCCTCTTTTTGGAAAATGTGATATCATCTATTGAATCTATTGGATTAAGGGGGACCCTATTATTTTCAGACAACCCATCTCTAATCATATGACTTCGATGACTGTACCTCACCATGAAGCACAACGGCTGGGTTGGCTGGGTGCCGTGCCTCTGGATCTATCACGCAGAAGCCTCGCATCGCATGACCCCTCCAAAAGGCGATTCCGACAGTCCATCCATCTACTGCAACCCTCGCTGTGTTCTCAATTCTTTCTGATTACTCATCCCAATGTATATAGGTAGATAAGATAAGATAGATAGATAGATAGATAGATATGTGTGCAAAATGTTTTGAATAAATATACAATGTAAGTATGTCATATGTGTATGTGTATATATATATATATATATATATGCACATGCATGATATGATATGTTCCCAAATATGTGTGTATATATATATATATACAGGTTCCAAGTCAGTCACTAACGTTGATGCAGATCAGCACCTGACGGTCAAACATTGAGCCTCTGACCCTTCACAGACAAACACTGGCCGATGCTGCGCCCGAGGGTCTCCTTGCACTGCGGTCTTAGATGGGTTTGTCTTGGAAATGGGGTATACCGGAAAATCTTCAAATGTTCAATTTAATGAAGATCAGACATTAAACCCCCATTTTCAATGGGATAAACCCCCATTTTCAAATGGGATAACAATCCATTGGAATTGGCGGTACCGGGGATTCCCGCCGTGTCGAGACCACGTGCTTTCACATCGGGGCCAGTGGCCGGCGTCCGCGCGACCTTTCTTCCCATGGAGCTCGGACCTGCAACGGTGCTTTCTTCCCAAGTTGAGGGCTCAGGGATCGACATGTTTCCTTCAAATAACATGAAACATATTAAACAACACCACCTATTAGGGGAATCATGTTTTTTTCGACTGCAGAAGCCTTGTTTAATTCACAATGAAGATTCTCGCTGAGAGATTGGAATCAAGCATCATCTTCGGAATGCCTGTCTCTCATCAGCAAAGACCAGGTGTGTTTTGATGCATTGACATCACTTCTTGATGAGTTTGGTTTCTAAGCGCTGTGAAACTGGTCATCTTGAGTCTTTTGTAACCGCAAGAGCCTCCTCATTCCTATAATTCAGTCATGCTCGCGGATGTACAAAAAAGAAAGAAACAGTTCGGTATCTAGGTTTAGAGCTTCCGAGTTTCCATTGACACCAAAAAAAGGACTCGAGATATGCTGTTTCATGGACTGGATTTTCTTGTGAAACTATGTGTTCCAAGCTTGAGACGGCCGCAAGTTCAGGCAGCTTCATTGTCCACATGCCACAGCCACTGATTCAAGGCCGAAGATACGAAGAACCCAAGTTCAATATAGCGATTCTGAGGATTAAAATCGGGAATGTACCGACACCGACATGTCACCAATGGATGAAAATCGGGTACCTCACAAATTCGATGCCTCGACACTAAAAGTATATATTATATATTATATATTATATATTATATATTATATATTATATATAATATATAATATAATATATATATATATTATGTATATCAATACGACCAAAAACGACCAAAAAGGCAGACCAAAATCGACCAAAGCCGACATGGAAAGCAGCAAAACATCTTCATCGTGGATGGTCGCAATGGTCGCCCTCAGCGCATGCCATTCATCACCTGCAAGGGGAAAAAAAACTGCAGATGCAACCCTCACTTGGGGGATGGTTCACCATCCCACCCATATGGCTATGTGTCAAAACCTTGTACCCCTGGTGAACATCAAAATAGCTGGTAAATGGATGTTCATCCCACTAAAAATGGTATTAATAGGTATTGATCCATACCCATATCCATTGAAGATATTGAAGGGAATATTGGGGAGAGTTTATGGATATGGATTTCCACATCTGAACTTGGAGAGCCGAAAAATCGCAACGTGCCCATACTACTTAAGCTCAAAAAATGCTGAGATAACTGACTGGCCAATTCCAGTAACTTTCACTGGCCCAATTTGAGCCTCCATGATGTTGCCAAAGACACCTGCTGCTGTAACAGCTGCTCCTGCTCCGGGGCCTCTGCAATGCCAAACGGAGAAACGGTTGCAGCTTGACCAACTGTGACAGAAAATCCGTTGCGGAGAGCCTTGAATCACCAAAGGCCTTGGAGTGTACCACCTGCACGAAAAAGCTGACAGGACCCAAATCCCCATTTTATGGGTCTGAAAAGGGGATACCACAAATGGCATTTTCGGGAAAATGATGAAGATATAACTGTACCCCTTCCACATCAAAATAGCGGGGATTTATGGATGTTAAAATCCCCTAAGAAATGGGGTGTTACTATAGCTATTGATCCATGTCGCCATGTCGCCATGTCTACACCCGCAGGGGTTCTGAGAGTCCAGCTTGGATGAGACCGCACAGATGTTGTCCGCAAATTGCGTTCCGGCAAAAGGATGGTCCTTTTCGTGAGATAGGACCGTCGAAACACATGGAATCATCCCCTGGTCACCAAAATAGCTGCTGGATGCTGCATGTATCATATGCCCACAGAAAAACACATGAAAATCCATGATGGATGATGCATCCCCCCAAAATATGGTATCGTAATGTATCAATAACATTATATTAAGAATGTATATGAATAATTGCTAATCATATATCAATACGTAATGTATTTCAGAGGTTTTGAATCCATCCCAATCCAGCACTGCACCTTGGGATAGCGGTCCAACTTCACTGATGCCTTGCCAGATTTCACCTCCACGGCGCCCACAAAGCGGAGCACTTCGTTGGCTTTCTCCGCTTCCTCCAAGAGTTTGTCCATCCTGGGATTTCCCCTGGCTGAAGATGACATCATGACACTGGCTGAAGCTGTGAATTCTTTGCCAACTAAGTGAGACTCAATTGACTTTATCCAACTATGATTTTTGAAGGATGGTTGAAAGAGGTGAATTATAGGCTCCTGGCAACTTGGCTGTACAAATCGTGGCTTCCCTATTTTCTGAATAATAGCGAGGGGCAACAACTCGGGAACTGGAGTACCACAACACAGGTTTGTGCCGACATATGGATTGTATGGTACCCGGGCCTTCATGGAGATGTTACTCGGATGTTTCCTACTGTGATCTCTGCCACGAAATGGGTGACAAGCTGTGTTGCTGCTAGTTGCGCTTTCCGTCAGGTTCATCGCATCATTTATCCGGACTGGCTTTGGCAAAAATGTAAAGGTGCTCCATGCACTCTGCGCAGGTTTGCCAATGCTGCTCCAGTGCATTTTTTCTGAGCAAAGCTTGCGCTTGGTAACTTTGTAGTTGAGAATCCTGTCGATGCTCATCAGGCACATGGCTTTCAGATTTTGGGGATGTTTTTCTTTCAAGTTGTAGTCCTCACAATCAGTGAAAGGACATTTGGTTTGTTTGAAAATGGGAAATACCCCCAGTTCATTTGCATTTTAAAAGGGCTAATGATGATCTATCGTTGAACGGACTGTGGTTTTCCCCTCAATTTACAGACACTCCGAGTCCCCACTTCAGAACGGTACACAACTCCCAGCTCGAGTTCCCAGCTCATCATCATAGGCCTCAAGTTCCTCCGGGAATCTGCATCTCTTGGGTGTTTTTGGCTGGTGTTTTTCATGGTGTTTTTCAAACATTACCCCTGGCTCCTCGATGAATGCATCAGCAAGGTTCTTGCCACTAGGAGCATCCCACCTCTGAACCAACATTTTGGTCATCCAACAGCCAACAGAGGCATCCAACAGCCGCCATTGCCGTCATCCAAGGTCCTCACTGTTGAAGCTTCTCTGGCACCAAGGATTTCACCTCGGCCCCTTTTTGTTGGTGAAAATGATGAGTACATTGGCTTTTGGCAGTAGAAATCGAGACAAACCTATAAGAATCAATATATATATATATATATTATATATATATATTTTATATATATATTATATATATATATATTATATATATATTAGATATATACACATTATAGCACCTTGATTTTCAAACAATCCTACAGTATATATACGAATACTCAGTTGTTTCCATCTTCCTTCTGAGTTGACCACTGGCACATCCTCCAGCTCGATCTTCAGGCCCAGCTCTCGGCCCAGGATCGTGACCTTCCTCTGTACATCAGTTCCACCCAAATCATCGAGTGGATCGGGCCTCACAACCACCAACAGTTCAACGTTCATCAGGGAAAAATATGGGAAACATAGCCATAGAAAATCAGTTCCTCATGGATTTTCCCATGTTCCGAAATGATCTTATTTATCTTGAGGGCAACACACCACCAAACATGCAGCTTTTTGGGCATTTTTTTCCAAATGTCCTGGTCCGACTGGTCTGGTCTGACTGAGGCAGCTGCTCAGTGAAACCTTTCTCCTTGGCTTCTTTGACAACCTCTGAGAACTTCACGCCGGGCCTGGCCCCAATCTTGGTCGACATGGTCGACATCAAAAAACAAAAAAAAATATCCACAGTAGACTCACCAATATCCCATTATATCCCATGTATCTCCCCATGAATATCAATAGAGAGATTGAGGATATGAATGAGATTATATAATGAGATGCTGCTGGATTCCCTCAAGAGCTTCCACAACCATTGGGACCATGATTTCTGAGGTGACCCCACTTCCAAGTGTTGAAGATGAAGGACAATGTTCCGCTGAAGATGCCCTCAACCTGTTTGAAATAGGCACCAACATGGGCCAAGATACTGGCCATCAGCACGAAATGGTGAAGCAATAGATGCATCACTTGGTGGCTTCGTTTCTGGGTCACTGGCTGTCTCCACCTCATCTCCTGCTCGCACCAGCGATTGCACTGGGCCAACCACTGGAAGCCCGGCACCTACCTGGGAGATCCACTGCTCATCGTCCGAGCTCAGGACTCACAGACACATCAATCAATGATCACGCCATCACAGGGCCATCACAGGCCGTTACACCGCTTTTCCCCAGAAATCTTGAGACCAAACCAGAAATCGAAGTCGATCCACAAGAACCACGCCGCCTGAGCCGCAGACGGTGGCTTCGTAGAGAAACCGAGCACCGGTCTTCTTGGACGCAGCCAGAATCTTCTCCTGGCGGAACAGCCGAGGAAAAAAATGGATGACTTGGTGACATCCCCCTGGATCTTGGAACGTACTCACTATTGTCATGTCAACCTGAAAAATATCTACCATCACTATTGTCGAACTGCTCCAGTCACCAGTGAAGTCGAAAAATCGGAGTCCAAAATTGCTATGGGACAAAATAGCTAGTAAATGGGGGTTCATCCTCAAAAAAAATCTGGTACTGTGGATGGACAAAATCCTGCACCAGTTGGTAACTATGAAACACTGGGACAATGGTATTGGATTACAATGGGATTTGTCCCATCTACCAACTGGTGCAGAATTTCTTCCATCCACAGTATTTCATAGGTACCCTCTGGTAAACTAACATAGCTATGGAAAATCACCATTTTTAATGGGAAAACTCACTATAAATGGCCATTTTCAATAGCCATTTTGACATAACCAGAGGGTAACTTGATCCATCTCCAAATGTTGCCAGCGAGGCGTAGCGAGAAAATGGCCCGCTGCCAGCACGCTTGTTGGGCGTTGCAACGTCTGCACCAGCGAGGATCCACGCCTGCGACAAAGCAATGGAATCTGTTGGTGCTCTCCACTGCTTAGCTTTGACTCAAAACGGAGGATATGATGAGGATATCCCCGAAATTGCGAGGTTTCAGTGGGGAAAGCTCAGTTTTTTGGATTCTGGAGCAACGGGAAGTGCCATGGTTAATGGCAAAAGTGATGTTCGAATGGGAATGGGCTTCCAGATGTTGAGGTAACTCCCAGATTTGCTGCACACCTCATACAGCTCAGCAGGTGCATCTGATGCCTGGCCATGCGACAGCTCTTCTCAGAAAATATGTGACTCATTCTGAATAAGAATGACAGCTGCGTCACAGTTATGGAGGAAACAGTAAGGGCAGGACTGTGTTGTCCACTATAAGAGCTCGACCTCCTTGGTGGTGCAGATCTTGTTCAACTTCAAAAAGCTGTCTGTTCCATGCTGAGGCGGTGACCAGTCGAAGCCGCGGCTTTGACTACATGCTGACCTATAACTGTACATCTCGGTTGACTTGAGACGCAAAAAGTACACACGGGCATGGGTCAAAATTGCGTAGGAGAAGTATTAGATGGTTATATAAATACGTCAATGCGTATAATATATATATATATATATACATATATATATATACTACAATGACAAAACCCAAATTGTATCTTGAATTTTAACTTTCAACCCATCCCACACCACAGGCAATCCCCACCCAGCTTCTCCAAATCCGCCGGCTCTTCCTGCGGCGACAGACCCAAGCTGCCCAGCCCCAGCCCCATGTCCGGCGTCTCCTTGCTCTCATCCCAGCCATCAGCCAGAAAGTTGAAGCTGTCCGAGGGCAACAAAGCCATGACCTGGCAGAAACCGAGATCTCCTGGGGTTGAGGTGGTTTTTCCATGTTTTTCCCACCAATTATAGTGATGTATGATGATTTATGGCCAGTGTATCTGATGTTTCCAGTTCATGGTAGGGCTGGTAGGGCTGGTAGGGCTGGTAGGGCTGGGTGCACCCCAGACCCAAAGATCCAAACACTCCGAATTCGCCTTGGAGCGCGAGACAGCTGAAATCTCCAGCCGAACCTTGAAAGCTGAAAGCTGAGCTCGGGCAGCTCGGGGGTCTTGACTTCTGGACATTCTGCTGAAATATCTGAAATAGGCACTCACATCACTCACTGGGAGGGCTACTCCAATCTTTTCCTCTAAACTTGGTCCTTCTTTGATCATCTGTCTCACAAGCTCTTGGCCTGAACCAGCGACAAATGCAAACTCTGCTGTCGGCACTTCAATCCGAATAGCTGAGATTCTGGACTCCAGTTGTTCTTTCTCAAAAGAAAGGACAAGGAAGCACCCTCCTACAATGGCCACAACTGATTTCCCTCTAACCGCGTGCCTACAAGTCCGTAACCAACGAGCCCTACCTGGATGCAGAATTCACAGGGAAGGAGACTCCGAGAAATCCCAAGACGTCACAGGGGAAAATACCCTTAGGCCGTGAACCAATTTGCTGGTTTCAAGCAGCGGATCATGCCCTCCAAGACTCCGGCATGAAGTGTTGGCACATCACCAGCAGCGCATGCAGTGGCGGAACCTTTGTGTCCAAGTAGCCTCTGGTAAACAGCCACATAACTATGGAAAGATCCACCATTTTATAGCTGGGTAAATCCACTATAAATCTATGGCCATTTTCAATAGCTTTCATCAGCGGAGCCTCCTTGGGCTCCAACCAGCCCGACTGTGCACTGCCTGCGCTCTGCGGCCTCGCGCTGCTGCCTCGAACTTCATTGGTTCATGGGTAGAATGGACCATGACCTCATTTAACATGCGGAAAATTGCCTATTGTTGGATGATTTACCTATGAAATCCATTAAATCTTATAAAGAATTGTGATTTTCCATAGCAAATACGTTAAAAATGACCAGTGGGTCCCGTGGCACCCCTCAGCTCCCAACGGACACGCGTGGGCACGCCTGAGCAGACGCCTCAGTTGATTTTTTCTGGATCTTCTTTTAATGTGTTGAGACCCCCAAATCTCGATAAATTTATTTCATTTTATGGATGTTCCTCCACCCATTCATATTGACATCCAATGCATTCCGACTCAGCATGACCGCATGACCCGCTGAAGTCAGAGGCCGGCACCAAGATCGCTGCGCAAGCAGCGGCTCGCCATGCCTCTGCGAAACTTCGGCTGTTGAAGTCGTGAAAGTATCCCAAAATCCTATGGTAAAAAGCATACATATGTCCCAGTGCTTTAAGGTGCCATATTGCCATAGTTTGGTGAAAATTATTTTTCGATCAAAATCATTGGAACATACTCACTCATATTCAAATATGAAACTGGGAATTCATAGGGCATATTGCCGCCACCAATGTGTGGGTTTCCATAAATGGTGGTATCCCCGAATGGATGGTTTATTTATATAATGGGAAACCCTATTTAAATAGATGATTTAGGGGTACCGCCATTTTAGGACACCCCCATGTAAATTTCCACGTTTTTCCCCAATGAAGTTGCCATAGAAACCGGTGCTACATCCATCCCCAGAAACCAAGATTCCCACGCTCACTCGGCAAGGCGGATGATCGTTGGCAGGAGTCTGCGGCAAATCTTTGGGATGATGGAAATGATGGGTTTCACCATGGTTTCACCATCAAAACAACCATTGGAACAACCAAAATCACCATGTTTCATGGTGTTTCCGCACCATTTTCCCAATGGTTTCCCTAGGGTTTTCCCATGGTTTCCCTACAAAATTGCCCTGCCCGGGATGGAACTTCCGCGCTACCTGGCTCCGAGGGCTCCGATGGTTCCGGGCAAGAGCTGAAAGACCTGGAGCCTCCGCACCACGTTTCGTCGCTCCACAGTTTCTCGCAAAGTGGCAGAACTCTGTGACACAAAAAACCTTGCAATATGACTCGCATACTGCATATGTAATGATATGTAATGTATGTAATGTGTGTGATGTATGTAATGATATGTGATGATATGTGATATGTAGTCATAAAATGCAGCGCAATTCCATGTATTCGTTCTTTCGCTATGTTCAAAAAAGTGCCATGTCACAACTCATCGATGAAATAATGGGAATCCTTATAAGGAGTATTGTAACATGGATTGACAACCTTCCCCAATATGGGCCATTTGCCCACGATTTAGTCATGGCACATATGTATGCATACATACAAATAATATAAAGATCGTGCGTTCAATACAATATGTGCAGACATTTGCATATATATATATAGTAGATCATATTGTAATTGTAGATCATATTGTAGGTACGGTATTTGTAGGTTACATAGACAAACAATGACTCCAACAATGACAAACATATGAGTAACGATGCAATCTCTGCGCCCCACGGCTGAGCCACATGGAAATTACATCCAAGGAACGGGGCTCCAGGTGGACCGAGGTACCGTCGACAAGCGGCTCAAGTAGGGAGCGGCCATGGTGTCCAAAAATGGCCCCAAAAATTGTGAAGCTAAGGTCACTTGATCCAAAGATATCCAAGATATCCACAGCCCGATTGATGAGGCAATGATCAATTTCTTGAAATTCTCCAAATGCTGAAGAAACTCTCCTGAAGTTTTGCAGAAGCGTGGCAGGTGTCTTTTCTTTTTGGCACGTTGCTTTCGACATTTGTAGCGGGAGGCAACGCCTACGCATCTGCTGGCAGCGCAGCTTCTTGTTCCGCTGGCACTTCAGGTTGCTCCTCGGTGTGAGATGATTCAATGCTACTGATAGACAAGCTGACGGGTACCACAAAAGTTGGAGCTGGAGATAACTATTTAAACTGTGGATGACCCAAGCACTTGAAGCACTTGTTACATCATAACTAATACAAGCCGATCACATCCATCACTCCACCTCCATCACTCAGCCGTCAGAACTTGGCCACCCGCTGAATCCAATTGATTGCTACCCTTCTCCCAGAAGCCCAAGTCTTCCATGACCTCAGCCGCAGCGGCCCAAAAAAACCCTCCGACACCCCAAAAAGGTGGAGCCACCAGGACACTGACTCGCCGGAACTTGTTGTCCACCGTAAACCTGACTTGAGCGTAGAAGCTCCCCAGCCTGGCGAACCAACTGATGCCACAGCGAAGATGGCAGATCCAGCGAACCACGAGTCGACGGCACCTCTGACCATCCAGTTGCCGGGCGCTTCGACAATCCTCGTTGTCTTCAAAGAGCACGAAGACTTCCGCATTGCCTCCACCAGAAATAGGTCTGTGAGGTATGTGAGGCCACGGTGGCAAGGGTTCTGTTGCCAAGATGAACGAAGGGCTGCAACGACAAAATCGAAACAGAGGTGGCAGTTGACATGGGTATTACTTTGCAGCTGTGTTGTACCCTCCGGTAATTTAACATACAAGTAGCAGTGGAAATGGCCCATCTATAGATGATAAATCCCCATTAAAAGTGGTGATTTTCCATAGCTGTGTTCAATGACCTGAGGGTATCAAAGCAAAGTTCATCATTTTCTTGGCCTTCCTCTGATGTCCATCCCAGCGCAATGGATCTTGGCACAGTTGGTGCCAGGAAGTTTCTCACTTCCTCCTCGCTGATGTCAGCTGGCGCCACCATGGCATCTGGAAAGGTAATCTTGATGCTCCTGGCAAACTGGATCAACGGCGTGCTGGGATGGAAATCAAACTGATCGTTGTGGCATAAAAAAAAAGTGACATCTGATGACATCTGATGACATCTGATGACATCTGATGACATCTGATGACATCTGATGACATCTGATGACATCTGATGACATCTGACATCTGCTCCTGGTTGTCTGTTCCTGATTTGGCTTGTAGCTCATGGGCCGCACCAGGTCTTCCATGTCTTCTGGCAGCAAAGCATCGATTCGTCGAATGTATCTGTCCAGGAGATGGAAGTGACCTCAGCTGACGTCAACTTTCTCGCTTCAGCAAATGAATATCTGATGATATGTTCCATCTATATTCATGAAATAGCCACACAGAGTTTATTCACCAATCTAATTGAAAAGGCAGAGGTGGATTGACCTGGTTCGAATCAAACCATTGAGATCAGGGCCTTTTTTGCCCCTTCCTGTCTGCCCTCGCCACTGGGTCGCCCTTAGCATAAACGGTTCATACTCCCCGGTCACGGTCAACAAGTGAAAATGCTGTGAAACTATGGGTCAATGTTGGAACATCTCAGTGGCCAGTGACTAGAAAACAGCAGGCTGAGTCAGGCTGAGGCTCTTAGTGCAGAAGGGCGAGAATTTCTTGGGCTTCCGAGGCTTCCGAGAGCCATTTCTTCGTGGAGCTTCTTCGCCAGCGTCGCCAGCATGACGTGTCGTTCTGGAGCTCAACACCTCGCCATGGTGAGATCGTTGGAATTCCTATGGGCTTCCTATGGCTCCCCATGGCGACGACAATGATCTGGGCCAGTGGCCATCAAGGCCATGAAGCCCGAGACACCATGGCTCCAGATGCTCCAGGCCTCGGAGAAAATCTGGAGAGTCGGCCGTAGAACATCCAGGGGGTTGACCGGGATGAAAATCCAAGACCCACACCGACTGCCTTTGGGAAGGGACCTCCAAGCTTTGCTCATTAAGGAATTGATGTGAAAGATCAGAAACTGTCGGAGACTGGTGGCTTTGGAAGACCTATCAGGGCTGCCTTCAACATGCTCCTTTTGAAACGATATATGGGTCGATACAGGAGGTCATGTTCAGATATGATCAAATGCGCAGAGAAGGGCAGCGGAAGGGCCGCAGTGGCGTAGCCTGAAAGGCTGGAACTGAAAAGCTTGGAGTGGTTTGCGTAGAGCGCAAATGGAGCGCCTCAGTCTTTACCGCATGAGCGAACGATGCTGTCATGTTCAAAGACCGGGGTTGGCACAGGTCGCGAGAAGCTTGGAATCATCTTGCTGATGAAGTGGCAAAAAACACTAAGCACGTACTTCGTTCTGTAATTCTGAGATCCATTTAGTCAATCATGATTTGCCTGTTTGGACTTGTCTGTACAAAACCTGAATGTAAACTTCTTGATACTGGCGAACGAGTGAGGGGTCCATGCCCAAAATGAACAAGGAATCATTAAAAAAACGTGGTAAATCCATGTCCAAAACTTCAAGAAGATCAAGAATGAGTTTCACTTAGTTGCACAGTCCAACTCTGTGAACGAGAACAGCTGCGCAGGAACGCTGTGCTGGATGAGCATATCATTTGGAGATGAAGAGCACTGTGGGTCAAAAAGGTGTTTTGGAGACCATCCTGGTTTGAGGCTCATCAATATGTCATGATATGAAATAAATATTTTGGACATTGATATATATTTGTTTCTTGGGGGTATACGGTATACCCCTTTCTTTTTCAGGCACAGACACACCATTCGAGGAGCGGCAGCCTTTTGACATCAACTCTGAGCTTCATCCTTTCCGTCGCACATCTCATCAGGTTGCTGGACCGGATCAACGTCGAATCCACCGTCATCAGAATTCAGGAGTTGCCTGGCACGATGTGATGCGCATGATGCGGGGTCACCAAAAAAAAAGAAAGCGAGTGGATGGAAGAATCTAGTAAACTAGTATAAACTAGTGCTATGATTCCCAAACTTAGGTGGTTTCCTAGTGGTAACCAATTGTTTTGATGAGTCTGGTTGTGATGAAAATCAAAATGGTCGAATTGGCCAGCTGCGCTGCTGCATCTCCATGAGGTACTCTGCGATCTGTTCCTGGTGCGATACCCTGGTGCTACCCTGGTGGTACCCTGGTCCAAAAATGGCTGGGAGTTGCATACTACATCGAGGTTTCCCAACATGGGGGATCCCCCAAATCATCCAAACTTGGTTTTTTTCGGAAAACCAATGGTTTGAAGTAGCCATATTTTAAGAATCCGCCACATGTACACAAAATGCCAGAGCAGAGCGGAGACGTTGCCGGACCTCGTTGATGAAACCCACTTCAGGATCAACTTCGTCGATGTCAACTTCCTATCCACTGCAGGCTTGTTGCTGGGCCATTGGTCCAGGTCAAGTCACAGAAAGCGAACATTTTTGTTGTAGAAGTGGGTTTGTTGCGGAAAATAGGGTAAAGTCCCATGGATGTTGAGACATTTGACATATTTTTGATACTTTTTTTTTGACTATTCAAATGCGATTTTGGGGTAGCACGGTATCCCCCTTTTTTGGACCAGCCCTCAAAGTTTCAGAGTTGAGAAAAATGTGCGTGTCAACAATATTAACATATGTCACCTGACCTCTATTCCAATGGACCCCTTGCCTCAAGCACAGTTGCTTGGTTGTCCCATCTGGGGATTTCATCCAAGTTCCCCTCAATAAATCGCAGCTCTGGATTTTCATCCACCCAATCATATGGAAAATCGTAGGTTTTGGACCCACTTCCAAATCACCAAATTCGGTTCAACCCCTGGCTGTCGTGGTTGAATTTCCCTCCAAAGTACTGCAAATCCTACTCGGTGGCTCCAGTTGTTGAGTGGATTATCTTTTTTAGCCCAGTTATAACTTGACTATCCCTACTTACCCCTTAGCTAGGGTTGTAACTACCACTGGAAGAAGGATGAACCATGAAGTAGGTCTTCGGTGGTGGTCGCTGCATCGCTTGTGCCCCCAAAATTTTCTCGCTTGTGCCCCCATTTTTTTCTCGCTTGTGCCCCTCGTAGAAGGTAAAGTAGTTGCTACTACTTCTACTACTTCTATTACTTCTACTTCTTCTACTACTTCTACTACTTCTACTTCTACTACTTCTACTACTTCTACTACTTCTTCTACTTCTACTACTTCTACTACTTCTACTACTTCTACTACTTCTACTACTTCTACTACTTCTACTACTTCTACGACTACTACTACCACTACCACTACCATTACTACTACCACCACCACCACCACCACACCACGACTACTACTACTACTACTACTCCTACTACTACGACTACTACGACTACTACGACTACTACGACTACTACGACTACTACGACTACTACGACTACGACTACGACGACGACGACGACGACTACTACTACTACTACTACTACTAGTACTACTAGTACTACTAGTACTACTACTACTACTAGTACTACTACTACTACTACTACTACTACTACTACTACTACTAGTACTACTACTAGTACTACTACTACTACTACTACTCCTACTACTCCTACTACTCCTACTACTCCGACTACTACGACTACTACGACTACTACGACTACTACGACTACTACGACTACTACGACTACTACTACTACTACTAGTACTAGCACTAGTACTAGTACTAGTACTACTACTACTACTACTACTACTCCTACTACTACTACTACTACTACTACTACTCCTACTACTACTACTACTACTACTACATCATGGCATTGTGGAAGGCAAGGGGGGGGAAGTTTAAATAAAGAGGAAAGTTGAAATAAAGAGGTAGATTTTAGATGATGGCATTGTGGAAGGCAAGGGGGGGTAAAGTTTAAATAAAGAGTTAGATTTTAGATGATGGCATTGTGGAAGGCAAGGGGGAGTAAAGTTTAAATAAAGAGTTAGATTTTAGATCATGGTATTGTGGAAGGCAAGGCGGGGGAAAGTTTAAATAAAGAGTTAGATTTTTAGATCATGACATTGTGGAAGGCAGGGGGGGTAAAGTTTAAATAAAGAGGTAGATTTTAGATGATGGTATTGTGGAAGGCAAGGGGGGGAAGTTTAAATAAAGAGTTAGATTTTAGATCGTGGCATTGTGGAAGGCAAGGGGGGGAAGTTTAAATAAAGAGGTAGATTTTAGATCATGGCATTGTGGAAGGCCAGGGGGAGGGAAGTTTAAATAAAGAGGAAAGTTTTAATAAAGAGGTAGATTTTAGATGATGGAATTGTGGAAGGCCAGGTTGCGCAAGTGAGTCGAGAGGGGGGCGCCAGTGAATATTTTGGGGCGTAGGTGAGACGAGGGGGTCGCAAGTGAGTAAGGGGCACAAGTGAGAAAATTTTGGGGGCGCAAGTGAGTAGTTTACCTTCGGGGGTTGACCCTGCCCGTGTCAATTCGCTGCCTCAGGAGACACATCCTCAGATTTCTGCGCAGGCGGAGCTTCTTTGGCCTTCCCAAGGAGCCAAGCAGTTCCCAATCAAAATGGTTGTTTCTTCAGGGTTAGATTGTATTCTATATGCACGTACATATGTATATATATATATATGTACATTATGTATATATAATATATAGATAGTATACATGTATATCCTCCATCAACATTTCCATTTTTACAGTAAAACAGTAAAACCCGAAACAAGATGATTCCTGTAATTTTCTCAACCAATCCATTGGCCTCGAATGAGGCGGCTCGCGGCGCAAAGCGCTTGGCTCGCTCAGCACGTCGCCGTTCCTCCTCCTGTCCCACGCTGGGGGAATGTGAAACCAATGGCCATGGAGTCAAAGTGATTTGTCAAGATTTACATCTCGACTTTGTAGAAACAAAAAAGCGGAACAAACAGTGGTTTGGGAAAAAACAAACAGTTTACAGTTTATCATGTGTTCTCCATTGTTGGACCACAACTTGGGGTACAGGCCGTTTCTGGTCAAAACCGTATTACATGCGCTTTACGTTTAGCAACTCTGCGACTGAAAAGTCAAGAATGCCCCCTTGGACCTGTGCCCGGCTTGGGACTTCCTTTCAAACTGAGGTGTTTGTTGGAAAAGCATATTCTGATGGAGCGCTGGGGTTTTCTCACCTTTTTATCCACAATATTTGTTGCTTAAATCCCCCTTGCTCCAAACTTGTGATGGAATATGGCGAACATGCCACAACTTCAACACGTCCAAGCAGGTTTCTTGTTGAAGGTGCCGGCTGGTCCCGGTCTCCCGCCCTGCCACCTGCAGTTTTTTTGAGCAAATGCATCAGTGTGAAGTCCTCTTGTAAAACTGGTTGGGTGCGCCCGTGGGGTCTCTTTGGAGAGAAGGAAAGAATGTGTAGGAAGAAGGAGCGGGGGAAAGAAGTGTTGTAATGGTAGGGAAAAGGGAAGGAAGGAGGAGTTGCTCAAGTTGAGGGTGATTCCAATCGCGCTCCAACCGCCCCAACAATACCACTCCTACTCGCATAGTTGCCTCAGATTGTCCACTTTTTCCCCAAATCCTCTGCTCTGACTTCATTCCGGACGCCTTGCCTGGCCTGCAGCAACCATTCCAACCACATGCACCCCCAGCCACGCACCTCCCTCCTCCCACCCTCTTTTCACCCCCCAGGCATCAGCAGCCATCTGCAACCTTCACCCTGCGGGCTCCTTTGCTTCCCAGCAGCCACCTAAAAGAGCCTCACCCCAAAAGGCCCGCCCAGGCCACGCTCTTTCTTCCCTCCAACCTTCTCGCCCCATCACACACCTCGCCCTGGAACTCCAATCCGTAGGATTTATTTTATCCTTCCATTCCCTCAGTTGTTCCATTGTTTTCCATGGTTTTACCCGAGTTCTCCATCATTTTACCCTCCATTCCAGTCTCCCCAAGTCCATCGGAGGACGGAGCAGGGGGGAATCGAACCCCACCATCACCCAATTGCCACCTGGTACATCAGCCTCAAAATCGCTCAAAATCGACCACGGAGGCCACCCCAATTAGGTGGGGAAGTGCCTCAAAATTGTCCATGTTTTCAGCCACCTTCCCCCAGACCCCCTATTCTCACTTCGTTCGCAATGAGCAACTTCGCCATGCTTGACAGCTGGCTTTCGTAACAGAGATAAACAAAGATATTTTAACACTGCCTATCAAATTTTGAGAGATATGTTGGAGCATAGGGAGGAACTTTGAACTTCTCTGGTAGAGTTTTTCCACACTTGAGACGTGCTAAAACTCTAACAGTGGAGAAGGTTTCAGCTGTTGATTTCAGCGATTGGCACCCTCAGACTCCTCGTGCAGTTCCGAATCTTCTGCATCCGGGCTCGAACACCATGAGGAGAGTCACAGTGAAAATTGGTCCAGCGAAACTGCGACGAGATCCATTAGACCAGCTTCGTGATGAACTTCACTGTCTTCAAGTTCACTTCCTTCTTCCATGGAAAGGGTGCATCGCAGATCATCATCCAGTTCGTTGATCACAAAGAGTTTCTTCTCCCAAGACGAGGATCCAAAGGGCCCCCCATCATGACCACGGAGATGCAAGGTGCACCATATCATGACGAAAGGAATGCAGAAATGTAAAGAAAGAACCAGCCGCCTTACCATCTGGTTATGACTAACATAACCATGGAAAGATCCACCCATTTTTAATAGGTAAACCATGGTAAACCATCTATAACTAGGCCATCTATACCATGGCCATTTGCAAAGATTGTCCATGCCAAGGCGATGCAACCCGCTCCAACTGTCACCCGAAGGTCATGGAAAAAACGAATTTCGTGCAGGTCAAAAATGGTTCTACACCAAGTAGTGGGGCTGGATGGTCTCTAAGAATGAGGATATTTACCCCTAACCCAACTACTGTAGAATATACACGAAGAATAAAAAAAAAGCATGGAGATATTGACTCAGTAGGGACATCAGACAAGAATATATAATGACGGCTGGCGCCTTGTCCACAGTGAAGACGACCTCCGGAACCTTCACGGGGGGAGGCATCTTGACGCCTGAGAACAGAAGCTACACTGCACGACTCGGGTGCCAAGCCTTCTGCAACTGGGTTTGGCCAAGAATAGGGTCTCCCAAATCCCATGGCGTCAAGCTTCATTTGTCCTTGAGAACTGCCACTGCGGAATAACTCGGAAGAACCCATTTCTAAAGCTCGAATGTCTCCCAAGCACCACACCACCAGGTTGAGAAGGCCTTAGCTAAGACAGCTAAGAGAGCGTCTCCAAGAGCGTCCGAAGTCGGGCAAGCATTGTTACGGAATCATCACACAAGTTTCCACTGTGATTTCAGCCAGAGAAAAGAAGTGTTGGGGTTATCATCGCCCAAACCGCAAAACTAATGAGACAATGGAGGTTTCATAGAAGTTGCAGGTGCTCCGCAAAGTAAAGTCGCAATGAAGTTTTGGGGGAAGCCTTCAAAAAACACGAAGAATGCCCTCCAATCTGCGGGTGAACTCTAACCATCTCTAAACAATTGAATAACCTGCGGAGTGCTCCACGAAGTCGAGCCAAACATCAGACCGTCTCAGACCCACACCCCGGTGGCCGTGGCATGAAACCAGGTGGCACCTGCAAATGCTTCAACACGACGATCTTCTCAAATGACCATTGATGACCATTGATGACCATTGATAAGGGGGGTTGTCCTCTCAGTCGCTGCCTGTGCTCTTTGCAGCTCACCAGGGCCATGGGCATAGACCTCGGCCGGGGCCATGGCGGCCATGGCGGCCATGGCCGCGTGAAAACTTGGTCACGATGTGCTCTCAGTGACCAACACACCTGGCTCCACGCAAGCAGCCGCCTTGTTGCACCTCAATCCATCGAAAAATCACCGGAAATCTTCGATGGCTGGCTGCAAAAGGCTGCAAGCTCACCGTCATGTTTGGACAACTGCTCCCAATGTGAGAATAGAGCATCCTTTCTTAATGTCAGACAAGAACTACAAACTTCTCAACAACCACGCTTTCAGGTCGTGGCCCAATTGTTGCAAAGTCGAGTCTTGAAAAATGGATGCCTAGACCGGGCGTTTTTTGCGCGCATCAAACACCCGATTTTTTTGCAGACTCTGGATGTCGGTGTGTCTGAATATGGGCTATTCCTCCCAAATATTGAATAACGACATGCAATTTTCAAAAGAAAAATCATCAGTATCCAGCGGATTTCGGGGTACCCTATTTTCAGACAACGACTTCTGCGATGCGCCTTGCTGCAGCCCAGTTTTGCCTGCAGAGAAGGGATATATCATATATCGTCCATCTCAAGGGCGAAGAGTTCGTCATAAACCACGCGTTTGCCAAGGCTTATCCGGCTTATCCATCATTGACTGGTGTTTTCCTAGTTCATATTTTGTGGAAAAAAAAACAATTGATATTTGGTGACGTTTGCCCACATGGTAGGTTTCATGATGAAATCCATGAAAGTCCCCGTATTCTTCCTCCAATCCCCATTGATCGTAGATAAACCTCCATTTTGGTGGCTTGAAGCTCCGTCCTCATCCAACATCCATCTCTGTTGCGTTAACCTCCATTCTTGTTACTCAAGCCTCAAGCCTCCGTTTTTCCTACTCAAACCTCAATTTTTGTGATTTACCCTCTGGTAAACTAACCGTTTGCTATTGAAAATAGCCATAGAAATTGTTGATTTACCCAGCTATAAAATGGTGATTTTACATAGTTATGTGAGGCTGCTTACCAGAGGGTCATCAACATTGTTTACATAGTTTACATGGAAGATCCATTTATGGTTGATCTACCCATTAAAAATTGTCATTTTACATAGTTGTTTGTAGGTTTACCAAAGGGTAAACCTCCAGATTTGGATCTTCCTGAGGAGCAAACCCCAGGCGTTGCTGCACCAGCCGCTCGCAGGCCCGATGGGCTGCACAGAGCTGCCAGGGCTGCAAGTCTGCGCGGATCGGCGCTCATGGTGGTAATGGGAATCTCAAGAAAACTTGTCAACAAAAAGATGGAACGCTTAGGACCTCCAAACTATATATCAATAATGTAAGGGTGTTCTTTCTTTGCGGGATTTTAGTGAGTGAAATTACCAAAATCTCTGGTCTCGGTCAGGTGAAAAAAAAGATTACAAAAAGAGTGTACATTCAGGGTATCACAATTGCAAGCAAAAACATCAGGTTTCTTTGTAGTCTTAGTGACCTAGTAAGTTCCTGAGGACACAAATCTACACCAGTTGAGGATTTGTTCAGCTAAAGCAACAAATTAAGAAAAATATATTATGATTAATAAAATAGTATATATTATATTATATTAATATAATATAATATAATATAATATAATATATATATATATATATATATTATAGTATGTCATGTACAATTCCGAGTGTATATGTAGATATACCAAGATCGGCATGCCATACCCGAGGATCATGTCAAAACTCGGCGCTTCCCCCGATTCACTTCCCCACCTGGTTCTGGAAAGAAAGCCAAGCGCGTGTCCTTGAGGTCACCCACCACTGCGTCGTCTACAACCTGACACGTTTGCAGGTCAGGCTCTGGCAGCTGTCTATTCGAAAGATTAAAAAGTCGTGTTGACATGTGTTGACGATATCTCAGGTATCTTGCTCAACTCAGACTAGGCATGGACTTCTGAGTTGTTTTTTCGGCATTGCCAATACACTGCCTCTGGTTCACCACGACAGTGAAAAGATCCCTTGCTGCTTTCTACTGGAATGCCTTCCAAGCACACGAGACCAGGAGACAGGCTTCCAGAAAAAATGGCTAGAACAAAACAGCATGAGGACACTCTCCATCACATGAGGACACTCTCTATCACTGATATTGCCTGCTTGAAATGAATCTCAGCATTTCAGAGCTTTCTATCCTACTATCTAGTGGTTGACTCTTCAAGTTTGACTCTTCAAGTTATACTGGAATTGAATGAGTCACAACTTCGCAAGTGCACTGGACTCTGCTGCAGATTTTGCTCGCATTGGTCAGGGCAAACTCCACAGGTGCCGTGACACCACGTGGCTCGGGTGCCACAGATTTTGGGCCCAGCAGCAGGTCCTCCAAGACCGGGTTCCAGGGGATCGCGGGGATCGACGGTGAACTCGAAGGTTTGGACGCCTTGAAAATCCCCGACAGCACACAACCCACCAGCGGCTGGGTGGCATAAATTACTCCCAGTTGCCGCTCCCGGCCCAGGAGAAATTCTGGCCCGCAATTCACCAGCAGCTGCATGCAACGCTGCGAAATGATCTTTTCACGCCTGAAGCTGGTCGCCAACAGCGGGATGGCAGAAGCTTCACACAGCAGAGGCTGCAGTTGCCGGTCGTCCGATCCCAACAGTCGCCTTTCTGCCTCCTCCTGCAGCCGAGGTATTGCAAGATGGTTGGCACAGCGTAGGAGTTCCAAGGCATGGAGGGCTCTTTCCACAACTTCACAGGAAGCCTTAGAAGCTTTCGAAATGGCCCGTTGTTGCTTCGAAATCCAAAGTTCCTCACTCCTTTCGTTGGCACCTGGCCCAGCAAGTGCAAACTCCACTGCCGCAAGCAAGGCAATTCTGCTCGCACCCAAAGCTTGGAAGTCTACCGCGCCCGCCAACTCAGATCCTTCCACTGGAGCTATCAAGGATGCCAATGCTGGCAAGCGAGTTGTCAGCTGGGTATTTCGGACTTCAAGGTCCTGCTGCCTCGTGCCACCGGCATCCACGCCCAGTCGAAAAAGAATGCCGCGACACCTGACGGGCCTGACGACCTCGGTTCTTCGCCTTTTTGGGCGTTCATCGACCTCGCCCCAGAGTCCAGCCGCTGGGCCCTGCCGTGGCAATTTCCGAGCTTCCAGGAGTGCTTCCCATCCACTCTCTGCACTCGTGGCCAGGTCTTTTCTAGAAGCAGAGTCAAAGCCACCCCACATCTGTTGCGACCTGATATGATATCTCCGGTCACATTGGGTTCCAATCTATCTTGCAACTGTCTGTTTCGTGATGTTCGCAACCCTGTATTTTTGATCTTGCTAAAACCACTTTTAGTTCTATTGAAAAAATGGCCGAGCGTTTGGTGGATCTTACGTGCTAAACGCAGACCCTCTTTCCAAAGGACTCATATAGGACTTCATGATCTTGCCTGGAGGGGTAGCTCTCTGGAAAGAACAAGACCGTACAAGGCAATTTCATTAATCTGTTGATGCTAAAATATCTCCTTGTTGGCCAGTTGTAGATTTTAGAAAATGCCAAAACATCTTATAATATTCCACGATCTTCCAAGACTTGTCTCAACCATTGATCCGAAAGCTTTGGAAATCTTGCACTTCACATCATTTTGTCATGAGACATGCACAGCAGCATAGCAACATGCGCTGACGCTGCCTGCGGCAATCAGCTTGTTGCGGACATCTTGTAGCGATGCCTGGACAGTCGTCCCATATGGCCCCCCCTCGTGCAGTATTTCAATTTGCTGACGCCTGCGGCGGCACTTTCATCTTGACTGGTACCTTAGATCAGATCTCAGATGTTCTCAGATCGATGACTTGCGCTTCCATCTTTGCCACAGTTGAAACCGTTTTAACCCATGGATTTACAGCTCCACTTCCAGGGACCCTGCCGTGACCACCACCTTGGTGCGCGCAGGAACCGGTATCGCAGGCACCAAAGGCATAGTGCTTCCTTGCCATGGGGGTAGCACTGCCAGTCACAGCCAGTCACACAGCATTGTCAAAAGTTTGACATATTCGCATGTGATGATCATGTGATTCATTTTCATGCATTTTCATGCATTTTCATGCATTTTCTTCATGTTTTTCTCCATCCCTGCATTGCAGGGAGGCTCCTGGTGCAGCTGATGGTGGTGTCACCTGGGTCGCCACCAATATTTTGTCACCCTAGAAAACTGGAAACACTCACAAATCACTGCCAAACAAAGATGAAATGCAAAACCAAGCAGCCATAAATCTCTCCTACTCATTTGCGGATGGGCTAGGCAATGTCAAATCTAACATTGCAGCAAGCATTCTATCCATATCTACACACATGTATAATACGTACATACGTACATACGTACATACATACGTACATACATACATACATGCATGCATACATACATCCATCCATCCAAACATACATACATACATTACATGACATGACATTACATTACATTACATTACATGACATGACATGACATGACATTACATACATTCATTTCATTCCATTCCATTCCATTCCATTCCATTCCATTCCATTCCATTCCATACATACAATACAATACAATGCAATGCAATGCAATGCAATACAATACAATACAATACATACCAATACATACCAATACATAACAATACATAACAATACATAGCAATACATAACAATACACAACAATACATAACAATACAAAACATAACATAACATTACATTACATTGCATTACATTACATACATACATACATTACATGCATGCATGCATGCATGCATGCATGCATGCATGCATACATACATACATACATACATATATATACACATTGCATTACATTACCTTGCCTTACCTTACATGCCATGACACGACATGACATGACATTACATGACATTACATTCGGTATATAAATACATGACAGTGATACATTTGTAGAGGAGGTTGTGACCTGAACTGTCTAAGACCAATGGGTCCTGATTGGCATCAGCAGAGCTTGGAGCGCTCCTCGCGGGGCAGAATTTGGCATCCACCAACTGTCACCAGAAAATTAAACTTCACAAAAGGCAAGCCGTGGAAACAAAGTCGATTGTAAATTCATTCTACATTGAAGTCTTCAAGAGTGTAGCTATGGGTCAAGCTGCTATCAATCTCGGATGGTGTTTAATATGGTTGAATACTGAAACTATATAACTTCCCATTTTGCGGGATCCATTGGTACCAATCATTGATACCCACATATCCATTGGCACATTTGCTCAACATTGAGTGCTCCACCTGCCACTCGAATCATGGTGCTCGGCTTCAGCATTTCTGCCTGGTTGTCTCAAAAATGGGAACCGCTCCATCCCCTGGTTTTTAGAAAGTAATATTTTCCCCATTGACCCATGACCAATGGTAACCATAAATTGAGGAAACTCATCGACCTTCAGCACTTGGCAGTCCGCTGCCGACGGGCGTCCCCGAAAGTCCTGAAACTGCCTCTGCAAAGCAAAAACGCTGCATCCAAGACGAACAAGACAAATGATCATGATCTGGCTCTGAAAATGGTGTATACCCCCATGGCCATTTATATAAATAGGGAAGATATGGGAAGATGAGGTTTTAATCCATTGGAATGATACGGGATACCTTACCCGCAGACAAACCCATCTATATTCATCCTGCTTGAGTGTGCACATTTGTATGGATGGTAGTTGCGGACCAACGGATGTAGCAAATCATGTGAGGTCTAACGCTCCAAGTCTTGCAATACTTCCAACACTCCCACACTGACCATCTACAGAACACGCCTCCTCTTGTTCTGCAACCGGCGCTTGCGCAATCGGCTGTACTTTCCCAAGGCTGCTCTTTTCAGATGGAGTCCTCAGGGTTACCACATGTTCGGTTGATTAAGATTCTCGTTTCGAAAAACATTGATAGGAAAACAGGAAAAACTTATTTTTTGATGCCACAACCATTTCCTGGGAACGTTCCGTTTAACCAATCTACTGGTATTAATGGAGTTTCAGGACTGCCAGTGATTTCAGCATATGGTCCTTTCACGGGATCGCGATCGAGATGGAGCCGACATTGCGAAATCTTTGCATTGGACTATGTAGCTACAAGGCGGCCCCCCCTAAATAGCTAAGCTTGCGACATTCATGGCAGAAATTGAACCCATTGATTTGACTGGTCCTTGCCCATGTAACGAGCAATTCGCCTCAAATCATTTTTTTCATCATAAACGAACCAGAACGCATCAGCAATGTAGAATTTCGGTAGCTGCTTGTCACTTTGAATCCACCCATCGTTCCTGCAATCAAGCGCTACAATAATTGCAGCAGCCCTTTGAGCACGAGCAGGCACCAAAGTTAGGGTCCAACATCAACAAACCAACTTTGGAGCTGGTGATCTTCAGGTGCTTTGCCTCATCTTACAGTACCTCAGCAACCCCTGTTTGAATCCTTCACCTTCACATCATTTTTGGCATCTTTGGCCAACCATTAGAAGTTGCCACAGCTTTACTCAGCCGCTATCCAGAAAGACTTCAATGCACAGCACGCGTAGCTGCCACCACATCTACAGAGACGAGCAGTTCAAAATGCCTCAATCCAAGAGCAACCAGTGCCACGATATCAAAATCTAGCTGGATTTCGCCTACTGGGTACAGATGTGGGTATCACAATAACAAACAATCCCTAACTTCAGGATAAAAAGGTGGTGTAAACTCATCCCCAACTACAGGTTCATGGCTCTTCTATGCGCCTGGGTCCCACCCCCCTTGGCATTGGCCAAAAAACTGCCCCGCGCAGGGCACTTCTGACAGATGGGACAAATATTATTGATGCTGATGAACGTGACTTGTTCTGTTTGTGGCGCGGCGAACAAGGTGGGCTGAGAGAATTCACTTGTTGACTATTGGGCACAAGACCACAACCAACCAAAACTAACCAATAATTTCCCCACCGAAAATGGTTCGACGGCCTATGTTTCAAAATAATTGTTTGAAAGCATTGATAAACAAATAGTTGCCCCTCGTTGCTGATATCGTGCAAACATGTTAAGCGTCCCACAGAATTTGCTGCCGCACTTGTGCGGAAGCTCAATTTCAGGTGTGACCCACTGCGACAAGCTGTCAAAGAAACATTGACCTATTCCAGTGATGAAGGTTGCAAAACAACTTGCACGTTGGCCAAAAATCTCCTGCTATACTCAGATAGGGGTTGGAGGGTGCTTCTTAAAAGGGCATGTGTTTGATACTTTTGGGGGTTTTCATCTAGGATCTCACTTGCGATCTCAGTGGTGATCTCAGACGCCTCTATCGCCAAGGCGCTGGAAGCAATAATGCTGGAAGAACTTCTGGAGGCGCTGGTTTTGCAGGTGCTTTGCTGCACAAGCTCAGCGCTGGAGTGGTCCAGCCATCCACTAATCGGAAAGCCTCCCGCATCCCGGCCGGAAATGGAGATTTGATGGTGGTTTGATGGTGGAGGTTGGGGCGTACCGTACCTTTTCGGTCCTTTTTAGGGTTCTGGAACCTTTTTTGGATGCAATGGGATGTACAACCAGCAATATGATTTGGAAATGATTCACACCAACCATTTCTTGGAAATTTGGTGGCAGTTGCTTGTTGGGATTTGCTGCTGCGAATAAGCTGAGCTAAGTTTAGAAAGTCTGGCCTCAGCGGCGCTGCTGCCAATGTTGGCGAATCCTGAGGACAGGGAGAATCAAAAACTATTTGCAGGTACTGCCGGCTGCAGCGGTCTATAAACACTGGCTCCAGCAACAGTTAGTGAACATAACTCTCAGCTTTAAACACAATGACAATTTTGAACAAGGCACTGAGCGTGTACTCAGGAACTCGGCCAATCTCAAGACGCTGACACAAAGAGTCTGCGAAGTGGCAACAATTTCGATGAAGCAGGTCGTAAGTGGATCCAGTCCATTCCGCTTGGAGTTGTCTGATCACACTATCGATTCTGCTCTTCGGCAACCTGGTCGCCGGCATGCGGATGCTCTCACGAAAATGGTGGGCTGCATGAGAGAACGGCGGGGTCCAGAAGACACCTGTGCCGTCTGAAGTGTGCCCATAGGACCATTCCTTGTCATCAATTCGAACGCCAATATGGAAGAGGCCTCCAAGCTTGATTGGTGAATATTGGTTGGCAAACAAGCCATTGACCCATTGAACCCCTTCAGACTTAGTCACGTCATAGATGTTGAGGAAGATGTCTGAATTTAGGACGCTGCGGTCCTCAGAAGCTGAGACTTCAACACCCTCAGATCGCGAGCTTCCAGGGTCATCCATTTCTTGCTTCAAGGGTCCGTCGAACCACAGTCGCTTCACCAGTTGCTCAATCTGTTCGTTTGTGTTTTTCAAGGTTGCCTTTGAAACCATCCTCAAGGCAAAGAGCTCTTTGCAAGCCAGGCATGTGGCTATTCTTGCGGAAGCCGTGCCAATGAGGTCCGTCAAGTTGAGCGTTGCATATGCAACAGCCATGTCTACGTCCAAGGATCCACTGTTCTGGGACTCCAGGTGAGTGTTTGATGCGGTGGAGAGCGCATCAGGATCAGGATCCGAACACCGCGTGTCCGCAACCGCCGCAACCCCAGTCATAATTCCCTTCATGTCATCCCGGTCTGGCGTCTTCTGGGTATCCAACTCCTCCTTTTGCACGTCCATCGCGGGCCTTTGATCATGGGCATGTTCCGCACCTTCCTTTGCGAAGTCATTCGTAACGCCATGCACAAAGCCCTCGGCTGTCATCGACGATAGCTCCTCGCGGCGACAATCAACTCAGCATGAATTGATGCTAATGTCAACCCCGGATTGATGCATCCTGAGATCCGGTTTATTAATTCTTATGACATCTTATGACCATTGTGTGGTTTGGGCTATCAACGAATAGAATAGACCAAACTCGTGAAACTGTCTTTGAATGATGAAAACTAAAACAGTACGACAGTACGATGTGCTTACCTTGAAATAGAAGATAACATCTAGATGTCCCAAGCGGATCCAAGTGTGGTTGAAACCTGATCGTGGGCCCAATCTACATGGGTACTTGAGTTTGGGTTAGTCAGTTCATTGCTCAATGCCTATAAATCATGTTCGATACAGGGCAGTTGGACCGAGTTGGACCTCATCTGGCCTCCAAAAAGACGATGAAATCCACAAAGCCTTTGAGGCCTACTTTGAAGCCTTCGAAGCAATTCATGGCGCCGGACAAGGGTCTTTGCCACTGGGCCGTCGCACACAATGCAGGATGTTTTTGATGTTTTTGTCTGTCTTCGGCACAAGTGGCCATGCATTCATGCTCAATTGAATTGTTAATTTGCGAATTTGCCTTACAATCCCAGTTGGCAACTTCTGTGCCGACGCGGTTCCTTTGTGGTACCTCAGTCAAAAGAAAGGAATTTGATAGAAATAAATATGTGTATCTTACAGAGAAGGAATGCTCCGCAATCGAGAACGTGTTGTTTCCGTTTGGTTGGCTGTCATCCTTTCACATCTTTCACATGCATTCAAGCGCCATGATTTTTGACAGCTGGTAGCAGAATCTCGACTGATGCAACAGACCGAGTTTGAAACCCGTCAAATCTAGTGAGCTAAACAATCCGATCTGAAGCATGGATTGCTGATTGCAGCCTGTCTTCTCTTACGTCTATCTTCTCTTATCCCACCATTCCCGAGGCAATCATCTGCTGCTCGTCTGCTATGAGACCTGGCCTTTGTTGGGTCGGTTCATGTCAATCGGATGTGTCATCCCCAAAAGAAGTGCAAAACGTTCGAGAATATACACGCGATACATATACTTGCCAATCCTAGACTTGCTGTGTAATGCTGATGAATGAGACATCATGTTTCCGTATGTTTCCTACCTACCACTTCTTCTCGCCATCTCTCACCCATATTCCAAGCAAAGCTGTGCCTCTTTTTTCTGACGCGGAAACTTCTGGCAGAAATCCTGATCTGCTGGTGAACGGAAATAATATGAAATATTAGAGGCTCTCAGCACACCACCATTTGTTCAGTAATACATAATAATAATATATAATAATAATGATACTGTATTGTCTTTTGCCTCTGGTTTTGATGCCGGATCCGCTGCCGGGTTGCATCTAATCCCATCCTTCATGCGGCGACGGGGCAACTCCCCATTTCCTGCTGCAACACAGACTGGCAACAAGATGACTATGACCAGTAGCTCAAGGGCGGCTGGTTACATCACAATCATCTTGTTGAATTTGTCTCTAAGCAAATCCCCGCCTTTCTGAGATCTTTCTCGGAGACTTGTAGATGGGCAGTGCCTCATTGATTTCAGGAGGAAAAAGACACTTGGAGAATGGGACCCTTTGGAAGCGTGACAGCTTTTTTGCATTGAAAAAATCTGCAGAGTCGCAAAGAATGAAGAGTTCTGCCCTGTCTGCACCATACATTGACATGTATCTGGACCGAGAGCGGCCAGAGGAGACCGGACCAAGCATGTCGAAGACACACACCTGGTCTTGCCCCCAAAAAGAAGCTGGCTCAATATGATGTCAGGCCGGTTTAGTCAGCATCTTTTATACTGGCTTGCAGGGTCGCACACTCTCAAAAGCGTGCTTCTTCTCTTGATGATGCGATCTCCATCTGATTAGATTGGATAGCGCTCCTATCTTGCCCTGCATGTTGGGTGGCAAGTTGCTGTCCGCTCTGGTGAACGGAACATAGCAAGTTTGGCAGCAAAAGAATATTTTCGAATCTTAATAGACCATCCTTCGGTTCCTCACCCAATGTGCAGATCGCTAGGCAATGGAGTACCACAAACACAATGGTGTGAAACCTGTAGGCGGGCAGCATCGAGTGGTTCCGATACTTCCTCGCAACTAGTGTCATTATCTTAATTTGGTCATTGACGTCATTGACCAGTGCAGGGGCTGAAAACAAGTTCTGGATCGCCAAAGTAATGTCCTGACCAATTTGCTGCAAACTTGCAGAAGCACACTGCTGAAGTATCTCCCAAGTATGGTTTTGACCTGCATGTATGAAGATCGAAGCTGGAGTTTCATGGTGCCGTTGATCTTTCACCTATACTCTCCCAGCTTTCAACTGAACATTTACGGGGAATCAATGGCTATAACTAGGCTATAACAATGGTTTTCAAACATATTTCGAAGATAACATATGATAACATCAGAAATATATGGGAATTTCGGAATATCAAATATCTCTTAACAGATTTAATTTATTTAGTCCTTGAAATCGACAGTGACACATGTTCCCAAACGCTGTCACAACGGTGTCACAACGCACACCTCGGATCTTTGCCGAATCAGGGGACCACGCTTCGGTCCTGCGTAGCTGGATGGTTCATGATGGAAAATCCCAAAAAAACATGGATGATAACTGATATAACTGATATAACTGATATAACTGGGGGTATCCAATAGAAATGTTTCTTGTTAACCCACAGATATGACTCATATGACTGGAAAATGATCAAATCGGGAAGCAATCCGCTACAATTCCTGTCCAATAAATGGAGATGTTCATGTTGCGGTGATCAATCCCACAAACAACGATCATATCCCTGGTGGCTAGGCTCTGCCGACCAGCCTCATGCTTCATCTTGCAGCCGCGTGATCGACAGGAGCGAATGAGGCCGAAATTCTCCTGTCCGCTGTCTTTTGTCATCCCAAAAGTGAAGCGCCCTTCGGCGCACCATCGAACTATAAATGGAGCTTAGTTGGAATATCATGGAACTAAAGTGGGATTTTCAAGCCATGTTTGATTCTCGGTTTTTTTCATGTTGGGATGTTTCGCTCAAAGCCAGCAACAGCAGCATGTGGTCCTTGTCTCCCAAATTGACGGAATCGCGTAAGGTGAAAAAAAAGGCATGATCTAAGCCTCGAACCTCGGGCTGCGAGGAGGGATTGCAGGTCCAAAACATTCCAAATTTTCAACTCGGCCTTTGACACTTTTTCAGGAATGTTGGTAATGATCTGGTCATGGTCTCACTATTTCTTAAGTCATAAAACACTGACCCGATGGCCGCTGCGCCAAGTTGCGTTGGGTCCAAGTCCAAGGTCCCATTCCAGGAAGCCCTGGTAATAGAGCGCAAATGCTTCGCTGGTGGACCATTCCTCCAGCTAAAACGGATTTCATGAACTTAATCAACTCATACTAAGATCAAAATAGATCAAATATCATGAAAATATTTACATCATAAGAATGAATCATACATTGGGATTTAACATGGGACTTTGACCATTGAAATTGCTCTTTGAAATCTTTGAACCATTTTAAACCCACTTTGTTTGGCCGTACGGTACCCGGTGCTGTCGCCTCGTTGCGCAAAAACAGCGCAAAAACGGCGGCCAAGGGGCAGCACAGTTTCTCATCACCGTCGAAAGAGTTGAGGCCCGCGGATATGACCAACCCGTTTCCGTCAGCCTTGCCATCTTTAGTGATCACATGTGAACACCACTGGACCATGACTGGACCAGTCGTGGAATCCCAATTCATCCCAATTCATTACAATCACCTTTATATTGTTTCTCTCAATTGATCCTGTCTCGGCGAAAGATCCGTTCGAAAGGAGGAATTTCAATGGGGCACCAGCCATCTTCAGTTCCGGACCACATGGTGTCGTCTCCATTACCGGTGACCTGCTGCATCCTAGTCCTCAATGCCCGCAGCTGGCCAGGCAACATGCTACCTTGGCAAAGACAAGGGCACACGCAGCTGGTACCATAGTCTCAAACTCAAGTTCTTACAATAGCTTCATCAAAAATGGCTATGTCTCAAACGATGGGGTACCGCAACATCCCAGGGTTCATGATCATGTTTCATCATGTTTCATCATGTTTCATCATGTGTCCGTATTCTTCCCATTAGTTCATGATCCTTCTGAGACCTGTCTATGTGGGTTCTTGAAATACCAAGTCACTAGGCGCAAAGTTGATTGCAGCCATCATGGCTCTGCTGCAAGTGTGCCAAGGACCCTGCGCAAGCGGGGAGTTTTTTCCCCCTGCATCGATGGATGGGTATAATTTTTCGATAGCTAGAGACTGTAGAGACGGTACAAAAAGCATCAAAAAGCGATGGAAAAGCTATGTAAGTTCATCTGCTCGGCGAAAAGTGAGGGAGCGGCACGCCTTATCCATCACAATGTGCGGATCAAAGTATGGATACCTGGGGCTCTCTCCACTCTGACATTGGCGTAGCCGGCACCATCAGGGATGTACCAAAACAACAGGAAAGAGCCCCAAAAATGATCCAAATCAGAATTAAAAAGTCTTTCCACTGCGAAAGAGAATGAATTTGAGTTTTCCTTCCCGTGCAGTCTTTTTTATTGAAATAAGTTGATAGCTAACTTTCATTGCATCATCGACGGAGCTTGCGTCAAGGGGCGTATTCCAAGACCAAGCCCATCTTCGTCCGAAGTTCGCATTAATCTTCTTGAAGAATTCATGCACCCTAGCTTCCCTCAGCTCCAACATGATTCAAGATTCCATGGTGGCATGCACAAAGTCCATAGAAATAACTTGCGGTGAAAGCATAAAAACTCATCTGAGGATCTTTGTATTCACGAAGGGTTGGCCACCTGCACAATGGCAGCACAGCGGTCGCCATTGAAACAGCCCGCGGCCACCCGCCCAGCCCCAGCCAGGCCCAGGCCGAGCCTAGGACGAATCCGCCCATGACGGTCGTCAATCGAACATCAGCGAAACCAGGCATGGCCTCATCGGCCACTCCAAAAACATCCATGGGGATATAGCTTGGCATAGCTGCATAGCTGATGTGTCCTTGAACCTAAAGAAAACAATTCATGGCAATTCCATGACTGGGAGCAGCACGTTAAGGTCATTTGCCCGGTGCATCACTTTCGACAGGAAATACCTCAGCGGACTTCTCTGATGGACCTTATCCTCTGGCCACAGAAAACAAGACTCTCTGTTTCCAAGTGCATGGAGCAAAATGAAGTTCACATAAATCCTCATAAACCATGAAATGACATTGAATTGGTGTCGGTTGTTTTTCAAAACACCCGCAGAATACGCGTGGCACGTCCGACGAACTGTCCATTGCGAGCTGCCCTCCATCCCACATGTCCTCCGCACACTTCTTGCTGCAGGTTTTCCTGAGAAAACACTGGGCACATCTGGGCACTTTGCCCAGTAATATCCATTTTTATTGTGTCAAACTGAGGTACCTTTCTGAAGAAATGGCTGGATAATCTGAGCAAATGCCTGGAGTTTTGTTCTAGGATCCATTTTGGGGGTCCAAGCAACTGTGTATGAAGTAGTTCCACTTCATTCCCCACGGCCACTCCCATGACATGTGGTCTGCCTGCCAGACAAAACACCAACCAAAACGAAAGTCTCAAACTGGTTTGCAAACGCAGAAAGAAAAGTTCGACTTGGGTTGCAGAAACAGCCCGGCCTATATAAATCATCAATTCTTTCACAAACAGCCAGTCCGTGTCGTCGGCTGTTTCATTGCAAGATATTTGCGTGCCATAGAGCACCTTGACACCTGAACCTGGCACGGATGACACAGCCATGTTTCAAAACAATAATTTGTAGCTACATGACATAGGGCATATTCATCATATTCGTTGTACGTATCAAATTGGATCAATTTTGAAAGCACTAATTTGGATCAAGCTGCTGACTATGTACTCTTTCAGAGCCTTCCAAGCTTCTAGTCCTTGGTGGACACTGGAAACACTGGAACTGGCTCCAGCATTTTCCTGTTTTGAAACAAGCCTGTCATGGAATGCTCAGTGGTGAGCGGTCAGCTTCCCAGTTTGCGTCCCATGCTTTGAAAAGGCGCAACGATGAAATGTTCTCCTCAGGTCTGCTTCTAATGAGATTATCCCAAGCAAACTTGCACACGCTCAAAAAGAAGCCAGCAGTCTTTCACCATGTCTCAACGTGACTCTTCAAAGTTTGAAAACTTTGATAAACTTTCCAAAAAGCTTGACTGGTCTCCTGCGCATTTGGCCACTGCACTGCTGTGAGTGAAGGGCACTTTGAAAAGGTGGTATCATCCATAGCAATGCCCTTCTTGTCGGGATGCTTCACTGGACCCAGGTTCATGTCACCTTACAGCCGGATGCAGCTGGAAGTTTTTCCAAATACGAGACTCGTTTTGTGGCGTAACTACTTTAAGTTTGAAACATGTCGAAACTACTTTATCATTTATCTGACTCATGCGTTCATAGCATTCATAGCATTCAGAATACCCTGGACTTTGCCTATCTTTCGATGGTTTTTATTCATTTCCCACACCTTTTGAGTCAGCAGGAAGCTGATGGGCTAGGTTTCTAGACCCGAAGATGGGCCATTTCAGAGATTGGACCATCTAAATCTTCTGGGCTGATCCCGAGATACCCTTCAGTAATCTTCAGTATCTTCATTGGGTTTCAGAGAAAATTCAGAAACCGTATGTTTCCTCATGGTTCATCTCAATCTGGTATATCTCTCACTTTGAAGACTTAGGGGCAAACCCCATTGCATCCACTAAGCTTGGGAAAACCTCATGTTCCCGATCTAATAAATCTAATGGCACATTGAAACATTTTGAAACCCAGGAGCTAAGACAGGAAAATCGCCCTCTGGGATAGCGTGGCGTGGTTGTCATGGTCTGCGAAGTGGTCGTCTTGGAGGTCTTCGTCATGGATGTGGTGGTGAAGGTGGTCTTGGTGAAGGTGGTTCTTGTTGTGCTACTCACCTGAAATAACAAATGGGCGACTTTGAAGAAAAAACATACTATACAATACTATACATACCATGGTAAAAGCTGATCTTGAATGCGTTCCACTGTTCCACATTATTCAACCAAGTTCGGAAAGAATTTGGAGCCCAAGCCACACCGATACTAGTGCACTCAGGCCGAGGCTGTTCTGGTAGCTGTTGTGAATGTTCCAGTTGAGCTGGTGGTAGTGGAGCTGGTTGTCGTGTTGGTTTCAGCCTGTCACAACAAGACAATAGCCTCAATAGCCAGCAGAAACTGCTTCAGGGATTACTTTTTGTTGGCGAAGACAAGCGAGGCGGCCGTACATGGGGAACAAAGGGCCTCAGACATTCTCCCAGACCACAGGCCTCCATTGCCAGCCCTGATCATGAGAGCATGTTCCAAGTCATCCCCGTCCCTGACTTTTTCACAGTTCTGAGCCAGGCACATCCAGGATGGAAGAGAGAAACCTCCTACAACGGATTCGAGTCCTCAGGGTTGGTGAACGAAAGCTAAGCAGGGAAGATCGGAGCCAACAATTCCAAGCAAGATGCGAAAGGGAACATGGAGAGAGGCCGATGAGGTGGAATGTGTGAGGTTGACTTATATACAGTAATTGAGTGGAGTGACTTGGGTGGACTGACTTGGGTGGGGTGGTTAGGTGGCGTGGGTTCGGTAGAATAAGTTGGGTGTCATAGGTTGGATAGAATGACGCATGTGAAGTGAGCTGGGCATGAAAGTTGCGTATTGAGGTACCGGGGGAGGGAGGAGGGGGGAAGGGAGCTAGTTACCGCTAGTTTTCATGATTAGTGCACCGTAAACTTCCAAAAACATCTCCAAACGTGAAACCTGCTGCAGAATTTCACATGAGGCAAAGCAGAGTTGCTTTAAGTCCCCGACTACACTTTTAAATTTGAGACAATAAACTGCAACAAACTACATCAAAATCATCCAATTAAAAGAAAAAACAAGGACTCCTTCGTCTCCACCATCGCTTCCAGCTGCCTGTCAGGCACAAATTTACACAATGTATATGGGTGAACAAAAGATAGAGCTTCGGTGTGCAGTACAAATTCCAATTAAGCACTGGTCTTTGTACAAAATGCGGCAACAAAAGGTACGATCCAAAATGGCCGAATCGGTTTCAGTTTTCAACCATCAAATTTGGGGATCTTTTCATCAAAATTTCACACGATTTCTCGCCTTGGTCGGGCCCAAGAAGATGCCAACCCCAAAAGCCAAAGCACACAGCACCTCGCCCACCATGAAAAAACAAATTTCAGCCATAAATGACTGACAAATAGGACAATCATGGACAATTTTAAATTCTGCTGTTGGAGAATGCAGGTTGCTGCTTTAAAAATGCGATGCTGCTCTCTGATAGATTGGAGTATTTTACAGTTTTAAGGCTGTCAAAGAAGGGTGGAGCCAATGTTGTAGTCGTGGCCATGGCATAAAGGCCAGAAGTCCTCCATTCGGAAAAACCAACGATGTCACAAACAATGTGATGTAAACAAGCGTCCTTCTACACCAGTCAAGTATCCACATCAGCAACAATCAGCATCTCACCATCATCAAACAACAGCATCTCATTGCTTGGCCATCATCCCAACTCTCCGAACAGTTTTTTTCAGATTTGTTTTGATATATGTCCATTTGCGTTGAGACGATGCTTCAACAGAATGAAGCAAGGCGCGTTCCCTTTTTCCGATGGGGCAGCTTGATCTGAACGTACGGTTGGGTTAGGCTAGGCCCTTTGGTCGAAGCTCAAAAGAATGTTCCAGGTTTGGTGTCATCGAAAAACGCATGGATGGCAGTGGGCGGGCGTTTTTCGGCCCAAAGACAAACTGCGCCCTCCACTACCCACCCTTGAGGCAACATGCTACACGTAGCAAAGGCAGCGGCATCGTTCGCAGCCCTGATGTTGCTTTCAACTCATGTTTGACCATTTGATCCTTCCGGCAATTTGCGTTGAGACGATGCATCAACAGAATGAAGCTAGGCGCGCTCCCTTTTTCCAATGGGGCAGCTCGATCTGAACCCCCCCTTTTGTCCATCGAGTTTCACCGTTGCAGCACGCTTGCAAAATCACCAGCAGTTGTTCGCACACCTTGATAGACACATCCATTGCAGGGTCCAACAACTAATGTAGTTGATTCCTTGATGGCAGGTCACTTATGTTTGCTTCAGTTGGTACCGGTGCATACCACGTTCTCAAACCACCTTCCGCTTCCAGTTTCAGATGGTATTCCAGGTCCATCAAGGACTGTCCAACAACGTTGTTTGCTGAAGCTCGTATCAGTGAAAAACGCACGCTGTCATTATCGCCAAAGACAACATGTAGGGCTTCGCTATCATCCTTGCACCACAGGTCAGCAGCTAAAAGTGCCGCAAGAAGTTCCAGTTCATAGGTTGTGCCCTTGGGTTGAGCACCCAAAGAATTGCAAGTACGTGCGTCCAATGCCAGTCCAAACCACGCACATACTTCAGTGTTCTCATTTACCAGCACTCCACTAAGGCCGCCATTTGAGGTGGACTGTTCAAAACAAGCACCTGTTTACAATAACCATTGCTTGCATTCAAAAGCTGTCACAAGTCTCGGCTTCGCCTCTTGCAGTCGCAAAGCAATAGCTTTCAGAGAGTAGATCAAGCCAGCGTCCAGTCTTTTTGTAGGACCATATGCATGATCCACCAGATGCTTCAAAAGCAACCTTCCAAGACGACCGTGAAGAAAGCTGTCTGCGAAACCCAGTGGACCTCACAAGGCCAAAGTCTCTTACTTTTCCAAAAAACCTTTGTTGATCGCATCACGCATCTGTTGGAGGAGTTCGTGTCTTCTACTTTATGTATTGCACACTGTCAGCAGGCCAGCTTCAGACCTATGAAACTCGAATTGAACTCCCAAAGCCTTGCAAACAGAGTCGAATGCAGTTGCTTTGCTACCTTCTTGTGCAAAAACCCAGCCAGCCAAAAGGAAAACCAACTCCATGCCACACCTGGAGGAATCGCACAACGTCGGTTTGGAAGCCAGGGTGAAGTCATCATAAAAGTTTGTGCAAAGTAAGTACAGGCCCTGAGTTGCGATCGCACAGATCATCCTGGCCAGTCTGAGGAAACAATACACGTGGCGAGTGGCTCCAAAAGGCAGTGTCTTCAAACGGTAAACCTGCATGCAGCCCTCCTTGTGCTTGTACATGCTAGAGTACGCATATTTGTAACGCGACGGTCGAATAGGTACCTGACCGAGCACTTTTGGGATCATAAGTCTTTGTCAGAAGACTTGAATCTTTCCAGATGCCCGACACGCACGAAAATACTTCTTGATCAAGGCACAAAAAGTGTCAATATTGTGCAAGTCAATATTGCTGTGGATCTCGCAACTGTCATTCACGCCAGAAATGCTGAAATCGTCAATCATACGCCTCTTTGCTCCCTGAGAGAGAGCGGAAAACGTCTGGAGACCGTGGCACCCTTTTCCAAGTCGCTAGGTGTGTAAGGGCCATCAGCCCACCCCTTCTCAAGTTCAAGCATTGTTTCGCACAGGAGTTGCTCGTCCACAAGCGGGTCACCAGAGCTCGTGGTCATGCGAGTTACGGCCTCGTTCATCTTTTCTGCATTCAGTTCCAGTTGTTCCAGTGTGGCCATATATGGCTTAAACTGCGCTTCAAAGGAAGGTGGCGCTTCAATTTCATCAGCAAGAGTGCCTCCTTCCTAAAGCAATTTTAAAGCCCCTACATCTGCAAAACCCAACTCATCCAAAATTTCACGCGTCAGCAAAAGCCTCTTCCCTTTGCAAGCCTTGCCACCTCAGGGCGTCTCTTCAGCGCATCTTCACGCTCAGCACCCTCCAGTTCTTTTGCTCTTGCGACCCAGTTTCTGCACCATGCCACTCTGTAGGCAATCATATCCGTCCATTGCGCATGCTTGTCCATCACCACCATCAATTCTTTGGGGACTCCACCTTCTCTGAGCGCGGGATGACCAACCCTGCAGGCTTGTTCCATGAACTCTTTGTACGTCCAAGGGATGCCAAAAGCCACTTCAAACCCAAGCTCAACAGATTCTGACTAAGAACCTGTATCTTCCAACATTTTCTTCGCTGGCAACTTCTGCGCCTCTTGAACACCCCTTTTGGCAGGGGTAGAAATTGCAGAAAAACGTAGGAAGCGGCTGTTCTGCGAAACTGTAACTTGTTGTTTCTCCTTTGTAAACGAGACGATGTCATGAGGGAGCTTGGACATGAGGGTGCACGGAATGTCAGTAAGGCTTTTTGTAAGAAAAACTGCAACTGAACAGGTGTCGGCAACGACAGGAGGAATTCGCGATGCCCTCGGCTGGCCACCAACGCTGATCTGAGAAAACTGAGCAGCTTTCAAAGGATCCTGATCGTCAAGCAAAGAGGTTGCCTTCAGTTTTAGGCCTCGCTGTGAGGCAAGGTCCAAGGCTAAAGTCACCAAGGCTGTGCACATTTTCCTTGGATACTTGGATTCCAATGCAGTTTCCCAAACTTGTTTGCCGTCACTGTCATGTGCAAAGCCCCATGGTGCATGCAATGTTGCCGGTTGCGACGTATTTTCAAAGACAAAACACCTGGAAAGTTCCCAGCAATACGAGTCCACTTATCTCGAGTGCCTCCAGCCATACATTCTTGAAAGTCACCACAAAAAAAGGTCCCATGCAAGCATCAACTGAAGCACCCACCACGTCAGCCAGAAATAGGAGGTACGCGGGTTCTCCATAGTCGCCAAAATTCCTCGAGAACAGGCTATGTGAAAAAGCTTGCAGGCATACTATCTTCGGGTTGAAGATTGCTCAACCGTTCAGGTTCGCTGTTGCTTCGCAGAGGTTGAGGATCACCTGCGAAAACACAAATGTCACGAGCCCTGGACGCTGTGCCACACACTGGCGCCAAGTATATCCAAACAAGGAGCGGAGACTGCAGCCATCTTTCAAGCAAAGACTGGTGATGTTCGTTACAAAGGTCAAGCTGTAAAATAGTACTGCGACAAGACTTCTTCTTCGTCTTGTCAACTGCCAGCGACGAAGCCAAGCCTGCTTGCTTAGCTGTTGCACACAGAATTGAAAAACTTGAGAAGACCTCAACCATGAAGCATTGCTCCACTGAAACACCATTCCAGTCAATGTAGTCAATAGCTGCAGGTATTTGTCACTTGCTTCCATGCTGCTGCAAAGAATGGCTTTCTCCGCAGCGGGGCTCGGCGCACACATGGTAGCCCTTGGGGCAGCAGCCCCCAGGCTTCACTCCTTTGTCTGAACAACCTGACTTGCAATTGTATCCAAAACGTATTGGATCACCACTTGATGTCTTGTGCCATTTCCCACGCAAATCCTGAAAGATTGGTGGTCCGGACTTTGCCCTTTCCCTTGCCACCGCCCCCTTTGCCTTTTGATCCACCACTCGTGAGCCATCATATGGTCCTATGGTTGACTCCGCCATTGACCACTTGGTGTTGAATGCGACAAACTTTGACTTGACTTCGGCGGGGGGGCTAAGTGCAAGGCAATCAATGGGTCTGCCTTCAGCTCAAGCAATGCCACTCCAAGAGGGTATGTGCCATCATCCCGTTGACGGATTGAACTGAAAGTTGACCACAGGGGACCAAAGGCAGCTGTGGCACTCTGCAGCTTCTCATCATTGTTTTTCATCACCAAAGAGCCTCTCTCTAAAGTCAGCTCCCTGTTTTTTGTCGTCCCCTGCGCTTCCAAAGATCTGGGCACGCAACTGGCCAGGTCTAAATATTTGAGGGTGTTGGCCTCATGCATTGCGCAAGCACGATCAAGCGCAAACCATGTGCTGGCTCCTTTTCGCCAGTAATGCTAACTCCGGTCAAACCATTGCGAAGGGCATCCATTCGAGTCTGCCTCTCAGCGAAAGGAATTTCGCGAGGCATCGAATCCTCTGATCTGTCTACCGCCTGTCTTAAGGTAGCGGTCAGAAAAGTCTGAGGTTCGAATGCAGCACGCTTGAGGCAAGATGGCTCTGGCAACGTTGGAGCTCGTCCAGCTGCATTCTGCACCAACTGCTCCACACTGGTGTCAGCAATGGGCTGACCAGGTTGCCCGACACTGAATGCCACTTGGGCCAACGTTCTGACTCCATGCCTTTTCAGACTATCCACCAAGGCAGCGCTTAAGCCAGCCTCTTTCAGCTGGCTTTCATATTGAGCTGCACTGTCAATCAGTGAAGTCATGGCAACAAGTTGCGCAAGGTGAGGTGGTGACAGGACTCAAAGAAACATGAATGTCAGCACAAGGTCAATGCCGAAATTGCAAGGTGAAAATGAAATTGAGTTCCACGCAAACGTTGATATCTTCTCACAGCTCTCAGTTCGACAACAATTCTCAACATGAGTGTGTCTTTCCTGCATCTACTGCAGCTACAGTCGAGAAAGCAAACAAATTCTCTGCACACAATTTCCTCAACTTATGTCATGGGTGCCTGCGTACCAATGAAAATTAAATCAGACTGAATCTCTCCAGCAGCTTTCTGCTCAAGTCTGTTTGGTGAAAACGACCTCAAAGCTTCTGCCTTAAAATTCAATCCAAGCTGAAACGACGGCTTTCCGCAACCGCTTTCCGTTCATGAACAGCTTCTGCATACAACCTCTGCCTTAATCCTTGAAAGATATCGCATGGAGCGCAGCTTTCTGCAACATGATTCTCGCCTTTTGGCCGCTTTCGGGCAGATCCCCCTTTGGGTGAGGTAATGCCCTTCGGCTCAATGTTTCGAATCCTGTTACTATCCTTTGGAAAGCAACGCAGGCATTTTGGATGCCTAAAGTGAAACCTACGCTCAAGCTTCTTGAAATTTCCACTCATGTTCAGCTTGCAGTTCGAGACAGTTTCACCCAGGCTGCAACAGTGGGCGGTGTCGCTCTTGACATGTTTGTAGAAGTCCTGGCCAGGTGGTACATCCTCTATGTACCTAACAGCAGACGCCCTTCCACCAGGTATCGAAGAGGAACTGTCACTCTCAGAGCTAGTGCTACTGCTATCACTGCCACATGAAGACTCTATCTCAACAACTCCAGCGGCAACCAGCTCCACAGGAAACAAAGTCAACCTTTCAGCAGCAGTTTCCAGCATGGATTCATCTAATTTTTCTTCCTTGGCGCTCTGCAGCTCCTCAGTCACTACTGTGGCTTCAATCGCCTGTGACAAGGCCTCATGGTCTCGTTCCCCTTTCGGGGTGTGCTCCTCTGGCTGCTCCACAACAGCCTGGGGTACTGGGGTCTTTGGAGCACCTGCCGGTGTAAAAGGAGTAGGGTCCTCAATAGCCCGAACTCCTTCATCGCTTCGTCTTCAAGCGACAAGCCTGAGCGAACCCTCCTCAGAATAAGGTTCAAATTCCGCAGTGCTCTAGTCTGAAGTTGTCTACTGTAAACCACTTCTGATCCATTCAAGGCACAGCAGTGGTGTCCGAAAACAGCTCTGCTCTCCTTGTCAAGCCCTGCACGTGCGCACCATCCCAAAAGTGTAGCCTTCATGGAGTGGTTCCTAAAGGTGCCAACGTCTTTTGTCCCTTGAAGCAGTGCCCTCAACCAACCCGCGGCCTCTGATGTAGTCAAGGGACGGGCACAAAATGTGCCGTCCAGCCTGGGTGCAGGAAGTAGAGGTCCCAATGGCCTCCTGTGGATATCCAAACCAACAAAGCTGTAAAGATCTAGGAAGGTCCGCATCCAATCATGACGGCGAAAACCCTCCGCAGCAGTTTTGCGTTCTGCTGTGAACAAAGTTACTGCTTCATTCTCTTCAATGTCAACCTTTTCAATGAAACGGACATCTGACCAACGAGCCCGTCCACAGATGAACAGCCTGCTCTAAGTTTGTCAATCACATTCGCTTCACTGTTGAGGATCTCATGGAGTCGTCTAAGGTGCTCCACATCCAAACCCGGGGCCTGGTGAGATGGACCCATGGCCTGTTTCTGCAAAACGTAGAAGGCGGCGTGAGCCTAGGATGCAGTCAGTGCCTGAAAGGTCGAGAGGAAACTTTGCAAATCAAACTGCCTCCAAAAAAAAGCTTGGGACAGCAAAGCCTTTGGCAGCCCGGACCCTCTCATGCTTAAGCCATGCAAAGTAACTTCAAATGATCTGCTCATTGGGTGGAAACGGTTTCAGTTCCGTTGCACTAGCAGCTTCTGATTTGTTGAACCAGCTGATGTACTTCTTGAAAGCACTTGCCCGCTTCAACAAAGCTGCTGGGCTTTTCACACCACAGCAAGCCTTGTGGATTGTCGTTGCGTCTGCTCCAGAACAGTCCCGTTGCAAAGCTGTAACCAACTGCAGATGAGCTCCATTCCATGGATAGGATGTTCAGCCAGTGTCCACACGCCAGTTCCAGCTTTTGACTCTTGGCGTCAAAAATAACTGAAATCTTGAATGCTCTTTACAGCATTTGAAAACGTTGTAGCTGCACTAGTAAATCAACTGGGGCTCCAGCTGAATCCTCCTGCTCAAGTTCTGCTAGACCAGGGCACCGTGGCAAGGGATCACGGTGAAAATCAAAAATATCAGCAAGAACCCCAGTCTCCCACGGGAAGTGCAACATGTTGTCCGTCTGTCTGAACTGTCCAAAGCTATTGGCAACCATTTCACTTCAAACTTGTTGCGCTGCGACAACTCCAGGCGATTCAGTTTCTGTTTCAACGGGTCTATGTTCAGGTTCACCTTCTTCCAACAACTCAACTGAGCATTCAATTTCCTCCTCATGAGGCTCCGACGGATAAGATTCTGACATGTCTGAAGGCCCAAACATGGGGGGCAGTTGAGTGTCGAAACCAACTTCAGTCCAGCTACCTGCGTCATCACGTCCAGCAGTCTCATGCGTTTCCATGTCAGGTTCAACAACTCCAGTACCTGTTTCACGCAAAAGAGGCTGTCCAACATTCCTGCTGAAACTAAGTGAACTAGACAAGAGGTCCAAAGGGCGGAATGGCAAAGAACATGTAATTACCTTCAGGTTCATCACGCAGCTGAAGTTCAACACTCTCACCAAGACTAGGTTCATATGAAGGAGTTCTTGGGTTTCCAAGCTCCTCTTCCTCCTCTTCCATGGCAATCTAGGCTAACTACCCCCTATGCAGTTTTTCGGCCCAAAGACAAACTGCGCCCTCCACTACCCACCCTTGAGGCAACATGCTACACGTAGCAAAGTTAGTGGCATCGTCCGCAACCCTCATGTTGCTTTCAACTCGTGTTTGACCATTTGATCCTTGCAGGATCTGTATATATATATATATATATGTATATATGTGGAATTCCCTGAGACATTTTGAACATGTTTGAACACAGTTTCATAATGTTTCATCCAGATGTTCCGAGCAATTCAGTGATTCAAACGCCAGGCGTCGACCCAACGCCTCTTAGGCCTGCACTATGATCGAGGCTGTCTTGACCATGGAGCCTGAAGCAGTCCCAGCCACAGAAGATCCTGGCGCCCATATGATGGTACCCTAAATCCATGGGTTTCAGTACTATATAAAATACTGTGGTTTGGGATGATTTGGGCACACCCCTTTTGAGGAAATATTGAAATATTGAAATACCCATACATTGACACCTGTCCTACCTGTCCTTAAGAACCGCTCTTAGCGCAGAGTAACCGTTTTTGTTGGTTGCTGTGACAGACAATTCCACCATGTCAGGTTCAGCAACTCAGAGCGTCCGTCCTAGCAAGGGTGAGTGGGTGGAAGCTTCGCTGCCATCACCTTCTCTGGCTCTCATCAAAGGAATGGCCTACATTTGCACGGCACGGAGAATAAAGATGATACTGCAAACATTTGCTGCGTAATGTCGCACAGGATCACACTCCAAAGGCACACGAACGCATGATGGCGCATTTTTTTGACATTACCTTGGAACATACCTCAGTCGTTTTCACGGGTTACATGAAAAAGGACCACGTTTGGAAATAAATTAATTTTGAATAATTCATGTACGTCTTGGCCAAGACGTGCACCGCACTATTTACCGGAAGCGACTCTGCAAATTGCAAAGTTGTTCAATCTTTGGGAATGTTAAGTTCATCTCTGGTTTCATGCATCCAGGACCAGCCAATGCCCCAAAACTGAAGATGGATTCAAAATTCACCACTTTGATATTCCTTGCCAGGGTCAAAAACACCCAAAAAAATCCGAATGGTCATCCAAGGGTCGTCCAACGGTCATTCAATGGTCATCCAACCCGGTCCAACCCCAATCATCGCAGCCTCACGACCTGGAGCCGGAACCGCATCCTGCGAATCCTGCACAGTCTCTGCTTCCATGGCCGTCCCGCCGTCGCGGCGAAAACTCGGAAAGGAAAAAAACGGCTGCAGCGGACACGGGGTGTGAACCAGCCCCAAATTCGTGTCAACGTCAAAAACTGCCATTTGGGTTTGTCTGAAAATGGGGTAGGACCCCCAAATACGCATTTCATAAGGAAGATGAGGATAAACTTTCGGATTCTGGGGTACCGTACTTTCAGACAAACCCATTTTGGTGTCGAAGCAAGGGCAGCGATTCGGTTTCTTACCATTAGCATTCAAATAAGTTTGCCACAAAGCCACCAAGGAAGCACCAGCCCCCCTGCAATGCGCAAATCGAAGGATGCATCATGGTATTACGTCTTAGCATGTCCCTGATGCATCCGAAAAGTTTGGCCTGGTTTTTTCTTGTTTGCCAAGGCAATATGGAAGTCTTGGGGATATCAATGCACTTTTCCTTGCATTGGACAAATATTGATCCCACTTTCACACTGAACCCCAATCAAACGGAGAGTCTTCAGAGTGCAAAACAAAATCCAATTTGTGGCCGCCAATGCCACACCACGCCTGTGACAGGTGGTACTGGTGCTTGGGAATCGCGCGCCAATTCTGGAGCACAAATGGCTCACGATTTTGTTCACCATTCAATTTGCGGGCCAAAGCCCTTAAATTCGGTCCAAATTGGCCAGGAACCTCCCAATTTCATACCGTGTGTTGGTCCACGCATGCCAACGTCCAAGATTCAGTTCTGCTTTCATATGCTGTTTGTACAGGACACGAACATAGATGCAAGTCCAATTTCAACATGTCCAAAGTGTCGTCCAAAGGTGTTGTTGCCGAACTCAAACGGGGATCGTAAATTGGACAGCAATCAAAAGGAACATAACTATAATCAAAACACTGAATCATACCCGCATTCCTTGGTGGTTTGCTTTGGTGGTCTGTTATTCTGCGAAATCAGCATGGTTTTCTAGTGTTGTGTCATTTTTCACAAAAACTGGGATCAATATTTTGTTTGTTTCATACAAACAAAAATAAAGATTTCAATTTGTTCTGTACAACATTAATGATGGGCCCATTGTGTCCGTGTGTTACGCAAAAACATGTAAATATCAAGATATATATATACCTGGATCTTCAAACGCCTAATATATTTTGACCCTTTTGGTTGTTTACCAATTATGGTTGAAACCGCCTAGTTTTTTTGGGATCGTCATCAAAAATTGAAACGCCCAAAAACCATGGAAATTGGATAGTTTTGAATGTTTCATAATATTTTCCTCCTGTCTCCCGCGCATGTAAGTAGCAATTTTTGAGGCTGCATTGGAGTTGGGTATGCAGGTCTGACTCCGCAACCCCGCTTACTTTTTCTGTGCAAAGCACTTTTGCACAGAATCTGCAAAAAAACAAAAAAACGCGACCAAAACACCCCGCAAACATCCCGCAAAAATCCGAAAAACGCCCGCAAAAACCCGCAAACGCCCGCAAATCCAGAAAACTGGGTTTTTGGCTTGTGTTTACACATAGTAGCTAGTTCCGTAGTAGTTTTTGAAAGGCATCGAGATAAAAAGTAGTCAATATAGGAGTCAGAAATAACACCCACATAAACAAGCAGGAGTGACCTGGATTTAAGGTAGAACCAATGGAAGGCCAGACGCATCGCCTACTTTCATCGCATATCGCCTAGTTTTCATCAAGTTCGTATGTGTTTTTTGTGAAACGCCTGGTTTTCGAAGAAACGACCAAACAAAATAGTACCGACACAAACGACCAATATATTTTGGTAGTAT
>Ga0126342_10000180_pt1:2500-52353 | contig 52353 bp, 49 predicted proteins | sample Cyp1metagenome_FD_92528 | JGI IMG/M metagenome (GOLD analysis project Ga0126342, IMG submission 92528) | Coral microbial communities from Lord Howe Island, Old Settlement Bay, Australia - Cyphastrea 1 metagenome | ecosystem: Host-associated > Invertebrates > Cnidaria > Coral ...
GCCGCCCTGGCCTTCTCGTGGCTTGGAGCATCTTCCTCCTTCCGGTACGAGAGCCGGAGAATGCCTGCAGAAAAATCAGAAAACAGATGAAAACAGCCACTGCATGGGAAATTTGTTGAACATCACCCTTGACTTAAAGTTTTCCCACTTATCAATCATCAACCCTGGCTTGGATGTTTGTGGCGCTGCTGATTTCAGTTCCTTTCTGGTGCGCAATCTTGCCAAAAGAGATTTGATGAGTCTTAGTCTTGTCTTCTCCTGTTCATACGCGGGTAGAGGATACCTTGCATTCGTCTCCTGCCCAATCATTGGGCAGTGAAGTGACGGTGGTGTGCATTGGGGGTACAAGTGGTTTAGAAGTGCTTTGGAAGTGATTTGGAAGTGGTTTAAAGTTTAGAGGTGATTTAGAAGTGGTTTAGAATCTAAGGGTAGAAGCTTACCAATCGTGCGTCTTCCCCTAGTCGCCCAACCCGCCAGGAAATCAAGATCAAATCAGGAGGAGCCTTCTGTGACGTACACCAAATCGCCACCGTTGGGTGGACGTTCGCAAAGGTAAGCAAAAACATCTGCATCCTGGACGATTGCAGCTCTACATTCTCTACATTCTGTCGAGGAAGCCTCCAGAACTGTTTTCATTCGGATTCATTTGGTTTCCATTTCATTCCGTTTCAGAAAACCCTGCAAGAATAAACATGCAGCATCCTTGCTTACTGAAACTCCAAATCGAATTCCTCCCATACTAGCACATGCCACTTTGTTTGATTTTGTTGCATCGAATTTTATTAGATACTGTACCTCTAAGGTCCTCCCTTATATCCTCTCATCAATTCCCTACATTTCCCTACTGCGTAGATACAACGGCTTTGGCATGGTTGCATTGGTCCTGATCTCGAGAACTCTTCAGGCGCAAGGATAAAACCGGAGAACCGATGACAGCCAAGGGCTCATTTGATGGTGCAGATTCAAACAGCAGCGCATGGCCCTTGGCGATGGACGACTGGTTCCACTTGTACTTCACGAGGTCCTCAACAGTCTCAACTGTGCAAAACTCTGAGAAACGTGCATGGCCAATAAATGCCAAAAGGTAAATGGGCCAAGTTTACAATGAAACTCCGTCGGGAAGAAATGAGGATCCACCATGATCCGCCATTCTGCAAGACACACACACACACATCATCATCGAAAATCATATGTCACCATATATATCCATGTATATAGATATAATTATATATATATATAATTATTAATATATAATCATAATAATAATAACAATAACAATAACAACAACAACAATAATAATAATAATAATAATAATATAGATATCTATATCCATATATCATTCACCATATATCATGTTCAATTATGTTCAAACATGTCAAAGGTATGGTTTCTGAATGGCGCTCTGGAACCTGGCAGGTTGCAGGCTTAGCTGAGATTCCATCATCCTGATCATAGCCATATATCGAGACACACCGCCCCAAACCACTTGCTTCGCACCGGTAGCTTTTGGCAGCTGGCTGGCTCCTGCCCATGTGAAGCAACAGTGCAGTCTGTAAACCTACTCTGAGACTGGTGTCAAAAAACAGTTACAATGTGATACAAAGTCAATTCAGAGTCATGCGACCCGATCTCTGAACCCAAATTATGGTATTCACACCCAAAGCACAACCTACCTTCATCACTACTCACTTCCTCTCCTTCTCACTGATTTACTTTTCACATCTTTTCACTACTCACTGTTTGCTCCATCCATCTCAATATATCTCAATCCACTCTATTCACCGCCCCCGCTTCATCCACTCCTTCACTTTCCAACTCACTTTCGGTCCATGACAATGTCTTGGATCCGCTTAGCCATAGCGGTTTTTTGACAACCTTAGCAACAGCATTCCAAAGCACGATAGGGCGATGCAAACTGCAGGCACAGGTCATTATGTCCCAGGCTGTCCCAGGCTTCCCCAGGCTGTCCCAGGCCTCCTAAGTACCGGACACCTTCTGGAGGCCACTTGGTGCTGTGCTGCCAAGCTGGTGCTGCCCCGCAAAGGTAGAAATGAGCCTGACGTCGATGCCAAAGTCAGCTTTGTCACCAAGCTGTCTTGGGGAGAATGTTAGGATGGAAACAAATCATCAAAATCATCAAATATCTGCAGATTTGGGGATCTTTATGGACAAAATCAAACCATCATTTGGGGATAACCATCAAAAACATCGATATTCAGAATCTTGAAGACCAAAACGTCCGTTTGAACGTCAACTGATCTTTGGTCTCGCGACTTGAAGAGTTTCCGCTCCTTTCAGCCTGGAGGTGCCCTGGCGATGTCTCAGAGTCTCCCCAAATCTCTGCACGCGTGTAAGATGTACTGTATATGTATATATGCATGCGCAATGATGCAATGCACATATATATATATAATATATATACATATTATATATACATATTATATTACATACACATATGTATACATATGTTCCATACTTTGAAAACTATATATTAATGGGAAGCCGAATACACATGTTCCATCTCTATCTACCTACAGTATAACAATATATCTCTACCTCTATCTCATGGCATTCCCACATATTCCCCCGATATCCCACACCACCAGCACCTCCGGTTGAGGTGAAGCGAGCCACTCTGGCGTCTGGCTCTTGGGCTGCATGTGATGCAGTAGGAAATCCTGAACAGCATGAGCCTGCAGGCCATGCGGTAAGGGTGCGCAAAAAGGATAACTATGAAATTCTATAGTATAAACTACACATATTATGAAACATATTATATATGCATATATATGCGTGTAATCAATAGAGTACATTTCCTAACAATAGATGTGAAGTGGTGTAGCAATATATATATATATATATATACACACATATTATAGCGATGTTCGACACACACACATAATTATACATAATGCAATCTCGCGTGTAATGTAAATATTGTGACACATGTCACATGTAATATGTGTGTATGTGCCATATACATATATACGATGTACCTGTGCATATGTATATATGTATATATATATATATGTATGTATAATATGATTATATATATATATGTATAATATGATTCCGCCGTTAGATCTCGAACAAGACCGAGATCCAGAAAGTCTAAAGTGACAAAGGTAGAATTTAAATGAATTTGACAAATTCGACACGCTTGATTGCGGCATATAAACAATGCTCTGGGCAAGCCAATCCACCGGCCTTTGGGAACTTCAGTAGTTTGGTGTCTCTACCTGTCATCAGATTCGAAGGTTTGCACAGATGCCTGTACTTAATAACCCAACATCTTTGTGGAATTAAAAGCTACCCCATGATGTCCCTTTCAGAACAAAATGACAAACATGGAATCCCGGGTCTGCCATACCACTTCCTATTTACCAGTGCCTGCTAGTATCCTGCTACTAGTGTTACTAGTAGTTGTTCACAATCGTCACCCTTGCAGTAATCAACTGGCGTGTGAGAAAGGACATTTATGGCTGGGATTCCATCAGCACCGAGCTGCAATATCTGACGTGCTGCACCCCGCCATGGTTCCATGGCCCAACCAACAGCCGCCAGTGCTTCCCCGCGAGGGCAGAGAACGTGGCACAGGCAGTGCCGCTGGTGACGCAAGACCAGCCTGGAGGAAGCGGAAAATAAGAACCAAAGGTATCTAAAACAATCTAAAACAATATGGAAGCATAGAGTGAGTGAGTGACTGAGTGGGTGGGTGCGTCTCTAGCATTTTTGAGCCAAACTTTGACAAAAGGATTGCAAGAAAAAAGTTGGAACTCCTGCCTGAGATGATCAGCACAGGCAGCTGGCTGGCTGCCACGGATGGCAACACCGCCTTGCCCTCAAGGCTCGGCAGCGGGTCTGAAAAGAGCTCCAAATTCTGACACGTCATGGTCTCCTGAGCCAAGCTTTCCCTTTGTCACATGAAACCACAACGTATATGAATCAAGCAAATGGGTTTGAATTTGGTTGAAGGGATCGCATGGGATTGCCACCAAGCGGCGGCAAACACAAAAGTCTGGTATCTCAAGTATCTGAAGAATCTCGCCGCTTGAAAAACAATTGCACAACATTGCACAACATCATTTCCTACCAGGCGAGCAGTGGCGAGCATATCCAAGCATCCCCCGAGCTGATTGACACAGGATCATCAATGGCCGCAACTGATCCAGCCGCAGACATCAAGTCCCAGTTGGCACTGTGTTCTGCGACATGCCTGCGGCACTTTGGTATACTTTGGTCGGCCAAGGGGGACACTTTGAAATTGATACCAATTGATACCAATTCCATCCAATTCTCTCCATTTTGGCATGCGAAATTCCACAATTGCCGAAAGACGTCTGGTGGCTCGCCTGGCCAATTGCTGCTTGGATGAGGCAGGGGCTGCGCCCTTCATGGCTAGCGGCGCGAAGGGGTGAATCGCAGATAACCTGCAATTGTCGAGCCGCCTTAGCATGTGGCAGAATGTCGCGCACTGCGGACGAAAAGGGCTGATACAGTATCATGGCTGATGAACAACAATAATGGGGTTGAAACGACAAGGTGTCCTTGGCCACACGGTGTACGACACACACACACACACTCTCTGCGTGAGGAAAGGCAATGGAGGGATATAACGTTGTAGGAGTCGATGCCTTCGACTGAAATTGTCAAGCAAACGACCTGTTCTAACAATTCTAACACCTGAAAGCTTGATGAGAACAGCTTGTCCCTAGTTTTGCAGGTACACATCAGGACGTCTCCCAATGCATCAGAGAAAGTGGGCATCTTCGTGGGCAGTGATCCCACAAACTCTGTCACTGCCGCATGTTTGAAAGATTGAAACATTGTTTGAACATGTTTGAACTGCGTGTGACACCGTGTGACTAAGTGACTAGCAGTTTACACAAATCATCCCGATGAAACCTGCGGGTTTCTACCGAGATGCGAATTGACATCGCACCAGCTCTGTAAAAACCATCGGTTCATGATGCCACCTGGGCTTTCGATCTCGCAACAAATTCTTCGCCCAACGCTGAAAATTCTTCCCTGTTAAATGACATTTTGCGGGTATGTATCATATACAATCATGTTAATAATGAATACATATAAAACTATAGATACATATTATAATAATATACAAGTTAGTATATCATTTATATATCATTATCATATATTATCATCATTTTCATCCATTTCCCCTATATATTAGATTGCCATTTGGATCCATTTGAAGGCTATGTTTTGACCCCATTCTCAAAGACATGCTGTGCCGACGATGAAGTGTTCATCGAGGCCACCTGGAAAAAGTTCTCGCCAAATGTCACCGAAGAGAAAGCTGGCAACAAGAGCCTGTCGTCACGGGCTGGAGGAACACCCGTTGACAAGGGAAATGGCATGAAATGACCAAACATCACAGACATTTCAGAATGAATTAAAGTAAAGTAATATTAGTAATAATATGAACTACAGTCATGATCAGTCATGAGTCATGTATCGTCCTCGCTTTGGCACCATACACCGAAACCAGCTGAACAAAGCTACAGCACAAGCTTTCTCAAACAAAGTGCATATGCATAAATGTACAGCAACCAATACGAGTTTAGATGACTCATCTACTTTGTCTGTCCATGGCGTTCCAAAGACTTTCAGTATCCTTCATTCAAATTAATCAAATTATAATATATTCCAGTATGTAATTTGGCAAGTTTTGATGGGTTTCGGAGCATTTCCGGCTCCAATTTTTTCCATGACCCTCCCTCAACATCTAGCACCTTCACTGCTGGATGTTGATGGGCAGCTGCTCGCACAGCCGCGCCAGCATCGTAGGAGACTCCAAACAGCGCCACCTGTGAGGAAACCAAAGATTAACAAATGACATCCCGAAGATTAACAAATGTATACACATGTACAGTACTGTATGGATAAATATTGATAAATTGTTTGATATCCAAACATTTGCCAAATGCACTTGCTACATCTTGCCACTATGTTTCGATATATTTGGACGATCATTTACGTGATAAAACCGCCAAATATTGGTAGTCAAAGTTCAGTAGCTAGCTAAATATCAAACATGTTTGGATGATTTGGATGCGATATATTAGTGTACTTCAGTAGAAGTTTGCACTACTAGGTCCAGACTTGGAAGCTAACGACGTAGGCTTCCAAATTCCTGGCCTGACCATCACTCCATGGCTGCCGCGCACGCTGTGTAGTGACGGCATGGCTGCCACCAACGATGAAATCAATGAGTTCCTTGAAGCCGCACAGACAAACTCGACAGCTCTATTTAGCCCAGATGACAGCACAAAAAGATACACAAAGTACCAAACTCCTTGGCGCATTCCGACATATTCTGACACGTTCGGCACTTTTCTGCGCATCTAATCACAAAACCCATCATCATCATGAGGTAAATGTGGCAATGGCATGCACATGTCCAGCAGCCATACCAATAGTTGCGGAGTGAGATACGCGCGCACTCACACAACGTGATTGCCAAGAAGCCAATGTGTCTTGTGTCTCACGGGGGCTCCACACCACGGACTGTGTTCCGCTAGAAGCACCTCCGCTTCAAGATGGGCACTGCTTTGATAACTTGGTCTGTTCTTGTTCTTGTAGACTGTTTCTTGTTATCATCAACAAGCAATGATGCCAATGCCAACAAACAAGCGACAGAAAGAGGCTCCGAAGGCTTTGAATATTCCCAATCATATGTAAATTCTATACCACATGTTGGGATTTTGCAAAATGCCAAGACCCGTCCGTGCCTCACTCTATAAGGCAAAAACACGCAAAACTGTGCAAGTTTCCGGTTCGAGTAAGTTGCACCTATATCTCATTCCATTCTCTGATCACATCAAACATGGACCTCCCTCTGCCCATCAAGCTGGACAGAACTGTATATATGAATATACTAAATAGATGATAATAGATGTGTACATAATCGTAGTGTAATTACGCGAATATAGACTAGGTGCAATCAGATGCACACACCTTATCATGTCAATTCATATTACATGTCATTTCTGCAAGATCACGTCCCTCGCTCCAACTCTGCCACTCTCCAGTCACAGTCATGTTCCTGAACAGAGCCTGCTCCCCGAACATCAGCAGAGACCACGGCAAAGCCAGACTTGAGGAGTGCGCTCTTCCACGGCCCCAGCCTTCAAACCCTCAACTCAGCAAACTGCCATTGCGTTCTTTGCTCACAATGCTTACACTTCAAACAGGTTCATAGAAAAAAGGTGATAAAAATGTGTTAATGAGTTCATATGAGTTCTCACTGGTTCACTGGTTATCTTGTGTTAAGTGCAAATACCGGTGCTATGATACAAGTGCCATGCATTTACTTATTTTTCCTCTTTCTTCCTCTTCCCCTTCCCAAACATCTGAAAGCAAAGCAGCAAAGCAGCTGCTGCCAAAGGACAAGAAATCCCAGGGCTGCCCCCCATTCACAAGCTCCCGAAACGGCCACCGCATCTCCCATGCGCGCCAGTAGCGTGCCATGTGCAAAACGCAAGGCACGGGACGAAGACTTCCGTCACCTCGACAGGGATAGCAGGGGTGCAACTTTCGGCTCCGTGGCTCCATCCACAACTGGAAGCTGCCACAGACACAGTTCTCAATCCTGAAGGTGAATTAATGTGAATTACCATTGAATTACCCTATTATGACTCATGACTGTTTTGTATTTATTTCATTTTATTTCAACCCTTCAATGAAAAGTATGGATTGTATGAAGCCAATACCTCAGAATGCACTGGTCGGTTTGCGTCCATCACGCCTTGTGCTTGGCGAGGCAAGAGTACGTCAATGGCAATCCTCCAGGACCCAGATGCTGCTTGCAACTACCTAGTGAAACGAGTATGATCGCCTCTAAAGCGATTTTCCATTTTCCATATCAAATTGACATCCATGATCTTGAATTCTCGCTCCAAACAAATTCAATCAGAGTAAGCAACAAGTTCAACCATATCCAATAAGATCATTGGCTGCAGTCCTGACTCCGTCAGACATCTTGACATACCCTGCCAGCCGCATGGTTCCATCTGGCAGCCGGTGTAGACCTTGCCACGTAGAGGCAACGCGCATATTTTGACATTGGTTCATTGATTTGGATGGCTTGCGGCATCTACCAAATGCCTCCATCATCATGAACATTGATGTATGGCCAAATGCCATCACAATCCTCAGCTGAAGTGGCGAAGCATTGTTCTGACGTCTTCTTGCAAACACATGTCACATTGAGCCTATCAGTGAAATATAGTGAAATGGTGCCACCCGTGGTACCAACACATCTGGTTGCAGTTGAACGGCTTGCACCTGCTGCTCCGGATCACTCTTTGCAAGTTTGCGCTTGCCAAGCTTGTAGCAGCCTCGCTATGGTTTTTAGACGATTTTAGATGATGTAAGTACTCCAAATGAGGCCAGCTGATTCATCTGATTGGCATTGATTGGCATTGTTGCGATATGTTGCGATTTCCTCCCCTGTTTTTGCTTCACACCTTCGTTACGTAGTTCTTGGATGTTCTTGGGTGTCACATGTGTCACTGTGCTGAGCACAAATCCAAGGTGTCCACCGTGCACACAGCGCGCTGCTATGATGACTGGCAGCAAAACCACGCCAACTAAGCCTGATGCAAATGGGGGCACCACAGCCATCGTTGAATCCTTTAAAAACTTTACGATCTTAAATGATGGTGTTCCATGGGTTTAATTCTAACCTTTTTGATTTTTGCTGTTCCATGGTGTTCCATGGTGTTCCATGTTGTTTTGTTATGTTTTTGTTGTTCCTTGGGGCTCGACAGAGTTCCACAGAAAACAAGAGGTTGCAAAGGCGAGATTGTCACGCCTCCAAAGGCAAGGGCAGTCAAAGCTGCGACATCTCCTGTCAAACGAAAATGAGTCTAGGAATATCCCATATCAACAATGGACAATAAATGAACATTAACACTATGTCACCCCATTTGCTATCAATCTATGTCAACTATGTGACCATGTCATGAATTCTTTTTAAGGACTGCAAACTGCAGGCACGTCACTCTCAAGCAACATGTCAAATCAATATGGCGTGACATTGAGCAAAGAGCTTCGGAAACTATGCGCAAATGTTTGCAACAACGACATGCATGAAACTAAACAAACAAGTAGGGTCGGCTTTCTTCTACAACATAGTACAACCACAAATTGGTGGCAGAAAACATATGAAAACATAAATGAGACTTCAAAGCGCCCACGGTCATCATCAGTGTCCTGCAGATGAGATTCGTTTTGCCTTCTCCCTCGGCTGCACACCCTCCTCAAGAGCATCGCCTGCCATTCACCGGACACTCTATATGCGGGGTCGTGACTTGACGATTGTAACTGGTCATGAACATGTCAACAGGTACTACAAGCCTATGCTCACCATGTTACTAACAGGAGGAAAGACTTTTGGCAGAATCATGCAGAATCCCTTGAACTGATATGAACCATGCCCAATCCCGCGTGTCCTCCACTTTTGGTGGTGAATTCATATAGGGATAGGGATTCCCATGCCGGGTTCTATTCGCAGATCACCCTCGCTCACCTCTATCTTCAAGCCCAGCGTATCGTGAGGCATCCATGGCAAATGTTGCAGTTGGGAGGAGAAATTCAGATTGCAGCCGCTGCAGCCTGGGGAAATAATGCTTTGGCTTCCTCAGCAGGAGTCTGGTTGAAGTTGGGTGTCTCCAGAGATGCGGTGTTCAAATCTCCATGGAATTACTGTAATTTGTATCTGCCTATGGCCTAAGGGCCTATGTCATGGCAGTTCATAGCATTTCATGACAAGAGCTTGAGCCGGAAATTCAGGGCAACTGCCAAAGACAAGATATTTTGCTCCAATAATGCTCCATACCTGTGCGATCCTGTGCGGAGAGGCACGATGCGACGATCAGAGCAATTTGGGTGTTGATATGTGTTGATAAAGTATGACCATGATAAAGTAAAGGTATCTGAGGCAGCTTCAATCGCCGGTCAACCGGGATCCCAACGGTATCAATCGCGGGAGGGTTCTGTCGTATCCGACACTATTTTGCGCAAAGAATCGACAAAACATGGCTACGTATTACAACATATAGAGACATGGCAGGGCCTACTTAGGTGGGTTGAACGATCGCGGATCAACCGGAACCAATCAGCGCAATTGCGGACTTCATCGACATTAATCTCGCTTGTAGACTTTGAGCTTTGTTGTTCTGATTCTTCTTTGCTATCGGCTATCACTATCGAACACTGTTTCCAAACAAACCCAAATAGTCTGAAAACAACATATCATGCTATATATTGCTATATCATAGCGATATCTCCTCCTACAATAGTTGATTCTCACAACAAACGTTTGTCCCAACCGCAAACCGATCGCCGATCAATTGCGACGCAGAGGTCTACAATCGCGGATTTTGAGATACGCATGTCCTTTCTCAATTCTTAGACTTGCATTTACCCATTTGATGCCATTTGGTGAAATTTCACATCACCTAAGTAGGTGTGGCATCCACGACTAATCAAATATGGATCATGTGAAGCTACTTACACTGTAAGTAGCTTCACATGATCCGTTTTTGATTAAATTTACAGTCTGGCACGAACTACTGAATTTGTCCTTACGCTGCAAATGATTGCAGCCCCGACCACCCAGCCCTGCCACCCCCTCTCCACTAGCCTCGTCCAATGACATTCCTAGTGCCCAGGGGCAAATATAACATGATTATGGCACAGGAATGACATGCCACATGGACGCTACACAATGCTACACAACCCCCCTGGCATTGCATGAAACCATCTTGAAACATCTTGAAACCGTTTAGTACCCCTCTCCGCCTTGGCTTTCCAGGACTGCTTGGTGACATGCCATCCTGCTACAAGGCAGGGTTTGAGCTACTGGCACAAGATCAAAGGGGAGCGCATCCCTTCCGGCAGTCTACTATAGAATACTTATGAAAGGATGGGAACTTCGGAACCATTCAATGAGAACACAAACCCCGTAAATCAGCAGGCAAATCAATATCAGCAAATGATCAATGACCACCACTTCTAACTCATCAACAAGCCATCACACAATTACTGCAGCCCACAGTTCCATGGACCACCAATCACCATTGTAGTCACCCTCCCAATGCCTGGAATTGACTCAAACTCTGGGCCTTGTCCGAAAGTGACATCCGCACTTGTCGCCACACGTTGGGGCCCGGTACCTGGCAGCCGATGCCCCTTGGCGCCGTCACCCGGCTGCCACCGCCATCCTGGCCTCTTCAGCGCCTGGCCCCACAGTGCCTTCAACCTGCGATCAGGTGGCGACGTCTTTGCAGAAACTACCACTGCAAAAAGTTGAGCCATGATCAGTTATAGTATAGTATAGTATAGTATAGTATTAGTATAGTATAGTACCATTCATCCATTTATCCATCTATATTCATCTGTATTCATCGACAGCCAATGTGTCGAATGACAGGGGCTATATTACATCATAGATTACTGTATGTATATGATATTGTGTTGTCTTGTATTACATTCTATCATGAATCTATCAAATTGCATCACAATTTTCTACATTCTACATATCACAGTATGATAGTATGTATTCATATCATATCATATCTTAACATATGATATCATTAAATACTGCACATATATTATAACATATTTATATATATATATAGTATCATTATCTTATCTTATATGATACATTATGATATCATGAGAGTCAACAAAAACATTCATGAAGGTGTCCTGTGGTTCTCGACGGTTCTCGTGCTTTGGTCCACTGGATGTCTCGAGTTTTGGACCACTGGACCATCTGCGCCTCATGTGAACGATCCCCGCAGCCAATCAGCAGCAACAGCGCGGTGAGGAGACCAGCCTCAGGGGCCGTTGGATTTTTTGGATTCTGACCATTCTGACCATTGGTTAACCATGGTTAATCATGGTTAATTAGTCATGATTAATCTATATATATATAAATATGTTAATACTATCTTAACCTATGTTAATCTGATGAACATGTAGCGTGACCATGGATATGTCCTGGGTTTCGCAACTAGATAATTAACAACATCCAGTCGGCATTAAACAGTACATTGACGGATGAATGTGGATCAAAAATTGGGTAATTACAGTAGAACAAAAAATATGAATATGCATCAAGATGCATCAAGTCTTTCCGCGCATCTTTCGTGAGTCATGTGGGGTGACACCTTCCGTGAATATCTCACACCCCAGCACATCATACGTTTGTATGACAGCTGGGGTCCAAGTTGATGCTATGCATCGATGAAGTGCGTTTCAGCACATTATGAGCAACAATTGGAATCTGGAATTTATGGGCATCTGTCATCTGGTCCATCCAAATCTGCATCCACCTTCCTCAAAGTCCGGGCAATTCTGCGAGATTCCACCAAACGTTTCCGAAGAATCAGCACCGCAGCTACCAACGCAGTGCAAACACACCAGGCCAGAGCGGACCAAATACTGCGGGCACAGGCCAGAGTGGTGATGATGGAGCCACCATAGAAACTTGCAACAAGCACCAGGAAAATGACCAGTGTGGTCAAATGATCCCAGTCTTTGCATAGTGGAAAAGCCCAACGATCACACAGGTAGATTACAAGAGTGAGAAGGGCAAAGAACCAAAACAAAGAGGACGCAAATGTGTAGCCGATGAGATGTGTAACAATTGTTTCCACCGGAGCTTTTCCGATGAAGAGTGATGTAATGCAATCAAAGGTTGAACTGACAACAGAGGCAGCAACCATGCCAATGTATGGAAGGGGAATGCTGGTAGTAGATGCCATCCCTAGTAGCTCCTCCCGCAAGTCGTGTCGGACAAAGTCTTCAAATGCCTTTTCGCTCCCGTACCATGCGCAAATTGCATTCTGAATAAATTCTCTGTCAAAGTCATTGCGGCATTGAGCATCACTCAGAACAAACGTTTCCAAAGATTCGATCATGTTGTGCTTCCCGCGGATAATCTTCCGGAGCAAATGGATGATAATGTAGGTGGGTAGCAGCCCAACAAAGTATACAACAAGACTAGAATCCCCAAATACCTCAGTCAGCATGATAATCTGTACCAATAGAGATGCTGCATGAGCGCCCAGAAACATTACCAATACACCAGTCTCAACAAAGATGGGAGACAGAGTCACTTTTCCTGCTGGATTTGCCGCATGATACGCTGCCAGCTCGAATACGCCTCAGCTGTTGACATCGCATCTTGGCAAAACAAATGGCTGGAGAATCCCAATGTTTGGATATCTGTGCCGTTCCATATTGCCCGTATTTGCTTCTTGCATGAATACAATTAAATACGTTGATATTCTGAGGTGATCTATGGGGCTCAGCTACATTGTACTCCACATATCTATCTATCTCAAACCAGTGTCTCGATAATGCAATGAAAATGAGCCGACCCCAGCTCCAATTCCATTTTTCGCCGTTGCAGCCCCACCATGCCAACATGACAAACAGCCTCGGAAATTGAAGGGCAATCAAGACATGGCTTATGCAGCCTTGCTACTTGTCAAGGCAATCAGCCAGCACACTTTACCCCAAAACACAAGTCGGTTCGCCGGCTTTGCCTCGTGAAAAACATCACATGAGCATATAGTCTTTGGGGTCATCATCCCAGGTAGGAACAACACATCATAAGACATTGCAAGGCATCGTTTCAACATGTTTCAACAGTTTCAACATGTTTCAACGGTTTGAAATCGCCAGCAACTACATAGTTCACAATCGAGCTTCACCAAAGCCTGGTGAGGTATGGACCGCTCCAAAGGACCCTCAGCTCCGCAGATTGTCTCAAAAAGCCTCCAAGGCCATAGACTCCTCGTGCCATTAGATCCTTGTCGGTTTGATGGATGCAAGCAACATCCAAGAAGCACACAGAACTCTTGCGACACCAAGCAGGCATATAGGGAACCACTGACAGTCCCAAAATCATTGAAAAGAAACTAGTTGCCAACATCCATGGGCCAAAAGGAGTTGGTGTCACAAAACCCAGCGTGCCAGCTCTCCAGAGAAAGGGCTTGGGCAGCCAGCCCAGAAGCCCGATCGTCATGACCACTGATATGCAAAAGAACCAAACTGCGAACATCTGCTTCCAGCCCGATTGAAGCAACAAGGAGAACACCTTCCAACGTCCTGGTGTCAACCAAGTGTGCGACAGAAACACGTCATATTTTTGGACTGGCCGGGACTTCTCCCAGAGACCTGTGCGATCTTCAATCTTCAAGTCCAAAGGTGACTCTCTCCACAGCTTGCCCAGTCTCCGTAGAGAGTCCTCTAGCTCAATGCCTCGCAAAATATCAGCATCCACCTCAAAATGAGGCATATTGAGAATCCCGCTGTGGGTGCAACGCTTTGATACCTGAGTATCCTGGGATTCCTGGGATGCGGTAACCACTTGGATGGCCGCCATCTCCACAGGTTTCTGAATGGACTTTGATGATTTTGGATCGTCACATGCGTGTTGAGTCTCGATCACTTCCTTTGGCACAGGCTGTGACTCCTCCTGACAGCAGCTGGTGTTCCCCATGGCCAGATCGCAGCTGCAAATGCGGCGCTGCTGTGGAAGTATGTTTCAGAGTCTCATGTCGATGTCTTGGTGCCGTGCCATACTGGTCATACACAGGAACTGAGCCCTCAAATTATGAAGGTATGCGATCACATCTTATATTATCATATTTATCATACTCATTGAGTGCTCATGGTCTTCATTGTACTTTGGTCCATACATTCTGCAAGCATTGCAACATCTATATCGCGCGGGGAAATCCTCCCACGTACAACCCTATGAAATTGAATAGTCAAAAGGGCCCGATGTGCACTAAAACAGTACATATTTCGGTGCTAGCACCACTGCCTACATCTGCCTACCAATTGTGATCAAATCATATCTTTTTCATGTGCGTTTCTCAACTTTGGCACTCTCCTGGGCCTCCGACAGAAGTTTCAGAACAGAATCCTGCAGTAGCTTCAGCAGTGCACTTGTCTCAAGTGGTTTGAAGAATCCACTCTGACTCCATGCCTTTGCAAAGGTGAAAAAAGTGCCAGGCAATGCCATGTGACGCAAAAGTTTACTGGATCGTATATAGCTTTACTTCATGTCCTGAACTGCTTGGCAAACTCCTTCCAGCCTCAGTTGCTACAAATTATCAGTGAACACATCTCAGGAAACTTTGGTGCACATACCAAACTTGACAAGTCTTCACGACATCTACCAGCAGGATGACAGGATATATGATATATGAGGCTAGAACAGCATGCGAGCGGATGATTGCACCACCTCAGCATCCAAGTTGAGGCCACGTTTCCAATCGCTTCCTGGCCATATCCATCTAGGAGTCATCTGGGCAATGAACGAATGCCCCGCAGTTCAGCTGCGATGGCTTCGTGCACATTGTTGTCAAGGCAATGGGCCTCCAACAGCAACTGAAACAAATACAGTTACTAAATGCCACTGAATCGTATATGATAGTATCAGTATATTAATATGTATATAGACTCTATAGACATCGTTGTGTATAGCAGCCAACAACCAGCACCAGTGTCTCCAAATTCTTCAAACTTTTTGAAACCAATGCTGTGAGCATATATGAACAGCACACAACAGCACCCTCTGAATGGCTTCCCTGCAACTGCTGTCAGCTTCCCTCCTTCAAGACATCCCAATCACCGCCATTGTGGAAGGTTTCCATCAATCGGCTGTGCAAGGGCGTCACCATGTCCCAGTAGCGCCTTGGTTTAAGATGCTTAAGATCACTGGATTAATTTGGATCAGAAATCACATGCCTGTGAGAATCTTGTGTCATTGGGCTCCCTGGCTCCCACCCAGATTTTAGGCTCTGAAGCTCCGCGAACAACCCTCCTAACCGAGCATGCCATGGGAACGTCATGCCCATTGGCAAAGCGTTTTGGAATGTCTTGTATAATGCAATCAGTCACATGCGGTAGACTGGAGGGACATGGAGGCACCTCTCTCTCTCTCTCCCCCTCCATCGCCAACTCTTGGTTAGAGGGAACTTTGAAACAGAAACATTCCATTGTCACTGACATGAACACAAAACCGGTTGCTCAATGCTCTGTCACTCGAGATGCCCCCTTCGAGAGTTTCATACTAGCGCCAATTTCAGCCTCAAAATACCCTCTGATCAAAATCAAAAGTCTCATCGCAGGAGCAATTTCAAACATCTTGAAACATACTTCACCAACCTGAAATAATGGATTTTTGGGATAGTTATATAATGATAGTTATGAACCCCTACTAAGCATCATTCCAGTGAGGTCGCTTAAACATGCAATCCTGATCAATCCTGAAGCTGATTTCTGCCCTGTGATATTTGGAGGGAAGAAAGGCGTCCTGCGCTGTGCCCAGGAGGTAGGGAAAGATCCGGTGGCCTCGTGTGCCATCCACATGCCACATGCCATCATTGTCCGCTCAACAGTAAAGCATCATAAGGCATCACAATCCCAAGCATTGTCAGGCACATGTCAGGCACATGTCAGGCACACACATCTTATGCGTTCTTATAGCATCTCCATGCCAAGGCCGCCGCATCGTTTCCACAAGAACTTGCAACGCAGTGAGACCTCGAGGCGCCACAAATCGTCAGGTACTGCGGCACATGGTTCTCATGGCATCTGGTGGCCATGAAATGCTCCTATCGCATACGGATTTTAAGTTCTCAAGACCTCTGTTAAAGCAGGTGGTATAACCCACCATAATGACCCATCAAATCTAGTTGTACTGTATTTGCTCAAATAAACGGCACATAGTTAATTGATGTTAATTAACTCATACATAATCAATAATTACCTGCTGCCTCTGCGGATAGGCAAATGCACATGAATGCATCTGATCCAGTTCCAAGTTCTGCTGTTCTTACCGTCGTGCAAATGTGATCATGTTCTTTCATGCAATCGAAATCTAAGCACTCTGCCGAGAGAATGCATGTCCAACCGCGTCCGATATTCGGAGCGAAGCATTGGATTGCATCTGAGCAGTGTGGGAAGGTCACATAAACTCAAACCAAGTCAGTGCAAATGCGAACTGTTGCCAGAAAACAAGAGACATGGTGATGGGATGTGATGGGTCAATGCCATTCAATGACTATATGTGATTTGTATGACTAAGTATATAGGGTGATGTCATGTAACGCTATTTTTCGGGGAGGCGCACATCCATTCGTAGCTCTGACTCTTTTGATGTTCAGCTTGGCGCCAGGGTTTTGACCCCACTCTGAGCTGTGCACTCCAATTCTGTCCAGCCAAGCAGGAACTGAACCTTTCAAAAGCGTCGGGAAGCGTTTTCTGTCGTGACTGGGAAACTTTGCCGCTGGCCACAGGTTGCCAATAGGCAATGAGCACAAATGAATATATATATATAATATTGAATAATTACTATAATTAATTATTATCCTTTTGTTTCATAGGTAAATCACCTACTAGTCTTCCAACGAAATCCCAAAAAGGCTAAGGCGGCAAAGGCTGGTTGACATGAACCACATGGCCCTGACCAAGGCTGCGACCCATGCGGAAACTGGCCAGTACCTGCCTGGGCAATGGAGCAAAACTATGCTTCAACCAATTCTGGGAACGGTGGTTGGGAAATTACCTGCAACAGCTGCGGCTGAGACCAGGACAGTCGCCACCGACATCCAAGTGATGCCAGGTGGTGGCCCCATCCTGGCAAAAAGACTCCAGCTGCTCCGTCCATTTTCTTTGAAAATAAGAGAGTTTTTGTTCGGATTTTTCAGTACGTAACACATTATATCAAACATAAAGAGGATTGAAAACATTTATTATACTATGTATATATAAGTATGTACAGTATATATTTCCGCGGTGAGCATTCATACAAAAGGCCCAGGTTTGAGCGACAAAGTGGTATTGATCTCTCATGTGGGAAAAACAGTAAAACACAACAGGCACAGATTCTGCCTGTCCCACCCTGGTTTGGCGCGAAGGTTGAGCCCGTTCCTGCCAGGACCATCCAATTCGCAGCGGATCACAACGGTATCACAATGGTATCACAATGGTATGGTTCAAAATTATTCAAAATTGGAAGTCCTAAGTACCAGAGAAATATAAACAACAACAGCAACAACAACAACAGCAACAGCAACAGCAACAACAGCAACAACAACAACAACAGCAACAGCAACAACAGCAAAGGCAAGAGCAACAACAGCAACAACAACAGCAACAACAACGACAACAACAACAACGACAACAACAACAACGACGACAGAAAGAGCAAGAGCAAGAGCAACAGCAGCAACACAAAATAACAACCACCACCACCACCACCGCCACCACCGCCAACAACAACAGCAACAAAAACAACACCAACACCAACACCAGCAGCAGCAGCAGCAGCAGCAGCAGCATGAACAGCAACAGCAACAGCAATAGCAACAACACCAACACCACCAACAACAACAGCAGCAGCAGCAGCAACAGCAACAACAACGACAACGACAACGACAACGACAACGACAACAACAACAACAACAACACCAACAACACCAACAACACCAACACCACCAACAACAACAACAACAACAACAACAACGGCAACAACAACAACGACAGCAAGAGCAAGAGCAAGAGCAACAGCAGCAACACAAGATAACAACAACAACAACAACAACAACACCAACACCAGCACCAGCAGCAGCAGCAGCAGCAGCAACAACAACAACAACAACAAACACCACCACCACCGCCAACAACAACAACCAACAACCAACAACCAACAACCAACAACCAACAGCAGCAGCAGCAACAGCAGCAGTAGCAACAGCAGCAACAGCAACAGCAACAGCAACAACAGCAACATCAACAGCAACAACAACAGCAACAACAACAACAACAGCAGCAACAGCAACAACAGCAACAACAGCAACAACAGCAACAACAGCAACATCAACAGCAACAACGACAACCACCACAACAACAACGACACAACAACGACAACAACAACAGCAGCAGCAGCAACAGCAACAACAGCAACAGCAACAGCAACAGCAGCAACAGCAACAACAGCAACAGCAACAACAGCAACAGCAACAGCAACGACAACAACCACAACAACGACGACAACGACAACAACAACAACAGCAGCAACAGCAACAACAGCAACAACAGCAACAAAAGCAACAGCAACAACAGCAACAAGAGCAACAGCAACAGCAACGACAACAACAACAACAACAACATTTATGGATTGGATGCTTTCCCATCTGTCCCCCATAGCCAGCTGGTGCCTGGACTTCCAACTCACCCTGCCAGCTTTGCACGTCCACTGCCAAGCCGAAATCCACCAAGCCTCATGGCCCAATGCCCACAGGATATTTGGGATATTTTCATGTTTTCTCGATGATTTATAGATGGTATTGGTCATGGCATGTCATGGCATGTCATGGCATTGGCATCCCACTCAAAAATTGTCATTGTCTGTTTGCCTTGTTGTTCGCAGTAGCGGATTTGTAGCTCCATCGCGACTCTGTCACCCATCACATAGGTTCATTTTATACTTACAAAGTTCTCATAGACGGTATATGGATAGATTATCATTACAAAATACCCATTACAATGGCATAGATTATCAAAATTAATTACCCATTGCAGTGGCGTAGATGATCATAGATTGTAAATGGATTGCCTAAGGATGCCTAAGGTCCAGTGGACAAATACATACCACACCTGAGATCTTGCCATGTCTCATCTGCAGCTTGGGAACCGTATTTCGGATTTGGACCATTGGCAAAATCGATCAAAATGTTGTGCCTGAGAACAGCCAGTAGCTGAATCAAAGTATGGGACCTGAAACATCATGAGAATGATGATGCATTCATCATCTTTCATCCACAACCTGTGCCTCTCTTTCTGGATCCTGCTTTGGCTGTAGATGCAATGTTCTCAAGCCCATCCTTTTGCAAACATGCTATCGATGCCATGTACATCCACATTCTTAGTCACACCCTATGGCGACCACATTCAACCTCCAAATAACCTATAAATCTACATGTTTATATCTAGGCACATGGATTCCGAATGGATATCATAGATGTAGGTCATGTGTGTACACAGTAGGCATGCCTTGCTTCTTGAAGGCAGTGTGTATCTGAAAATGGTGCTCCCGCCAAAAATGACCCATAGGGAAAATGAATGAACATGATGATAAAGCTTGGGATTTTAGGGCACCCTATTCTCAAACAAAAACAAGTGAATGTCATGCAACGAAGTCCGGCGTCTATGTCCATGACGCATTGACGTCGCGATGGTAGGCAAGGGCAGCCTGGGAAAAGGCACTCATTTGGAAGGAACCAACTTGAGGGCCAATGGGGCTCCTAACAAACAACAAATACACTATAATATAAATATATATAAATAAATATATATATATATATATATATATCTACAAAAAAGGGAAACCATAACATGTTTCCAGCATTTTCAAAATTCTTCTATGAAGTCTGGAAAGGTCTATATATGTTTTAATCTTTGATCAAGCACTCCAAAATTAACCCAATTCATTAAGGCACTTTAAATTTGCATATGAAATTGAACCACCAACCGAGCAGTATCTACAATGTGGCCCGAATGACCAAAGGAGCACGTACAACTGCAATGCTAGTAAAAGCGTGAGGCGCTGAGTTTTGCAGCTATGCGAGTAAGTTTCAAGCAGGGTGCAACAAACCTTTACATATCTTCAAGCAAATGGATGCCCAAAAATCTGACACTGTACAATCTGGCTGGAATAGAGGTCTGGTAGCCTGCAAAATATCGTGTAGCAATGTGCATTATACTCTACAATAATCATCATTGATCCAAACTCATCACTACATGTCACTAAATCCACCATTGTAATCCATTATATGGGTATATAAATATATTATACACATTACATATCATTAGAAATCATATATTACGTCTCTCTTCCTTCTTTCACCCTGTGAGCTCAAGGCCTGAGACTTTTGAGGATCCCGGCAATATGTTCTTCGAATGCCGGAGCCAGCTGTTGGAGGAGCTCCCAGGCAAACTGGAAGGCCTCTTTGGGACGGACTTGTGACATTTTGGGACGAAGATGAAGCAGGGACAAACTAGGGACAGTGACAATGACTATCAATGACTACCGTATATATATATATATGTGACATATATATATATGATATATATATATGCTATATATATATGATATATATATACATATGATATATATATATATGATATATATGTATATGATATATATGTATATGATATATATATGTATATGATATATATATATGATATACACACACACATATATATATCACACACACACATATATATATATATCAATCGTATGTGGGTGCTCTGACCTCATAAGATTAAGACTTGCGCATGTTCCTGGCCAAAATCCCGAGAATGCGTCAGAGCATCAACTGTGCCAGCCTCATTCATGGTCTCGATTCGGCTCGCAGCCGACCCTTAGAGCTTAAGTTTCCCAGCAGCCATGCTGTATAATCAGTTATAATATGTATTAATTTGCTGTAATTATGAGTCTCTTTGGGCTGGGGGATGCTCCAGATCAAAGAATGAATCACCTCTTGAGGCCTTGACTTTGGTCTGGGAGTTGCTCTTCCTGCCTTACCCTGACAGCTGAATTTTGGGGTTTGGAGCTCGGTAATGGTACTAGTCTGAAAGGACTTGGTCTTGGCATGTCTTGGCTCCATATTGTGAATTATTATGATACATGTGAATATATTTAATTACGGTTCATGATAGACAAACTCAACCCTCTCACTCTCGACCATTCTCTGGTGAGCTTTTGTGAATCATGATGAAGCACATCCAATGATTTTGCAAACGCACGCAATGGGCCTAAGGAACGTGTCCAAGGGCTGTCCAGGCAAACGTGTCATCGCCTCGATTGGTGAATGGCAGCTATGGAACCATTATGGACTGTACCGTCATGTGACATGCTTTCATCAACAGGCTGTAATACGGTATAACCAACCAAGCTCCCAGCCAAACGCACACGATACAGGTTGTCTGAGAGTGGCGACATATCGGAGCCTGCTGGCAAAGTAACTCAATTGTGCCAATTGCCGGCAAAATGGCCAGCAAAATGTCACATGTTTTGAATTGTTCTCAAGTGATACTAAGATATATCAAGGATTAAAGTCAGAATCAACCCTTTTGACTGATCCCTCGTGTCAGATGAGTACTCAAGGCATTAAAACAGATCACAACCAGAAAAGATTGGCATTCACTTGCTGAATTCCTGCTGCAATCTTACATGCTAGGGTGCTATCCAAATCGAAGGCTTTCGCAACAACGCCGGCAGCCTACAAGGACAGGGAGGATAGAGGCCTCGAGCATATTTGCGTGGAACGGTTGAGCAGGGCAGCTCCCTTCGACTGAAAGTATTGCTGGCATTTGCTGGCCATCTTGATGAACACATCTTTGGGATTACAAGGTTGGCCAACCTTGTCCAATCGCATTGCGACGAAAATTCTGCTACATGCACTGTTCAAAGGAAGTTGGGAAGCAATCTTTCGAGTTACGGATGAAGCGTAGTGCAGTAACAATACATCACATAACAATAAATCACATATGAAGACATCGCATCAAAATACATCACATAACAATACATCACAGAACAACACATCACATAACATCACACTACCATACGTCACATAACAATACACCACATAACCATCAGTGTACTGGCTGCATGATCGTTGTCACGTTTTGTCGCCAGGTGCGTAGAGAGATGCGGGTTAGACACGTCATGCTGCAAAACGCATTGTAATGGCTGCATGAATGTTGCGTGGGATTCGTGTTGGGGAGGAAGCCGGAGCACGAAACCGTGTGTTTTTCCGTGGAAAATGGCTGTAGGCGGCGATGAAGGGTACCTCCTGTGTGCGGCGGTTGCGGTTTGGATCGTTTCAACGCGTAATCCCCCGTTGCCTCTCCGCATTTTCTTGCATGCATCTAGTTTCTAAATCTAGGCTTCCCCCTCCGTCTCTCCACAACTTCTTGCATGCTTCGTAATTTGGGTTCAGTGTCTAGGCTTCACCTCAGCAACTTATTGCGCTCATCTTGTTTTAATATCTAACTTTCTCTTCCCCCAATGTACCTTTCAACTGCCTGCATCCATTTGGTTTCATATGTAGGTTTCAATATCACAGCTTCCCCTGGGTCTCAATAACTTCTTGCGCTCATCTGGTTTCAATATCTAACTTCCCCATGTGCCTCTCATCAAACTTCCTTAACTTCCTGCATTCATTGGGTTTCAATATCTATGCCCTCCAAGGAGTGCAGCGCCCCTCTCCTTGTCACGTATTGGGTTTCCCACCTCCTTCCCATTCTGCCCTCTTCTTCTCAACTTCTATTCTTCACACCTCTTCCGGCCTTTCAGGAACGCAGGGGCTCACCTTGGTGTCAGCCTGTGTGAAAGTGCCCCACTTGGGGTCATTCATCTGGTTTCAATATCTAAACTTCCCCCGTGGTACCTCTCAGCAATTTCCTGCATTCATTCACTTGGTCTCAAACTTCCCCTCTGGCCTCTTAACAAATTTTTGCATGCATTTCAACTTGGTTTCAATGTCTAGGCTTCCCCCCTTGTCTCTCAACAACTTCTTGCGCTCATCTGGTTTCAATATCTAATCTAACTTCCCCCCTGTGCCTCTCATCAGACTTCCCTACCTTCCTGCATTCATTGGGTTTCAATATCTATACTCTCCAGGGAGTGCCGCGCCCCTCTCCTTGGGTTTCCCACCTCCTTCCCATTCTGCCCTCTTCTTCTCAACTTCTACTCTTCACACCTCTGTGCTCCGCTTGGGGTCATTCATCTGGTTTCAATATCTAAACTTCCCCCCTGGTACCTCCCAGCAATTTCCTGCATTCATTCACTTGGTCTCAAACTTCCCCTCTGGCCTCTTAACAAATTTTTGCATGCATTTCAACTTGGTTTCATTGTCTAGGCTCCCCCCCCTTGTCTCTCAACAACTTCTTGCGCTCATCTGGTTTCAATATCTAACTTCCCCCCTGTGCCTCTCATAAAACTTCCTTGACTTCCTGCATTCATTGGATTTCCATATCTATACTTCCCCCGTAACCTCCCCGCAACTTCTTGCGTTCATGTTGTTTTAATATCTAAGCTTCCTCCCCAGTACCCCTCAACAACTTCCTGCATTCATCTTGCTTCAATGTTCCCGGTGCCTCTCAGCAACTTCCTGCATTCATTTGATTTTATATCTGGCCACACCGTGGCCTCCTAAAGTCCCCCCCCACCTGTGCCTCTCAACAGCTTCGCGCAGTCATGTGGTTTCAATATCTAAGCTTCCCCTTGTCTCTCCACAGCTTCTTACATGCACCGTCATTTGGGTTCAATATCTAGACTTCCGCTTCTCGTCTCAACAACTTCTTGCGTTCATCCTTGTTTCGATGTCTAGCTTTCCCCTCTCCCACCTGCCTCTCTCTCACCAATTTTCTGCGGTCACCTGGCTTCAATAGCTGCATGTTCCCCCGTTTCTCTCAACACCTTCTTGCATGCATCTTGTCTCAATATCTAATTTCCCCCCATCCTGTGCCTCTCAGCAGCTTCCGGCATTCATTTTTTGGTCCAAAAAATTCCCTCCGCGTCTCTCAGCAATTTTTTGCATGTATCTTCATGTATCTTCATTTATATCGTTTCAATGTCTAGGCCCCGCCCCTCATCTCTCAACAACTTTTTGCGCTCATCCTGTTTCAATATCGAACTTTCCCTTCCCCTCTGTGCCTCTCAATTTCCTGCATCCATTTCGCTTCATACGTAGACTTCCCCATTGGCCTCTCCACCACCACTTCTTATGTTTTTGTTGTTTCAATATCCGAACTTCCCTCGCACCAACAACTTCTTGCATGCATCTTGTCTCAATATCTAAATTCCACCCACCCTGTGCCAGGTCCAAAAAAAGAATGTACAGGTTCAAAAAAGAAGGCGCCAAGGTCCAAAAACATCCAGCCCAATGTGAGCGCCTATAAAGATGAAGTTTCCCCCTCCACCCTATGGAGGCTAGGTCCATGAAGCAGGTGCACGGGTCCAAAAAACAGAAAGCGAGGTCAGAAACAATTATATACAGTAATTTGGCTGTCTAAAAAACATTCCCTGGGTCCAGCACAAGCACATGCAGTTCCAAAAGAAATATCCCCACAGGGTCCAGAAAACACACAGGCACGTCCCCCACATTTTTTGTGCCCCCAGGTCCCCAAAAAAATCCGGCCAGGTCCAAAAAACATGTACAGGTCTAAAAAATGGTGCCCAGGTCCAAAAAACATGCATCCCCTTCCAAATTATAAGGGAAAATCCAACGGGGATTCTATGGGATTCTTATAGTATAACCTTAAGGTAACTTCTGCCCCGCCGCGTGCGGGTACTACTGGAAAACATTACAAAAAAGGCCGTGTGATGTTACAGCAGCAACTGCTTGCATTAACTTCGTTGACTGTGTCCGCCTTACTCATCCGAAGATTCAAAGATCAGAACTAAAAGCGCTGATTGCTATACTGGGGCAAGGACAGAGTCCATCTTGCCTGGCTCCTGCAGTCAAAGCCATGCTGAAATATGCTGACCACCTTCGCTGGCAACCAATTGCCGCTGCTATCCTTGCCCTTGAAGGACTCCAAAAGGCTTCCCTCAAACTGCGCATTGACCAGATCCTTGACAGGGACCATGGGTGGTTTCCATTGCAGTGTCCTTGTCTTCGTGGCTCTTCTGAATCATAGATTGACATGGCTATGGGTCAACACCCTAGTACCCTGAATCCCCAATAGTTGGAAAAATGGATGCTTATCTCCCGATCATGGCGTCATACAGGGTTCACCCATCCCCACATTGACGAAGGCAGGCAAACAACATCCGGCGCTATCTTCACCTTTACACGCGTGTTTACTCGTCCGCTGCTCTCTCCAGCGACACCCAACGAATGCATGTTGCACTGTGATGGGAGCCTAGTGCTATGCCGTGTTTCCATCCATTATTCAAGCGAGACGCAAACGTCATGCTTGTGAGACGGATTCGAAAGATAAATTGGGACCATGACCCGGAAAAACATCTGTAGCAGGCTCTTGCGGCAGAAGATGTATAGACATTTGAGAATCATTTGAGTCTACAGTCCAAAACTGCTCCGTTTGCACCACCTAGACCCATCTGGTAAATATGGGAGGTTTTCTGTCAATGCCATCAGAGCCGGAAGATTCCAGCCGTGGGCGTGAGCTGCCGTCAGAAAGGCAACTTCGCATTGGCTGTGAGGCTTCAGGCTGTAGCTGCGGTGAACCTGCAGCCTCATCATCCTCATCTCTCTGCCGTCGGCCACAAAAGGAAGCGAAGGAGAACAAACCGCCTTTGGAGGTCGCTGAGGTTGGTGACGACGGTTCTGAATTGGGATTCCTGATAGCCCCAGCATCTAGAAGCATGTTCACCATTGCCTGATTGCCGAGGTCAGAAGCAACTTCAATGGGATAGACAGGTTTCATCTGGATTCGGTGTGACTCATCGAGCCCACGAGGGTTGTTCACATCCGAAAACCCGTGTCGATCCAAGAAGGACCTCACCGCCTGCGCACGGTGTGCCATGGCACGTGGCGAGTCCGGATCTGACATTCGACGCGACATCATTTCTGTAGGGCGCGAGACGGATCCAGGTTTCTGGAAGTCTTTGTGCGCGTTGAGCCCAGGTGTTCTCTGAGGCATACATCATCCAATGTGCTCAATGTAACTTACTCAATACATGTTTGAACATGTTTGAACATTGAATGTGCAAGCATGTGCGAGCAATCAGTTACCTTGTTCAAAAACACCCTGATAAAACACGTTGTTTCTTTTCTTTAGATTGTTTATTAAGTTTTTCATGTGTCTTCTTGATGCAATGCTTGCCACTGCTGTGACTGCCGAGATAGCGACGACATGGGAATGGCACAAGATCTCTTTCAGAGCCAGTGCTGGGCCGCCCCCAGTCCTAGGCAGAGCAGGGAATACATGGACTTGGAAACTAACAAAGGGATGTATCGATGTGTTCAGTGCAAGAGCGCCTATATTCCACAACTTCCATTCCAACAGTTTTGTGTCTAAGGGACTTATGGATGCTTGCAGGAAGTTCTCTCGTTTCATGAGCAGTCAGGGCATCGCGGACCTGTGCGCTTCCTTTTTTGGACCCCGCAAGTCGAAGCTCTCCATCACACATTGCAATGACAATGTGTGGCAAGCCGCACGCGCAGCTTCCCGCCATGGTTTGGCCCACACCCACAGCTGAGCTGCAGTGTTTAGGCAGCATCCCAAAGAGCAACGTCATCGCTATGTGGCACATCTGACCCTACATTCCATGTCTGTGCCTGGCGGACCACTGCTGGAGAGACTGACAAGGCTTTCACCATGTGCTCCTTCACATGCCAAGCCATGAAATTGTCCACAGGCATATCCATTGGGAGAAGCGATATCAAAGCCTTGGCAGCAGCGGGCCAAATGATGTAGCCCACTGTTGTCCACAGGTAGTGCGGTTGCATGAGCACCTTCCCTACTCGCTTTCGAGTGCCACGATCCTTGCTGGTGAGCCACAATGTACCAACATCCTTTGGCAGCTCCTTCAAAGCTTGGGTCAACGTCGAAGTGAAGGTGGGCAAAATCACAGCATCATCCTCCAAGACTAGCAGTGGCTTGCCGCTCTTCGCACATTGCCTCCATGCCTTCAGGTGTGAAGCACAACATCCACGTTCACCTGGGGACATCTGAATCTTCTTGTCTCGGTACCAGTGGAACATCTGGGCTAAACGTGCTGTGCTCCAGGTCTTGACCACGTCCTTGCAAGGGATCTTGGTGACCCTGCCATCCACAGCAGTGAGGCGCTGCAATTTCAGCCAAGGAGCATTTTTGGCCCGGCTGCGTTGCAAGGCTGCTAAACGATCTGGACGGTTATCCAGATTGATGACCACGGCACAAAGGTCACGCAGTCTTGGGGACTGCCGGATTCTATCTGCTGCAGCTGTTCCAGCTGCTCGCTTGGTTGAAGTCTTCTGAGTCTTCCTGACTGTCTTGCTCTTCGTCATCGTTGACAAAGACTTTTGCTTCATCACCTTCATGACCATGTTCTGCAGATTTCTGCAGCCTACTTACCTACTTAGCACTGGAGTTTCTGGGATTTGATGCCAAAGCTGCCAACAGCAGGACACAGCAGGAGACTTGAAATGAGAGCCGCACTCTGATGGTATCTCCCAAAATGCATCAAGAACCACGAAAGCAACGGAGTGAGACAAAGAAATGATGAGATAAAAGATAACAGTGATAAAAGTAAAGTAAAGTAAAGTCAAACAAAACAACTTCTGTTATGTTGACCCTCTTCGCTTGAGAGTTCAACAAAGAATAAGAAAGACTTGCACGGTAGGATCTGATCACCCTTTGGCGAGGTGTAAGGCTGCCACTGCTCTGCTTCCCAAACAGCTCCAAAGCTTCCCATGCCTTGGAATGAACAACTCCTTACATCATAAAAATTGCGTGATGGAAAAGGGAGAGGCTCCAGTGTGTTGCTTGGACTTGAGTCACCTGCCCAAGGGCTTCTTGATACGACAGGTGCCACCACCAGTGATGATGGGCAGGACAGCCTCAGCCAGCAGTGTCTACATCTTTAAACAATTTTAAAGCTAAAGACACCTAAATGCTGAAGTAAAATATCGCTATTAATCAAAGGACAAGCTGACAAGCAAAAAAAACTCGAAAAACGCGCGCACACGCACGCAAATGAAACTAACATCAAACAACCAACCACACAAAATATACTGTAACTTTGAAATCACAATACATACAGCCGCGTACCCACACACACACACACTCCAGCATGTCTTAATTATCAGGTCATATTTGCTCAAGTGCCTGCACCCACAATTAGTATCAATTAATATAAATTCATTGCATAGAGACTAGTGGCCAACGAAGATTATCGCAGCATGCGAATTTTCAGAGAAGATGAACCCACAGGATGAAATGTATCGGATCGACTCAGTCAGAAGAATCGAATGTAATGTAAGGAAAGCTAGTGAGGCAAGTACACACAACTCACAACTACTACAAGCACCTCAACATCTCGTTGTTTGATGGTGTGAAGACATTTGAAGCCCTCTCTATACACTGAGCTCCGCACACCCTCACAAAGTTCGGCGTTTGGAGGCAAAGGTGCTGGCGGAGCTGTGAAGGGTTTGGCTGATGCATGTTCTCATGTTCTCGGCAAATTGGTAGATAAAGTCACCATTCTTGACCTAATTATATGTCTGTCAATATGTGAAATTGCTAGACTGCTAGAGTCTTTAAAACATATCTCAGATGTTCTCAGAGCCAAAAGATCCCAAAGGGCCAAAGTCAGGGGCTTCTTGATGCATGCCCTCCAACAATTTGATCAATGCGCAAAGGCGACATCCCGCTCCACCTCCCGAGGGAGAGGTTCCCGCACCAGCTGGAGCGTAGGGTAAATAGCTGGCACCTGCACCACCAAATGTCACCAGTGCCATAAGAAAACTTGCACATGCCGGCAAAATGCTGACGACAGCTACAACAGATTCTACAAATGAATGCAAATGACTCATTTAGAACCTCTTTAAATCATGTTAAATCTCATTCGAATTGCTCTGACGCTATCTCCAATCTGTGGGTCTGATTGTGCCAACAGGCACCTGGAGCCAAAGGTCTAGGAGCACAATCTCCACCTGACCGTCTGTACATTGCAAAACACTAGCATCAGCTGGCAATCTACAAAAGGTTGGCAGAAGGATTGCAATACCATGCAATACCATACAGAATCATGCAAAGTAATCAATATCATGATATCTCTCTCTCCATCGCCTGATAGATGTACCATGATGTTTTATCATGTATATATATATATGTATATCATGTATCATGATCTTTCCCTCATTATATTATCGTAATAACATGTAATAACGTAATTATTCAGAATCAGACTCCATCAGACTCCCAATGATTCTAAAATGAACATGGCACAAACTCTGCCTGGAATAGGTGGGGATGCCTGCGAGCCGCTATACACTGACATGGCCTGCGGACACTGACATGGCACAAGCGGGCACAAGCGCAGGGAGCGAAAAAGACAACGCAAGGATCAGCTGAAGGTGAAATCATGGTGAAATCAAACACTTCATGAATCTTGACACATCTTGACACTTTCAGCATCTTTCAGCATTTTTTCTTCTCTCATTCCAAGTGCCAAATGTTTCTACGAAATGTCCTGCATCGACGCGATTGTGGAGGTGTTGCTCTGCGAGCCCTGACAAGGTGTTTGACAGCGCGATTACCCCTTCTCACAAACTCATGGTCTTCCGATATGCGTGTTAAAATCCTGGTACCTGGGTTTTAACCCCCAAATATATATCTAGCAGCATTATATATATAGCTAGGTTCATCCGCCCAAGTATGGTAGAACAGGGTTTCCAGTGGACCTTTCCACACCCATGGCCTGAATCTGTGGCGATGGCTGCCGCACCCTGACCGCTGTCTGCGCCACCTTGGGGGATGTCACCATGTCAGCAGCGGGTACCCAACATATTCTCTAAGGTGCTGACCGAAATCCGACCACCAGATATCCCTTGTAATACCACTCCAGGCGGCCTAGGCATGAAATTTGATGGAACTTGGTGGATGCCAGGAGTCGTTGAAGTATAGGAAGCATCGGAAACCATGTCGTGGAATTTTCAACACTGGACAACTGCAATGACATATCTAATCTTGGTGTGGATTTTTCTGGGAATGGATGATGAAGCTGAAATGACATGAGGTATCCAATGACGAATCACTGTCACCTGCAGCTCTCCCATCTAAGGGCACCACTGCCGATAAGTGACAAACTGCTTTGCACCTATGGGAGATTGTCGGAGTGTAGGGGCTAATTCGGCTGATTCACTTGCCATTGGGGACTCACAAATGTTCTGCATTGTCCTTTGCTTGTTTTGTGCTGCACAGTGTTCCCTGATGATGACACACAATACAGTAACACATTCCAACACTGTCCGCAAACTGATCATGAACACGTCAAGCTCATGCAACACGTGTAGATTGGAGATATCACACGTGTCGGAACCTTGGAACCTGGAAATATGCACACTGCTCCTTAACTATTCACAAGGTGTGGCAGCAACAGTGGGTCAATGCTGTTAATGGTTGTTATGCCCCTTTCTCAACCGACCGTAGGCCCGTCATCACACAGCATTTTTGTTGTTGCTCATGTGCGAAGTGGTTGACCACTACACTACAACCACCTAAATTCAGCGCCATACAAGCTACATCAAACATTCCTCCCCTGAGGCTCTCAACATATGCTACGCAATAAGACGGGGCATGGCAAAGGCTTTCCAACTGGAAAAACTTTGGACGGCGAAGAATTGTTGAACTGTTGAATCGTCATCAGGGTCCGCATCAGGGCTCTGAAGAGTGCCACTCGCCCATGGCTTGCAATTACCATCCGTCTCATCCCCAGCCTTCTGCAGACGGCTGACGGGTGATTATCTGCTGTGGCCGCATCATCTGAGGCCTGGCAGCCAGTTCCAGAGGTGTTCCATTTGCCAGCTGTGCAAAAACACGATCCACTGTGTATGATCTCCTCCTCCTAGGTCTATGATGTAGTAATTGCATATACAAAATAATATATATATATATATAAATATGTATTATAATATACAATATATGCTTACACACACACAATTACGCACATCCGCAATGAGATGTAATGATGTCACTATGACGTAGTGGCCCGTCGCATCCCGCTGATACCAGCATTCTCACCACGGGCCTGCCACTACCCTTTGTCGCTAAAATTCGGCAAGGGCTAGGAGCACGAGGGTCTGCCTTAGCGACCAGGTCCAGTGAAAGTTGGTCTGTCATGGTCAAAATCTTTCTGTTTCCATTGCGCACCTGCGGCAAAACATGAAGGCCAGAAACTGTGTTTGTAATCTTCTGGAATACGTGTGTTATATACTACCCATTAGATGTTATGTCACAATATGTTAGCACAGGGGGAGCAGTTGATGGCAGTGTCATGCGAATCGAATTGGCTGCAACCTGCATGATTTGCATGCATGGGCTGTAGGTATCTGATTTTTGAACTTGACAATGTCCAGCATTTACTCCAGTATTGTCTGGGGCATAGGGTCTGTATGGTCATGTTTATACCTACAGTACCGCTCACTGACTGGTCGGAGTTGCGTCCACGGGTAAGCGTCTGGCGTGAGTTGGAGTTGAGCTATGGCCTCAGAGCGGAGCAAAGATTTCCATCGATTTCCAAAGGAAAGGTTGGAACCTGTCAAAATCACTGTCCTATAGTGGCTATAGTATGTTCGCTGGAGAGCTCAGCCTTCCTGAGCCTGTCAGCATTCATATTCTGGGGTTCTGATCAACACAGGCGCGCATTCGCCGCTCTCTCTCTCTCTCTACTACTTGGATCTATTTGGTTTGTATCGACGGGGAGATGCGTCCCAGGCAAAACTCCGACACAAAGTAAGTCAGCGGGTCACATCTCCCATATTCTGCTCTGTGTTTGTGAACAGCCTGGACATGCTAACGCACTGGCAAATACAATCACAAGTTGTCCCCCAAAAAACAATTCATTGAAAAAAACGATCATTTAGGCGCTTGCGACTTTTCTCTATGCAAATTGCATGCCTGTACCTAGCTACAGCTGTACAAACGAAAATCCAAACGAACATCCTACAGTACGTCCTGGAATCCCAGGTTGCCCCACAGGCACTGCACACGGCATGTTTTCACATGGTTCAACGGTTTCATTTCAAATCCTGTCAGGTTTCGATGCTATTCAGCAGGCTCTTCATGCACCTGCCAGCCCAAACAGTCCGAAAAATCCGAAAGCACATGCCTTGGAGAGCAATGACATGCGATGACTTACTCGGATGCAAACAATTTTCACAGGCGGGGAGATGTCATGATTGTAATGTTATTTAATGTTTTTTATCTGGAGAGATCTGGAGAGACTGGAGCCAGGGATGTGATATGATGTGACCAGCCTTGATTTCTTGCTGCTGCCATGGCATCAGCCACCCAAACTTCTACAACGCGATGCAGCTCCGCCTGGAGCCAGACTGGCCCCTGGTCACTAAGGACATCTATGATCGCAACAAAATTACGAAATGTCCAGCATCCAAAAACCAAAAGGAACCTAAAGGAACCAGAAGGAACCCAGTAAACATCATCTGACGGTGAATTTCGATCCTAACAAATGCATTACAAATGCGGCAATCACTTGCAACATTTTGCAACCAAACGTAAGCTACGCATAGCTATCCGACCTGAAAGATTTTTGCAGCTGGCACTGGTGTGGATATGATAAGTTATGATATGGCAAGTACCCGCCTCCATGACTTGAAAATATTCGTCTCTGGTGGCAACCACTGCCCTGCGCACTTCTCGCTCAAAGTCTTCACGCTGCACCAGCTCCAGGCCCTTGCTGAGGGCCATGTCTAGGCCGACTCCTGTAGCTGGGTCATTTGTGACGGGGAAAAATTACTGAAAAAGGGATTGCGCAAAATCAGAGAAATTGATAGAACTTGCACATTGAGAATCATTAAGATACATCAAAGAAATCAGCTAATCAGCTATATAGTGTCCATACTATGTTTGCCCCGATGATTCAACAATTCCATAAATTTCAAAACGTACATCGAGCCCGCTCAACCTGTACACCAGTCTCCTGCAACGCCACCTGCAACAGCACCTGCCGGACCGGCTAGCAGCCCGGCAGTCGCTGCTTTCACGAAAGGCGCAACGAGCTTTCCACCGCATAACTTTCCAGCAGCCGCACCTGGGGGCACACTGTTGACATGTGTTGACTCTTGATATTTCTGGGGCAGTCATACTCAAGTCATACTCGGCCAAATCTTGGCCACCCAGTTTTTGGGCATATGAAATCATACGAAGCAGAAAACTTTGTTGTGGCTAGTCATTTGTATCAGTATGGATCAAAACATATCAAAACCCAGCTGCCCTGGTGAACATCAAACTGCCCGGCAAATCTGCCAATTGAACTCTGGTGCCTGGTGCCCAAAAATATCCGAGAATCAAATACCAACTGAGGCTCCAGCTTGCCAACTTGCCACTGGCCGCACTGGTTGCCGCTTTGGCTGCTAGGCCGCCACCGACTCCCAGCACCAAAGACATCTCCTAGAGGATTTGGGTCCGTCGCACGCGTATGGTCCCACTAATTTAGAGTTGGGAGATAGATGTTGGGAGAGATACAGTCATCACCCTCTGCCATTCTTCCTTTGAAAGGGAAAGTTTAAAATATGTCAAAACCAGAAAGAAAAACTGCAGATCAGTCATTATCAGGCTGCAAAGCATGGTCTGGGAGACTTCTCCTTTGCCATTAAAATCTGTGCTCTTGTTGTGAACTGACACAATATACCCACTGTCCCCCGAGCGCAACATCATGGAAGCTCCGGCATCTTCTCGAACTGAGCAGAGACTGCCTTACGAAGCACTTGTACAGCAGGATGGGAGCTGGTGAGTGGCAACGTGGAAACGAGTTTTCTGTGATGACAACAATCCTCAAACATCAATGATATCAATGTGTCAAGGGTGTGAAGCAAATTCTTGCAGAGTGGGGCACCTTTGGCAAGAAACGGTATCCCGTGATACAAAAATATACATAATTAATATTATTAATATAGCAAGGAATCGCTGTTTTGGCGAGGCGATCCTTGTGACTTGCTTCAGCGCCTGATACACCTGAGATGCTGATTATTTCTGCGAGCTGCTTTGATCTTGTGCAGCTGAGCTGGCCAGTCCATGCGAAAATGCACCGCATCAGCTCGTGGCTTTGCCAAATGTGTTGTGTGCCTCAGTCATTCTGAGCAGTTTGGCGATGTGCGTGGGGAAGAACACAAGTCGACCGTGATTCACTCCAAGTCACTTCAAGATCAGTTGTTACAGCAACATACAGCAATCGTGTGCTGTGAGAGCTGTTGGAGTGTTTTTTGCCGCTTTGCCAATATGACTGTCAACGATCATTCCAACGCCCTTTCAGCCTCGCCACTCCGCTAAATCGTGCACAATCTTCGCGTCAAGATCTTTCAGGATTCCGCAAAAGTTTTGATGGGCTTGCGTAGCCTCGAAAACGCCGTGTGGGCACTTTCCACACACGCAGCAAGCATGTGAAACCATGAAATGATCTACAATGATCTACAAATTAAACCGACTGACCCATAGAGACCTGACAGACATATCGTAAAACGATGTTCATACAGTAACTGATCATAATTGCATGCAAATGCAGGTCGTTGCTACCGTCAGCGCTACTTCTCAACTCCTTGTATTGGTGCAGCAACTCAGTGGTACTGTACCAAGTTCGATCACCAAGGCGCTGCATTGATGAACGCAGTTTGCATCCTGGTGTCGTTGATCTCTGGCTGAAGCACAATGCGCTGATACCTCAGCTGCTTCATGCTGCAACCCTTGTGAACTGCTCCATTTGGATAGGCAATACATAGCAATACGCATCACCCGGCCGCTGGAAGAATCGCCTCCAACACTCTCCAACAATAGTGTTATGAAGTGTGGAAGCATGAAGATCATGATTGAAAACTCTGCATGTGGGACATTTATGAACATTTACCATTTAACATCCCATAAGAGCACGAACTTTTCATGAGTTTCCTGGTGGTTTTCCTGGTGTATTGCACCAGTCCTTTCTGTTTAAGCGCTGCGCCTTGCGCCAAGGCACTTCTCCATGATGAGCTGATCCATGTCCAGCGATATCGCCGTTGACAACGACACAGTGCGCGCTGGGTCTACAGAATGCTTCGCTGCTGAGGCGGCCTTGATCCGCTTGGTGCGAAGCCGCTGACATTGTTGGCCATACTGAGCTGTTTCTTTGACAAGGCAACCTTCAAAAAGGAGAACACGTCCTTTCATAGCGTCTCTAGATTTTCCTTCAAGTGTCCTCCAAACTTTCCAAATAACATGGATGCATGGACAAACATGTGGGGTTTTGCAGGTGTTGCATGTTTTCCAGGTGGACTTGAGACTTCGCAGCCTGTCCTAGCACATTATGCACATTTCCAAACATCTGGGCAAAGTGACAGCTTTACGCAGCAACCTCAGAGATGTAGGATAAGCAAAATACCAATCAGCGAAAGTGCCTCGGCACGGTCGCGAAGGTGTGCGAAACGCATGCGAAGGTAAATTTGCATTGTTTGACATTTATCATAAATTTGCCTGGCAACCGGCCGGCTTCTGCGCATAGAAAAGCAGTATAAAGCAGTCAATGCGCAATGCTCAAGAAAGATCAAACCTTCAGGTCCGTCAGCATTCACTTCCAAGATGCTAGCTCGATTCTCGATTGGATCGAAGCAAATGCGTAGCTCCTCTTCCAAACTCTTGGAGGCCACCTGCTGGTGCTCATCAGTTTCACAAGTTTCACGGTTTCACGTACTCTTGCCACCTTGCCGACTCACGTACTCTTGCCACCTTGCCGACTTAGAATTCGGAAGGTTTCCAAATGTCACAAGGTGGCACCGCCTCTCTCAGGGACTTTGCTGCAAGCTCCAGTGCACCACTGACAGCTGAATTCAACTCACCTGTCAAGAAATTCTTCCCACATATTCCCAAATGGTGGCTTCAGCTGACGAGCAATAAAGGACTCCCTTGTTGTCGAACGAAACTTGACTCTGGCCTTTCTTCACGACAACCTCGCTGTGCTTGCCGTCCACACCAGTATACTCAAGAACCTGAGATGCACGTGACTGCATGTATCACTTATGTTTTGCTGATTAACTTCATTAATTTCTATCCTTGTTTGAACAAATCCTCTTCACAACTTGGACTTCATGCGGTATGCTTCGACATGAAGCATCCAGCATGCCAGGCTGCCAGGATAGAAGTGTTGATACCGCCAAATACAATTATATTATGATTCGATTACATAATAGCATGCGTATATATATATAATTATATATATATATGTGCGTTATACATTATACATGTGTATATTATAACTAATTATAAGTGTAAGTATATATTTATATATATACAATTATAATCAATTATATACATGTGTGTGTGTGTGGGGCAAGCTAATCAAAGTTAATTCCTTACTTATCCTGATATGAAACCAAGTTGTAGAGGAGGAGGGAACTATCCCAGCTCAAGCGTTGTTTCCTGTGCATCATTTGGGCATATTCAACAGGGATACAAAAATGGCAGTCATGAGGAGCCACTTGTAGTTACTCTCACTATAACACTCAATCACGAAGCAAGGGAAAGAACACCAAAACTCCACATGCAAACATCGATAATTGCGCAAATGATCCAAGCAAGCAGGTTGCATAATATGTCATAAACATTCCCAAGAACTATCATGCCTTGCCTATCTGTCCTACCAACAATTGGATACCAGTTCTGTTCTGTTATAAGCCACGCTGCTCAAGTGTTGCATTCCACGAATTCCAATCATACGTGTCCTACCCGTCTTTTCTGCCTGCCGGTCTTTCGAAGTGCAAGCATGCAGTGAAATTTGTGATTGGATAGGACCTCCAAGCACTTCAAGCCTTACAGGATGCTTACAAGCTCTTGACTTGTCATGGAGCAGTCAGGACTGACCCTGCCATTCTCTCATACCGGGTGACGATGCAATCAGTGTCATTGAGCTGTCGCTTGGTGTTGATCGTGGCAGAGGAGTTGCCACTATGGACCTGAGATGCTTCTAACTTGTACCATGTTCCACCTTCATCCACCTTACACATTCACTAGACCTTGCAACACATCGCAAAGGGCGATAGCATCTTGAACAGTCTTGAAATGTCTTGAACCTGGGCAAAGCAAGGCTCGCTGTCTCAAGTAAGGCCCCAGCTGAAGCTTGCAAGTCATGCACCCACAAGTGGTCTAGGTATCTTCTGCCAGCCTCAGCACCAAATGTATCCAAATGTATACAACGTCGCCACAAAAAACGTCGCCACAAAAATCACAAACGTGAAATCTGCCAAGCAGCCCAGCCGAGAAGCAGCACAGACCCAGTGCCCAGCGTGATGCCAAGCAAGGGCCGTCCTCTCGACGATGACTGCGAGCTGGAAAGCGCAAACCTCAAGGGCTAACACACTGCAAACATGGTGCATTTTGCACGTAACTTTCACCGACTTTCACCGCATGTAAGACTCTCAATGCGAGAAAAAAACATGATGAAATTGAAACTGTTCTGAAACTGGCAATGCTTGTGTTGTAGCATTGTCAATTGTCTACTTGCTCTGAGGTATCAAAGTGAAACTGGATGGGCATGTAAAGCTCAAGTTTGAAGACTCACTAGCTGTTTTCAAACGGCACTAAATGAATTGCATGTTCAATGGACGCTCAACGTGCCTCCCTGAATGTATGTTATAATTACCATCGAGCCAATCTTTTCCCTGGAAGACTTGTTGGGTGAATAATCCCCAGGTTCAGTGTCGAACATGAACATATATTAAAATCATTAAATAATGATGTTGGGATATGTTGGGAATAACACCGTCCTGACTCACCATCAGACTTTCTGTGCCGACCTGACAGTCGAAGCACCCCTAGTTCCACCTCGCACCCTCCCGCCTCCGAATGGGCTGAAACTGCACCTAGCGCCACATGTTCAACTTTACAAAATGCAACAAGAAGCTGCCGTATCCTCTGTTAGTTGGGTTGATTTGCAATGGATTGCACTGCTTGCATGCAGCCAGATCAGCCAGTTCTAAGATATTGCAGAGCAACTCCTACCTACCAGGTCCTACCACCATGTGTCCACCATGTCTCAACGCCTGTCCACCGATTTAGTGCGTGGCATCTGGAAAGCACCTGGAAAGCTGCAGCCTTTGGCGTCCAGCGGCTTCCAAGGATTCGGCTTTGGGCCAAGAGCTGGCCGTTGCCCATGAAATCCAAGCAACTTTGGCTTGGAAAGTTGACTTTCTGATCTTTCTGTTATCCTCCCTGTTTTTACCAACATCGAGCATTATCCAGCTGCCACCGAGATCCAGAAGCAAATAGCCTAAGGATGCCTAAGGTACTGTACACCTTGAGGCATCACAGGGTCTTCTGTGGCTTTCTATAGTTCTCTTGCGTTGGTATATGTGCTCCCTTGGGCCTGCTACATCTGGTGTTCCTTCAACAATATTCAGTTGCCCCATATACAGGTCGTTGTGCAGCCTTCCGCAGTCAAAGATTGAGCCCAAACGTGCATGATTGTGCGAACTTATGTAGGAAAATCATGGAAAATCCAATTCACAGTGTCACTCCCAAGATCTGCAGGGATTTATGTCACAGCCTGAGGTCACAGCCTGAAGGACTCAAGGACCTAAACGGTGTCCCTGGCCTGTCAAAATTGTTTGGATGAGGCTCATAGAAAAGCTGGTCTGAACGGTGAGGAAAATGACGGTTTCCAAGTGCTGTACTTGGATTGATGCTTTTGGGACTCTCTCTCTCTCTCTATCACCTGTTGGGTTTATGTATTACCGTATTTAATTTTTTGATTAACTTTGATTCTATATTTTTACTGACCGTACTGCAGTGCAGGAATCCGGTGATGCTTCTTGGAACAAAGCTTTAAGGCCCGGACAGCCGATATCCCAATGGCCCAATTATCAAGCATCATTTCCACCTATATAACCCTGAGTAGCATGCAGGTGATGCCTGCTGCGACTGTAGTACTGCTCCAACGGCACCGCCACCCTTGAAAAAGGCACAACATGGTGCAACATGGTGCAACATGGTGCAACATGGTGCAACTACATATTTGTAATCTGCATTTTTTGACAGTTCTTTTCAAAAAACGGCCGAGGTTGCAGCATTGGGCTGACAGAACGGGCCATCGTTCGACTTCTTGTGTCAACCATGGCAGTACCTACCACAGTACCTGCGCAAATTTGCTGCCCAAACGCGAATCACAAGTGAAACATCAACATACATCAAGGCGGGCACAATATGTGTCGACATATTATTCATATTTGTCAACAGGGCGCAGTTGATACATGTTGATTACAGTTGTCTGTTCAGCTTGAAGCAGTAATAAGCAGCTTGTGCCAAGAGTACAACATCTCAAAGCTACGACAGCTACGATGCCTTTAGAAGTGGCACCAGGCACCGAGACCATCCGCACGCTCAGCGGCTCAGGCCTCAGGCATCACTCAGAAGTTCGAGTGCAGAAACCATCAGAAACCATCAGAAACCCCTATATTTATACAGTTATACAATGTTATACATGCTTCACGATGTTCCGAGACCATCAGATTATATCAGATTCCCACTTCAAGATGCTTGAGGCGTTGGTTGAATAATATGTAAACATATGTAAACTTTTTACTTTTTTGATCTTTTCATAAGGACTTTGACTAAACCACATGCGGCTCTTTCAGCTGCAGCTGGTGCATCTTTTCACTATGGATGTTACAATGCACTGATAAGCATTGGTGACCTTACTGTATCTTAATGTACCACCATCACTGGACATGAATACCTGACCAAGATCGTTATGTTATGCTGTTGCGGAGGGGTACCATGGGGTACCACTTGAAGCCAACCCTCTGTTGGTTTTCATCAGCAGATTCTTGAGGGATGGTCAGTGTGGATTTGACTTCGGCTCCGTTTCCGGTACTGTATCACTCTTATCACTCAGTCAAATTTGACTCTTGAAAACTCCTCATAGAATCGCAATTGAATTATGTGTATTTGTTCGTTTATGGTGCATGGCGCATTCAAGAGTTCCCATTCAAGTTTTTCTCCTTCCCCATTCAAGTTGCTTGAGTGCATTTTTGATCGTCTTTGCACAAAATCATTTATCAAAAACTTAATCGGTCCATCTGTATCGATCTGTGTTAAATCTGTCTGGGGGTTGTTGACTTGAGGGGAAGTATTAAAAGCACCACACTAAGTCCGGTTTTAAAGCTCAGATAAATGCAAACATTCCAAAAAATGATAAAGTACACGAGGCCCTGTGCCAGACTGCAGTCACTGCAGTCCACGAGTTGAGGTCCAAACCTCCTTTCAGAACCGTTGCTTCGAGTGGTGATGTTCCTGAGATTGTCATGTCAACATGCAGTGTAGGACCTGATGCCGGACGCCTGATGGGACTTTCCTGGTGGTGTCAACTGACCAGGCTGCAGTCAACTGGGGCTGCAACTGCTCGCGCAGCATCCTGCAGGTCAGCAGGTGTTGAGGTTTTGAGACATCTGACAGATCTGACATCTGTGCCCTTTTCTCTGGAAGAATCCCCTTCAACATAAGTCATAAGATGTCATAAGTAATCAGCAGCAACCATGCGTATGTCTTCATGGCTCTTGGGGTTCACCGCCACCCGTGGTAAAGGTTTCCACAGCGGCTCAAACGATCATCCATGACCCGCCTGTTACTGTTAGAAGTTGCAGTCACTGGCACCGGCAGCGGAGCAGCTCTCTTCAGCATCTCTCTGCTGTCTGGCGTCATCGACCTGGCATTTCTTGCTGTGCACTGGGTGACATTGCTTAGCTCCAGATACATCTCCAAGTTGCTAGTTGCATGGATGTTACAATGTTGCATGTAGATGCACAATGCTGCCTACTTATGCCTATATATTGGCTCTTTGGACGCTCTTCGGACTCTGCAAATTGATATTGCCAAGAGTTAGGCACCAACTTTGGCTGTCTTTCGCGAACCTTTCGCGGATTTCTCGCCTAAAAAACAACAATTTCAGAAACTAATCTTATGCAAGGGTGGCTTTTATAATTTGTGTTAATCAGGGTGCCACTGCCAATCTAAGAACATGGGACAATAAGAAACTGAAACCCGTTCGTATCCATCGACAAAAAAAAGCAGATGTCTACATCTCCCTATACATATCTCCGTCAAAGTGCTGTATAGATGCAATATAGTCCCAAGCATGGATCCTGTGGCAATTCTGCAAGGAAAACTGCCAAGCATAAATACTATGAATACTATAACATAATACAACATACATGCTTACAAATAGTGGTATTCAGACCTTTCGCGAACCTTTCGCCGCCCTTTCGCCACTGCAGCAAAAACACACATCCATATCTGCAGATGTCACTCGGATACTAAAAGTCTTGCATGTGTTTTAGAACGACTCCCATATATGACTGCTACAGTATTGTGCCAGCAGAGCGTGACGGACACCAGGAGCTATGCTGGGATGCGATGAGAGTTTAAGCCTGCTTATCCCTGAGAGCTTGGGCTATGCATCTTTTTTGGCATGATCCGGTAGAATGTGATCCCTGTAGGTGTTCAAATGGCGCTAAATATCTTCAAACTACGTTGATTTTCTCGCTGAACACATCCTGCAATTGTGGACCCAAATAGTTCCGCGGACTGCACCTGACTTGCTGCCGCACTGGTACTCGACCCTGCAACCTCAAAGGTGGTTGGATTTCACCCAAGTGAACCACAAAGAATCCCAACATCGGGTTGTTTTGATTTTTATGCATTTCTTCTCAAATGTATGCTGTATGCATGTATACATTACATTACCTTACCTTGCGCTTTATACTTATACATTACATACATTGACTATCATGTATGATCATGTATGTCTCTCTCGACGCTTTTGTAAAATGCTGGGTGGGCCCGTCGATCTGAGAATGTGAGCATCTCAATTTTTGATGGCTGGAAGCAAATCACTTGACTCGAGGTGGATTACCCGTATTAATTCTGCATGATTTTGGAAGTATGAAGTCCTTCGCACCATGGGAAAGTAAGCCAATATATAAGCTATCATCCATCTATCATCAACGTATGGTGCAGGATTCCTGTCACCAAGGTTTTCCTGTTTCCCTCTTTTTTTCTCTGCGCAGTTCTGCCAACATGTACTCTTTGCATCTATCTGCCGTGATTTTTTGCACAGCACTTCTGGTCAGCAGAAGTTCAGCATCGTCAGGGCGCCCTTGGTCCCCTGATGATCGTCACATCGACGCGTCGTGATCGTCGTGGATGGCTTGCGAGGACTTTCAGATCGGCACGGCATGGACTCTTTCAGGTGGTTGTTGATGCTTGTGGCGCCTCAATGGAGCGCTTGCCATGTGGGATGCTACATCGAACCTTGAATATGTCAATGCAAAGGAAACATGGTGGTTCATCTGCATGACTTTCTGCCCTCTGCCTCCACTATTCCAACTTCAAACTGAATGCGCTTGCCGCGGAGAATGTTGAACCTTGGTTTTGTGACATTTTGTGGTCTGGGATCCCTGTGGCAAGGTGTGGTGATGAAAATGGCTGCAAAATGTTTCAGGGGCTCCCTTGAATGGTCATATATGGTCCTGAACCTGGAGAGATTATTGCTCCAACATCCCTACTCTTCTCAGATTTCTCTCTCTCTCTCTCTCTCTCTCCCTCCCCCCTTTTCGTTCCCTCCTTACTTGCTTGTCGCCTGATGTTATCTGCACGAGCAAGTACATGTTCCAATGAGCACACATACGAACGACCACGCAGCAAATATGAGCACACCATTGCACACATATGTCGAGTCTAGCAAACACTATATAGCCATATATAATCATATATACATATAGCCATATTAGCCATATCGGTCATCGAAACATATTCAATCCATAAACATCTATGAACATACTGTAACCCATGATATATTAGAGATGAATAGAGATGCGTCACCATCCTGTCGGTGTCAGTCACCCAACTTGATTTTCCAAGCAGCTCATTGCTCCACCGAAGGACCACCAGGCCTGACTTTGGTACGAACACTTCACCCTGATGTTCACCGTCCACAGCCTTCCACAAGCTGAAATGGCGAAGCTCCTGCCATTGAATTGGAACACATTAGAACATATTAGAACTACATCACGTTCCGTTCCGCATCATTGCACAATACAACACAATATTGCGCATGACTCTGGACGTGCAATGGATATAGTACAATCAAAACAGAGTGCCAAGATGAGAGGCGCCTCTTCTCTCAAACCTTCATAGTCGGAGTCGTCATCTTCGAAGTCTCCGGTTACAAGATCCAAGGTGCCCCCATCTTCTACGATCATGGCAGATGGCCTTTCCTGCGCAGCTTCTCGCTTGGGTCTGCAACCTCAAACCGATGGGGCCCTTGAGATCCCAAACGGCATCCCAACAAGCCTAGCCGATCTAGCAGCAGTACTGTAGCTCATTCTAAGCTGCAAATCCAGCTCCATGATAGAAATTGTATGGACACCAGCACTTCAAAGTGCAGTTGTGTTCTTCCATCTTGCAATCAAAGTGGGGTTCAATTTATGTTCATTATATGTTCATTTGCTGTAGCCCATTTGGACACATTTTGGCATTTCAAATCCACTCAACTCCAATGATTTCCGTCCTTTTCCGCCGAAACACCTGCCCATCCTTTACAGCATTTCACCATATTTCAGCTCTACATTGGGATCCCTGTGCCGAGTTGCGGGCTCGGCTCGAGCTCTCAGAGCTGACAGGTGCCTCAGAGCTGACCATTTTAAAGCTGAGCCTTAAAAAAGGCCTCATCAAGCAGCACTGCAGCAGCACATCCTGCCTCATCGGGGATGTCCCAAACTCCCACCACGCCAAATTGCACTTCTGGTGGTGGCAATAAAAGGCCCCCAGGCAAGACTACCTGCAACGGCCAAATGGCGATGGACTTAAAACGCAAGAATCTGTGGAGCTGCTGAGCTGCTCAGATCGCCAAGATGCAAATTTCCACCATACTCGGTTCCCACTCTGAACCTCTAACGCTTTTTCGAGGACCTGCGTTGCAATCCATCAAATTGATATGCTGTAATCGAGGGTCACATGGTAGGCTGCTTGCTGTCATCAACCCGCCTGGCCGCGCTTTATGTAGTGAAAGTCCGCATCAAGTTGCTCATTCTCTTCCTTCACACGTGGAGGGCGCCAATTTCAATCTAATGCTGCTCAAGCAAAACGACAAGCTCAATTACCGATATTTACCGATATTCTATTCACGAAAAAAATCTTGGGACATGTAGAGACCAAAAAGTGCTCTCTCCCCCTCTCTCGGTAGCCCTCTCCAAGTTCAACCTCTCTTAATTGTGACCGCAAAAGGTAGTTTTCCCAGTTCCTGCACGGATTTCTGGGGTGAATCAATGATGGGAACCGAGGCTCCTGTAGCTACGGTTTAGTGGCTTAGTAAAAATTACATAAAAAAACATAGAATTGAATTACTGGACTTGCTCCATTGCAACTTCCATTTACATCTCGAACCAACCCTCAGCTGAACCTGACGCAGCCCTTTTCCACATACAGACCAACAGGCCAACATACACCAGAATCATCCAGAATCAGTCAGTCCTTGGCCTTGTATCTGAAAGCCCCCAGCTCCCGAAGTTGTGCAACATCCACCAGGGTCAGCAAGTCCGGATCCTGGACCAACCCAAGGTGCAAATGTAGCAAAGGTTCCCATCAAGTTTCAACAACTCCTGCTCGCCATCACCGTTGCAAAGAAACCAATTGTCAACCTAAGAGGAGGCGTCACTTTCAAGATTTCGGACTTGAAATACACAATGCAAGTTGCAGTTGATGAATGTTGATGAGGCATCCTGCTGGCATGTCTTGGCTAGAATTGAGTCAAACTATATATTGCACATTTGTTGATATTTGTTGCACATTTGTTGCACATACCTCCCGCTGTGACCAGTTTTCAGACTGACCAATTCTGAGCTGCGTGCCTTGATCTTCAGAGTTCGCTTTGCCCAGGGGAAAATCTTCTGCATGATCCACGGGGCATTGATCACCTTAGACGAAACAGCCACGACCACACTGCAACTCTGTGCATCGGGGGATTGTGCTTTGAACTCCGGGGCAGTGTACAAAAATACAGGTGGGCTACTGAAATCTACTGCACCTATCTGCACCTCATTTAAACAACTGGGTTATGTTTATGCTGGGCTGATTCTATCCTCTGTCATGGAGAATCACTAAAAATCATCGGAGACGTCTAGGGTCTCATTTTTCCCTTGAACCTCACAGATCGCCATCCTGCCAAGTCACCCAGTTTCCAGCCGTGAGATCTGGAACTAGTTTCCTGCGGAAGCAAGCCACCGTTCACAGGTTTAATCCACTGGCCAAATCCTGATTCATACCAATATATCCAAATGCACAAAAATAAAAAATGCCCACATGATTTAGAATGCAAAATCCGTTTGTGAAAAAATGTAGTTACCCAACTTTCTCAACGGGGATCACCGTATCTGCAGGTCTGAGCGGCTCCAATCTCTGCATCATCTTCTCTGCTCGCTGGTCGAAGGCTTTGCAAATGACCTCCGCGCGGGTTCAGGGAGGGTCGGCACTGCAAACTCAAACGATGTTACGAGATGTTACGAGAATCAAATGACCTTCTGAGATTCCATTTCGCGATATTCAATATTTAACCGCCTGGGACGTTTGATCAAGTCAACGATTAAATATCATTAAAACTTGAGCATGCTCGAGCTCTACGGCACAGAGCCAAATATTCGAAAAATGCACTGGCAATCTCCAGCCTTCGACAGCGTACAACCTGTCACATCGATGATGTTCACAACCTTGAACTGAAAGATTTTCGAAGAAGGAAATTCAGTCAGAGAAAGGTTTCCATCTTCTGCGACGAGTCTGTAGCATGATGAGGTACGACATGGCACAACAACCAAATATGACAAAATCACATCAAACCAGGGGCGAACCGTGAACTGCGTTATTTGCTCTTGAGTAATTATATATTATCTGATTCTGCACCCCTACGGTGCTAAGGGCTGCTTTTGGAAACATTTATGAACATGTTCAAAATTCAGCACCTTCTCAATACACTCAGTCCAGAGTCTGTAGTGCGACGTTTCCACACAGGGTTTCAACACCGTCCATCATTGATCCATCATCGATCCATCATCGATATACAGTATATGATATTTGTCCGAAAATCGGGTACCCCCAAATCCAATGAACAACGGATTATCGTCATTTTCATCATGTTTCCCGTCAAAATTGTTACTTATATAATAACGCGCCGGAATTTCTACGAAAAACACACCTTTGGAACCCTGGAATTTACAGATGGTTTATGTAAAGGATTCCTTTTGTTTGGATTTATTTGGGGTGTTGGAAGGACTTGGGGTATGCTCCAAGGAGGTATGTTCCAATTATATCCAATTATCTTAGAATTTAATTATTAATTCAGACAATATTCAAAGGACCCATATCCCACTGAGTCATCTGAGTCACACGGCAAAGGCGCTGCTGCTTTCGGCTCATACGATCCAGCTCGATGGCCCGTAAGAGCCAGCCATGAAGCACAAATCGCTCATAGCCTTGGCAAATGGATTCATCCAGTCATTGCACGTTCTCCGTCAGTACAACAAAATATGATCCCGGCAAAAGACACCAAACAGTGTGGGGGGAGTAAAGGGAGAATGTATTATAATTTATAATGTTGATGATGATGTTACTGTTGTTGATGATGTTGATGATGATGGTACTGAATGTTGTTGATAATGACGATGGTGATGATGATGATGATGATGATGATGAGGGTGGTGATGGTGATGACGATGATGATGATGATTATGATGATGGTGATGATGATGATGGTGATGATGATGTTGATGATGATGATTATGATGATGGTGATGATGATGGTGATGATGATGATGGTGGTGGTGATGATGATGGTGATGGTGGTGATGGTGGTGATGATGACGTGCGAGCCTGCGCAGTCGAAACACACATGAACATTTCACAAGAGCCATTTTGTGTAGAAATTTACAGGAACAGTGCCGTACGCCAATCCTGCGACGCCCGTTTTGTGCGAGCCTGCGCAGTCGAAATACATATTGACACTTCACAAGAGCCATTTTGCATGGAAATTTACAGGGAAAATGCCAAATGCGACGGATACCACCTCGATTGAACACCGGGCCTTAACAGTTGCTGTAAGAACCCCCTCAGTGTGGCCACACTGTTTGGGGAATCATGCGCATTCATACGCTATCATTCGCTTGAAGATGTTAATCATTTGAACATCATTGAGCCATTTGGACTTCCACGCCAAAGTGAAAGACAAGATCGAAGCGTCGTTGAAAGACTCCCCTGGTCATGATCTTCTGTTTATTGAGCTCGCCCAGCGGATAGAAACTCAAGGGGTCCCCGGTCCTGAGCGCCAACCGTTAGGGGATCGTGAGAAAGTCTACCATTATCATTATCATTATCATTATTCTTATTATTATTACTATTATTATTAATTAATTATATTATATACAATTATTATATACATATATATATATGCACATATAATTGTGAGAATGATTCATATATTTGGCGGTGTTTCGCCTTGCCATCGTCCAAGTCCATACCAATCCAAACCGTAGATCTAAGTGCTTACAAATGATTATATACAATCAACAACGTAGTGTACATTAATTCACATCATATTAAGCACGTTTCCGCTGTGGACAATTCTCAGGATTGGGGAACAAACTACCCTACCCAATAATAATTATGCAAGAAAATCATCTTGAGTAAGGTGTCTTGCACTACTGCAACTCCTTACCTGGACATATGGCAAACAACATGAGACCTTTTTAGCTGATCAAAGTGTCTTGGTCAACTGCTCATGGTTGTAGATCAAGGAAACGAAACCATGAAGTTCCTTGACTCCAGGCAAGTCCTCTGTGCGCACCAAGCGCTGCTCCTTCTCAATGCAATCCATTTTTTGCATCATTTCGGGAAAAACCTGAAGATCACACATGATTCTGCGCCACCAGGCACGGAGATATTATATTCTATGTGGACATCATTGGCGCACACACACAGAGACACACACACACACGGAGACGGAGATATATGTTTATATAAATATAGACAGGAATATATATATATATTTATATGTGCATATTATATATTATATATAAATACACATGAATAATTTGGTATATTGTATTATGATTATAATTGATTATATATATATATATATATTATATAATCACGATTTGTGACGTGCGACGATATGGGCTTGCATGGGTTCGGTTTGTCACATCTGAGTGGAAGTTCAAGACACATTGTGTGATGCTTTCCTGCTTTTCCACTACTTGGAGATAGAAAATGATAGAGTAGATATCATTTTCCAATAGGTTGAGGACACACACATGCACACAGCGGCAAGCGACTGAACACACCCGTGCACAAATTCAATCTGTCCAATATGGGCAATCAAATCAAAGACCTAGCATGCTTTCAAATGTATCGTGTATGCTGGAAGTTCATGGAAATTCATGGCGACTCCAAACTCTAGCATACTTTAATATACTTTAGCCTTTAGCCACTTTTAGATATTTAAAATCGACCAAGGCAAGCAGCAGTATCACCATCCAGCTCTTCGAATACACTGAAGAAGGAACGAATCCATTCACCTGATGCCTGGGAGAATCTGAAAGAACACATGCAGCCTAGCATGCAGCCTAGTGACTTCGCATGTGACAGAGCGGTCGCGACAAACGATTTCTATCAATTTCTGCTACTTCGCTGTGGGATTTCATTCTTGTGAATCTGTACCGATCGACCGCTAAGAGTTGCCAATGTAACCCAACTCCCTGTTGATCTTGCTGCAAGGCACGTCCACATCAAGTCTGTTCCTGGGCCAATCTCGCTGGAACCATTTTCGTGATTGCTTTTCCTCTGTTCCCCCCCATCTCTCCCAATCTCAATCAAGCGTTAAAACTAACGGTAACTAACGGTTAAAACATGGTTGAACCAATTACTTTACTTCGAGTTATCCCCACCATGACATTTATACGTTTTGTTACTGGCAAATCTTCTGGCATTCTATCTGACATATCTTCTGGCATTTTATCTGGCATATCTTCTGGCATTCTATC
>Ga0126342_10000181_pt1 | contig 52328 bp, 46 predicted proteins | sample Cyp1metagenome_FD_92528 | JGI IMG/M metagenome (GOLD analysis project Ga0126342, IMG submission 92528) | Coral microbial communities from Lord Howe Island, Old Settlement Bay, Australia - Cyphastrea 1 metagenome | ecosystem: Host-associated > Invertebrates > Cnidaria > Coral ...
AATGTGGGGCCCCCCAGTTATAAGATGGTTTATAAACCCCATTAACTATAGTTATAGGTACCATAAACCATAGTTATTGGAGTTATAAACCAACTTAGCTATCTAGGGGGCCCCACTTTGTAGCGGGGTTATTAATAGGAGATTATGACCCAACCCATAGTTGGGAAACCGATCAATCAACTAGCACAATGAGATGAGCAAAGAGCCTTCAAGAACTCGAGACCCAGAATTTACAGGGTCAAATTCGGTCAAATGCGCAAGAATTATAAATGCATATTATCAATCTCACTATCCATCTATATCCATCTCATATATCATATATCCACTATATATCCATCATTTTTACATGTTTTTCCTGAGATTTCTTGGCATCCGCACGACGCCTCGCCGGAGATGGCAGGAGCCGGAGAAGGAAATGCTTAGCTCCAGCGTTCCGCCGGAGATGCTGTACTTTGCCAGGGGGCCCCTGGCAGAGGGCAACAAACATGGCGAAATCGATGGCGAAATCGATGGAATTAGAGGAAGATATAGAATGACATAGAAACATTGGTAGAACATATGGTGAAGATGATGGTTATAGCATAGGTTATGGTAGGATAAATTTTCTGTTAAATACACTTGCCATTCTCATTGATTGCGAATGGGGACTTCGCCGGCGTTTGGCGTCCCAGGTCTTGTTGATCTTAACGGCTTGCACCTGAGATGAAGGGGTGGCACTTCACAGTGGCAGTCATCATGGACGGGGTTCTCTAACCTCATTTTCACACCATTATCATTGAATATTCAGGATGGAGATTCATTTTTATTCATTGTGAATATGCATCATGATTATATTCATCACGACTGGTCATAAGTGTCATGTTTAATGTTTTGGTGGAGGATATTGCGTTACGCCTGAGGATGGTGAATTGGAGAGCGAGAAGAAGGTGGTGGAAGAGCTGAGGTTCGCCCTGTGGATTGGCTAGTTTTAATGGCCATTGAATAGTGATTTAGTCATCATTTATAGGGTTAAACCATCATATACAGGGTTTCACTCTCATTTATAGGGTTTCACAATCATTTATAGGGTTTTACTATCATTTATAGGGTTTCACTACCATTTATAGGATTTAACCATCATTTATAGTTTTTAACCATCATTTATAGGGTTTAACCATCATTTATAGGATGTATATAACCATCATTTATAGGGTTTAACCATCATATATAGGGTTTAACCATCATTTATATGGTTTGACCATCATTTATAGGGTTTAACCACATTTATATGGTTTAACCATCATTTATATGGTTTGACCATCATTTATAGGGTTTAACCATCATTTATATGGTTTAACCATCATTTATATGGTTTAACCATGATTTATAGGGTTTAACCATCATTTATATGGTTTAACCATCATTTATATGGTTTAACCATCATTTATATGGTTTAACCATTATATATAGGGTTTAACCATCATATATAGGGTTTCACCATCATTTGTAGGGGTCAACCATCATTTATAGGATTTAACAATTATTTATAATATTTAACCATCATTTATAGGAATTAACCATAATTTATAGAGTTTAGCCATCATTTTCAGGGTTTAACGGTTTAACTATCAAATGACTGGGTAAAGTATAGTGATCTCTCTGTGACTTCACTGGGATCATGGTAAATGTAAGCAACATCATCCCAATATAGCCTAGCCTTGGTGAATTACTACAATTTACCCAGATCATTTATAGTTTTTAACTATGAAACATGATAAGTGATAAATTATGTTTGATGATCATAGGGAGTTTCATATAATTATTGTCATCATCATCCATGATGGGAACCCCACTTTTTACAACCATTATCATGTGATGATGCTATCGGGCACCCATTTCCTGGAACAATGCGCCAGGCAATTGCAAGCGAAAACCTCAGAAACCAGCTCCGGGATGTTCAAAGACATGCCGATTCGGTTGAACCAACTGGGCTTAGCCCAACAGAACTTGAATGGTTTGTAGGATGTTGTTTCATCACGCTATCAATAATCAGTTCACTAATCAGTGGGCTCTTTCCATTTACCAACCCCCTCGATGTCTTTCTATTCCACGGTTTGGCCGGAAAAGCCACCTGCGTTTGCTGACCGTTAGGCATATCCGATCTCAGTGTGTTTCATTGGCATCGGGAGCAAGGAGAGCAACTCGGAGCTGTTTGTCACTTGAGAAGTGGCTGCTGGACCCGTGCTGGCTGATTATTTTATAGTGATGTCATGGGGATTGAGACATCATTTATATAGTTATAGCGTTTTAACAATCAAGAATATGGGATATATATATATATATATGCGTGTGTGTGTGTGCACAATTTGTTAATTATGGTTGATGATTATGGCTACCCAGTATATTGAGGAGTATTATAATCAACGAGCTGGGAATGCGTATTTGGCAAACCATCATGGAATGGCAGAGGGTTTTGAACACTGGTCACTGGAACTTTTTACGTGGGACCCCAAACAGACTTTGGAAGAAGATTTTGCGCTACAGAAGTTTTGCTCCGCTGGATTTCTGCACCTACTGTGTCGAGCTGCTAATTTGCTACATTGTCTCCTCCAATATCTTTACTAGCCACGGTCAGAAATGGCCCAACAAAAAAATGGTCTCCGCATGGAAACTGCGACCGTTGCAACCAGTTAGATGAATGGACCAACATCCCAACAGTATACCACCATGCCATGAATTTTCCACACGATTCTGCCAGTCTGCCAGCGCAGGACTTCAGTTTTATGCGAGAGCTGCCAGATGCCATGGCACTTTACTTCGAAAAGGACGTCGATCATTGGGTGATGGTGGCGGGGTTGGCTTGAACCTTGCTATGGGTTCGATTAATTTGAGGGACTGGAGAACAGCAATGTCAATGGTATAGTGGAACTGCCATTTTATAAGGAGGGGCATCATTTTATAGAGATTTTTTTAACAAACTGGCGGTACCCGGGCTCCGGGTCTATTTTTTTAAGGGGCTTATTCATAGATATTCGTCGTTTTTCCATGTTAATCCCAGGTATGGAGATTGATCGCGATTGTGCATTTGTCAAGTCACATGTGGATGGCAAGGATGGCTTGAGATGCCATTACTCATGCTGTGGTGAAATATGAAGAGATGCTGATTACACTACATTCTTTGTTACCTGTGTATATTAAATTAATTAATCGTGTTTACATTTGTTCGCCATGTTTCACGATTTTTAACATATCTACTGTAACTACATAATATCATATCCCCTGGTGATATCCATTGATTGTACCATTGGGAGGTTGCGTCTCGACCAGACTGTCCAGCTCAAAAACCAGGACTTCGACAAGCCGAAGTTGGAGAATGTGTGGCTTGGCCCAGGGCAGATGCCAGGGACTGCAACTAGATCTTTGGGTAACCAATGGTAACCAGCAAAAATGGTTGCACATTACGTGCATGATCTGTAACACGTATAGTACCGTATAGTTTATATAGTTTATCCAGAACTATGATTTTAAAGACTTAAAATCGTACGGGTCACAGGTTCTTAAACATGTTCTCACTAGCAGAAATGCTGCTCGTGTTTGTCCATGGTAAGCTTGTCAGTGAAGATGTTCATGACCCGAGGAATCTGGGACTTAGGATCGAACTGCTTGTTATCTTGGCCTGAATTTGACATATATATATATATAGAAATGGAAAGATGCCTTTGGGTTTCCACCAGCACTTTTGCCTCGGGGCCGAACACCTGCGAAACCACTGAAGGAGCAAACAAGTTTGTCGCCGAGTGGTGCAATTTGTCCAATACAGCGAGTGCGCCGGTGGGGTGTCCAACCGGTAACCGGTCACCAAACGTCACAGGTGCTCCACACGGCTACAAAAAGGTAGGAAGAATTTGGATGGATTTGGCTTGGGGTTGGAAAAGCTGCGTTAGTGGAAAAACTGATTTTGTGTACATATGACACATATATTTAGAGCAAACTTATTTCTAGGGAGAGTCTTTTGCGGAAGATTGCCTTGCCTAATTGTGTGCAACCTCTTGTAGTGAAACCTGCGACCCCTCATCAGCTTCGACGCAGCGGATTCCAGGTATGAGAGCAACCCCGATGGGTTGGTTGCTGCTACTCTGGCGGATCTGACCTCAGGGCCTGGATGGGTTGACAATTCCGAAGCGGGGTAAGGCTGGATGGGTCATCATTTGGCTGTCTCAGTCATAGTTACTATAGTTGTTCAAGCATAAAGAATCTAGGGGTGATGGCTTGGACGAGCATCTTTTGGGGATTAAATCACCCAGACTGAATCGTCAATTTTTGTTGGAAAGATTTTGGCAACCTGTCAAGTTTCTGGAGATGTGGTAAGCTCTTGAGCTGTGTTGCTGTTGGTGAAAATTTGGGTGACTTCAACTTATTGTGGTTGCTTTCCTGGTTGTTGTTGTTTTTTTTGTTTGGGGGGGTGGGAAAAATTGTAAGCACGCGTGTGGAAATGTTCTTTAATTGCAGAATAGGCTGCAGATTCCCAATGGTCCAAGAATGCCCAAGAGCAAATAGATTCCAAAGAGATCAGGTTCCAGGTGTACCGGTTTCGTGCACACATGACACACCTGTCCATAGAACCTTGTTCTTTTGATTTCTTCCTCTGACATTGAAGAGTTTTTTTGATTAAGAGAGGCTGGAACTGCAAGAGAAGGGCCTTTGACAATTGGTAGATTCAGTTATGTTCTTGATTCATGCTTCTGCCAGTTTTCCACTCCTGCTTAGCAACTGAGTTTACTCAGGACTTGCCAAGAGAAATCGTGTTGTGAGCCCTGAAAGCTGAACTGGTTTTCCAGTTGGATGGTTCAAATACTCTGGAGAGAGAGATCATTGAAAGGGAGCTCTGTGTATAAAGTATAAAGTTGTGGTGTTGTTGCTGCTTGAGAGTCCAACTTCAATGCTATTCTTGTTGTTTCATGTTTTTCCACATCTATACATGTTGTTGCTGTTTGAATTGTATTTTTGTAGATGTGTTCCTAAGAGCCGCTTCCGAAAAAGCCAGTTGGCCCAACAAGCTGGGCACCATTCCAGCGCATTTCATCCTCCAGTTCTACTTGGGGTGCAGTTATATGATGTTACTTGTGGATGTGGTATAGCTATAGCATGCTATAGCTATAGTTCTGGGGGCCCCATATCCCAGTTGGGTTGATACCATGGTTGCACCCATTTCTTCACATTTTTTTCCAACCCACATGGGTGCCACCTTTAGGTACTACCGCATGCTGGGTGTGAAGCCACGTGGCTTGGATCGTTTCGAGAACCGCTTTGGCGAGTCGTTGGGGCCCCCAAAGGGCCAGTACAGTACCCCTTGTTTTCAGAGGGTACCCTCTGGTAATTTAACATAGCTATTGAAAGTGGCCATTTATAGTGGATTTACCCATTAAAAATTGTGATTTTCCATAGTTATGTTAGTTTACCAGAGGGTACAAGTTGCGTTGCTGGGGCTTCTTAAACGGAGGATGTGCGCTGTGCTTCCGTAAGACCTCCTGCTGTTGCTGCACACTGTCGTAGCCAAAGGGTGCCGACGCCTTTGCCAAAAGCTGCCAAACTGGTACGGCGGCCCAGGGCCGAACACCTGACATTGCTGTGGTTTGCTCCTTCCAGAACGGAACTGACTCACAAAGTACTGTCGCCAGGGGGAATTTTATATAAATCATTTGAGTTTTTGTCACTCTCCAAGGCTGCTAGGGTCATTATCCATGGTTCTCTCTGCAACTTGTTTTGCTCGGGTGCCTCTCAAACAGCAAGACAGCACGAACATTTTGCGGTGTCAATTTCAGTGTGCCCCCACATGTGAAATCACTTTCAGTACAATTAGTTACTATGTAGCTATGCCGTTTTTGTGTTTACCAAATCAGCCAGTTCAACAGCCTACATAGCTATGTGGTAACACTGATTTTGGTTCACTGACAACCTGATTTTAAATTATGTATACCGGCTGATTTGAAGTTCGTTTGTCAATTACAGTCTGGTCAAAACCTACAATTATAGCTCCAATAACTATGGTGTATGGCACTTATAACTACTGGGGCTTAGAAACCAACTTATAACTGAGGGGGGCCCCACATTGTATGACCCTTATGACTCGTTTGTCCAGGCCCCGGCCCAGGAATGGAAAGCCGCTGAGCAACGCACCGCGGATCGAAAAGCGCGGGAGAACATCATGGCCAGCAGGCAACTCGAAGGGAAATCAACTGGGGATCCCAGATTTTCTGACTTAGACATGGAGATTCTTAAATGTCGCCAATTTTTTTATGGGGACATACTGGAACTATCATGGGACATATTGCATGATGGCATTTGTTTGAACATGGTGCTTGAACCAGTAAAAAAAAAGGATGGTTAAGGGGACATTGATGGGGGTAATCATGGGATCCAGAATCATATCCAAAATGGCTGTGTCTGAAAATTGTGTGTACCTCCAAATGTGCCCTTTTCTTTAGTGGGAACATATTGAACATGTTTGATTAACCCGTGGATGGAATTGGGGCATTCATGGGGATCCCACGCCCCAAATCCCATGCTGATCATCGTTTTCGTTTCGAGGTTGCCAGTTCATGGGTCTGGTGTTTCAGTGATTTGCCATTGATAATAACATTATATAACATTCATCAGTGCTAAATTCAGTGAAGTAAAAGTAACGTCCATGAATATCCATGAATATGAAAAGATATTATCCCTACTAAATAGTATTAAATAGTGTTAACTATCCCTATCATTTGATTATTAAATTACCCTCTGGCTATTTAACATAGCGGAAAATGGTCCATTTATAGAGGGTTTATGATGATTTACCTATCCAAAAAAAAAATGGTGATTTTCCATAGCTACGTTAAATAACCAGATAGTACTAAATAGTGCTAACTATCCCTATGGAGGTTGCCACTCAGTATGGAGCCTATATGAGGACCACCCGGCGGGATCACGATGCATCGAAGGCGCAGAGCCTGCGAACGTGGCATGGCTGGTTGGGGAAGTCCCTGAACTAATGGCTGGTTGGGAAAATGATAGAAACATATAGGAAAATATGGGGAAAACATGGAAAAAAGCATTATAGATGGAGGTTTATAATGGTTTATAGCTGGGAAAATCATATAAGTGAAAGATTTTCCACGCCAAATAAATATTGGTTTGAGACTAAAATGGGAAACTGAGCATCAACAATGTTCATTGAATGGATGATGCAACATGATGCCCAAACGGATTGTAACAAGTTGGGTCCCTGCATGTTGGCGCATGTTGACATGTTGTGTGCCCACTTTGCGGGGGGGCATAAATCCCTGCGCAGAACATGTGTCCAACTGGTGAGCCAGATAGCACTCCATGATTACTCGCTTCACGTGCGAGGGAAGACATACAAGCCACATTGCATGGAGCCAAAGTGGGAACCGAGTTTGAATGGCATCGAATGGCATTCACGCAACACATCCTGCCCCGCAGAGTTCCCTTTCGCAGGTGTTTTGGCTCTGCAATTTTGGGGATTTCGGCCAATCGGCAGCACAGTTTCGCGACGACCCGCCCACGTTGTGTGCCACGTCGAAACTCGACCACTCCGAGGGTAGACGGCACCTGTACCGTCGATGACAACGAAGCCGGCAGTCTGCGGCATTGACTTTGGGGCCAGTGACTTGGAGTGAGTTGTTTCCTCAATTTCCCATAGGATCCATGTATGGTATATATACTAACATTTGGGGTATATTGATGGTAAATGTTAGCATATATACCAGCACCATGGATCCTATGGGTTTGGGAAAACTGCCAGAATAGCACTAAAGATCTGGGAAAGCTGCATGATATTTGGAGGTGGGAAAAAATCCACGTGTTTAGCATTATATTTAGCCATTGCTGAATTCCACCATTTCTAGTGTCTTCTACTGGGATTTGTTTGAGTTTTTGTTTCCCTTTGCGGGGGCCCTAAAGTAAAGCCAAGGTGAGTCATATGTCGCATATGTTGGCAAGGGCATCGTGGACATTGTGCAGAATGAGGCTGGTCACTACTGTTGGCGGGATGGTACTAGAGGAACACAGCCTTTTTGGATGGGATGTGATATTCACTGGAATGATAGCTATATAGTACCGAAATTGCCTGGTTTCAGTTCAGTGAAATGTCTAGTCTCCAGAATAGATGATGGGATGTAGGACTCAAAAATGTAGCTGGTGAATGATGGTGATATGATGGTGATATGATGGTGATCAAACCCCTGCATGAACCATTGGTGGTTGTGGTTGCCTAACAGGGGATGCCATCGGTGACCGGTGACAGCCAGGTGTCCAAGCGGGCAACCCCCAGCTTGACGGGTTTCAACGATCGAGAGCGATTGTTGGGAGATGTGGCGTTAGCACAGATCCGCTCCAATGCCAAGAACACCTGCAGAAACTTCAAACATCTGCTGGGACGAAAGTCCCTCACCTGGATCAACCCATGTTTTTGTTCGATGTTCCAATGCCTATTTGGGGATGATGTGGCAGTTTTTGGCTGTTCCAAAAATTGGGGCACAGCTGGAGCCCCAAATTCCGGGAACTCAGGTTAGAATCGCCAGATTTGCAGAATGAGCGGCTTGGACTGGCACCATTTCGGCGGCCTTGTCGGGGTAAAATGGGCGTTGCTTCAGTCACTAAGACGTCCAGCAGAAGATACCCTCTGCTAAACATACAAAAAGCTATTGAAAATTGTAATTTATAGTGAGTTTTCTCATTAAAAATTGTGATTTTCCATAGTTATGTAAACGTTTACCAGAGGGATCCAGAGGGTATATAGTCCTGAAATGTTTTACCCAGAGCTCATCGTCCATATCTTCCCCAGCAAAACCTTGAAGGATGGATTTTTGATGATTGTTCATCGTTTTTCTCTAGCCGCAGGTCTTTTTGGTTTGCCAAAATAAATCACCAGAAATGGAGGCGGTTTCGTTGAAACTGAGGCATTTTTGGTCCACCTCAGCCTTGTGTGAGTGTGACGACGGCTTCGCAGGGTACAGCGTCACCTACAAGGGTGAGGCGCGGCACCGCTGCCGCGGCATGTGCAGGTAATGGGGATGTTGGCCCTATTGGCGCTGTGGCACCACCAAGAATAGGATGTCTCAAGGATGTTCAATCTTGGTGTGTGTGATTGACACTTCTCACTGCGTACTGCGTAGAATATGCTTATTCGAAGCAGCATATCCGAATCATCCTGAAGCAAATCGATATGTCCTTGGCGGGTTGTTGGTTTGTTATATTATGTTCCATCGCATTTGGGATGACGATCCCCTGCCAACATCCCACAGATCCGGCAGAAGAGCTTAGGATAATTCCGGGTCACCAACATGTACCGGAACACAAGCATCAACATGAATCAACCCTATCTGGTTGGTGGTTTCAAACATGACTTTCATTTTCCATAATATATGGGATGTCATCCTTCCCATTGACTTTCATATTTTTCAGAGGGTAGGTAGGTATACCACCAACCAGCTATACATTTTGCAACGCCTTATGGTTTCCACGAACCTTTTATGCCCACGAGGGACTTTGGCCGCCCTCGCGGCCAGGCCAGACAGATGACCTCCACGCAGTGCACGGCCATGTTCCTCACTAAGCTCCGAGAGATTTCGGAGAAGTGGTGTCAAGCCAAGGCAGGATGTCACCGCATGACACCGCCATCAGCCCTTGAAGAATGGTGGATTAATGGCATTGATAGTGGGATGTTAGATGTTGTATAATGGGATTGCTGGTTGAATTGGATGTTTTGTAACCAATGGGATGTTTAATAATGCTTGAATGGGATGTTTAGTATCATCAATGGTCGAACGGCGATGTTATATAGTTGCATGTATTGAGATGTTGATGGGATGCTTCTGGGATACACAGCCAACTATATCTCTTTTGGGTGTGTCTGAAAACGAGGGATACCCCCAGAAATGCCATTTACATAATGGGGCAATGACTAAACAGTGGATTTTGGGGGCACCATATTTGCGAATAATTTTGAAAGCAGGAATATGCGAGCATACACTTACAGTACTGTAGCCAAAAGATATGTGGTGGAACTATTAACTTGCTGAAAGTGGGTGCTACAAATTCTGTAGCTATTGGCTCTGGCGGAGGCAAGGCGATAGGAACGGTTGCTTTCTTCAAAGAAAAAGCGTTCATCTCTGATCATCGGACGTTGGCAAATGGCAATGAACCTATATGAACCTATGATAATGGGAAATCCTCCATGTGTGGATGATGTATCTTCAAGAAAAGATAAGAAAACTGTCACTTCCCCCTGCCACGATTGCCTTGCCAAAACTGTCACTTGAGACAGGTGCAGGACGTGGTTATTGCAGTGCCCTCCTCGTTCTGCGATGTTCAACGTCAGGTGCATCGGGGGGAGTGTCGGCACACCCCGTGGGAAACCACTGGCAGGTGGATGCTTGATTTCACATTGTACTGAAAATTACCATGGATTCATTCCCAATTACAATTTGCAATTCGGATTGGCTCACTTCAAGTGATTTATCCATTGTTGTTTTGTAAATTCCACTGGAAATTGTAGTTCCTGCGCTGCCCCTAGAATCCAGCCGGTGGCGGTTCTAGTCCTCATCCATAGTCCTCATCCATAAATAGGTCACTGATAGTCCTCATCCATTGAGGCGGTTCTAGATGCGGCCCAAATCGCCGGCCTCAACATCTTGCGCGTCATGAACGAGCACACGGCCACAGCCTTGGCCTATGGCATTTATCGCTCCAATGACTTCGACCCGGAGAAGCCCATGACCGTGGCGTTACTGGGGCATGGCATGGGATCGTGGCCGGGATCGAGGTATTTCAGCCCCAAAAGTCATATCCCAAACGAGTTCCCCGTTGGCGATGTACAACACCCCAGATTTCCCACATGGATTGAATCGTCCCCAATCTATCACTATCTATCACTATCTATCACTATCATTCACTATCTATCACTATGTTTCTTGACATTTCTGGAATTAACTGGACCTCCAGGTTTTGCTCCATGGGGCACTCCATTTTCTCCGTGAGCATTGTCCAATTCGTGCGTGGCAAGCTGCACGTGCTTAGCGAGACCTCGGATCGGGTCGGAGGTCGTGACATGGACGAGTGCTTGATGCGGGAGTTCGCCGCGCAGTTCCAGAAGAAGGCTGAAGACATCCATACTTGGTGGCTCATCCCACTTAGTAAGTGGGTTATAACCCCAGTTCTAAGTGGATTAACCGATTAACCCTACTTATCCCATTTATAACTGGGGTTATAACCCACTTACTAAGTGGGATGAGCCACCAAGTAGACTACGGCGAAAATTGCCGTTGGGGTCGAAACACATGGGTATAATCATGGGATGTTTGCATATTTTTGCCCCTACAACTATATAATATTTGATAATATTCTTTATAATTATACTAACCACTTATTGCTTGAAGAAAAATGTGATAGTTTGTGAACACATCATTGGATTTTTTCCACCAACGGTGCATAATGGTGAGTGTGCTCAAAACAGAGGATCTACCGTATGATCTACCCTCCTAATTATGGCAATTTTTAATAGGCAAAATAGAATCTTGTCAGATAAGTCTGTGTGCTGAGAAATTGGAAGTCACATCAGTGAAATGCCCCGATGGGGAGTTAGCAAACCAGAAGGAAAAACGCATTTGACCAGCAGAGATTTGATCCGAATGACAGTTGTTATGCACATCTGAATTTCGAGGAAGAACCTGAAGGAGGTCACTAGAAACTCAGCATGTTTCAGGATTCATGCTTGTTTTCTACCGTGTGACCTTTGGTGACTAAGCTGGAAGTATAAAACTCATGAGTTCCCAAAATGGCGCCGGATGAAGCTACCAAGTTGTTTGGACATCCTTACTACTACATGATGTGCCAAATTCTGCCTTGTTGCGGTGTGGAGATTGTAGAGGTTTTAGATGTATGAGGAAGTTTGTCTCCAATTGAAAGTTTGGTACGGGTCTTTGCGTCCGAGGAATTTGAAAATTGTAGATTCCACAGCCCGCACCATTTGCACTCATTTGCAACCCCCCCACAGTTTTTATTGAATCATATTGAATCTAAGGCCAGTGGTTTCTACATTGCAGTTTTTTAGCTTCAACGCGTCTGCGGAGGAACCCCGAACTTTTCCCCCTGCAGGTGGGATGTGACCCCCTCAGCAACAAGAAGTCGGCCTTCAAATTAGAAGATGCCGTCACGAAGTGTGACTGGATGGGTAAAGTTTGTGTCTCTCTCGTTTTTTTTGTTTTCTTTGTTCAATCCAGACCTGACAACATCATTAAAACTGGCCCTTCTCAGGATTGGTTTGGACTTGGCCACCTCAGAAATGGGACAGTTTGGCCTTGGGGATGCCAACAAATGGGGGGTCTTCCGTTTTTGTCTATATCCACCAATGTCCAGCAATGAGGCAAGAAGGTGCTCAGTGCCAATAGTGAAGCCAACATGAGCGTCGAATGTTTGATGGAGGATGAAGACTTCCACAGCCAGATCGGCCGAGAGGAGCTGAGTTTTGGGGGCGTGGCAGCAGATGCAGCATGATGCAGCAGCAATTGGGAAGAAAACAACCATATATACTTGGTGGCGAACTACCCACTGCTCGTAAGTGGGTTATAACCCCAGTGATTGATGTGGATTAACCCTACAAAAATCCCATTTATAACTGAGGTTATAACCCACTTACGAGCAGTGGGATGAGCCACCAAGTAACCATCTATAAGCTACAACCCGAACCAATAAACCACTGGGGTCTTGTAGCCAACAGCAATGTGGCCAATTCCCAGCATGTAGCCACGGACCCAGCTCCCTTTCCCTTTCGGGTTCTGGGGAGCCGCGAGGACTTTGAGAAAAAGTGTGCACCGCTGATGGAACGCTGCAAGGCCGTGCTCCAAAGCGCCATCAAGGCATCCGAAGTGCCGCTGGATCAGATCGATAGTGTGGAGATCGTAGGAGGCCTCCTGGGATGATCGGAGGGGGGGTGATGCTTATGGATGCTGATGGATGCTGATGGGCCTGTCTAGATCCATGTAGGGTGGGAATTGGATGATCCTACCACCACCTGCTTCTGAGAGCCAGGGATTCGCAACCCACAGATGGTGTGGTTATATATATATATAATAAGATTGAGTAAGTCATATAAGCCGTTGATCAGCTATTGGTGGTCAACAAATGTGAACAAACCCCATCCAGAAACCCTTTAAGCCCTTGTTGTCCAAACATGTCCAAACTGTTGGTAAATGATCTGTTGCTTGGCGCGAAAGCCCTGCAGTTTTGAGGTGGTTCTCGTGTGCCTTGGGTGAAGCGACTCTGTTCTGAAGCCTTCGGCGGGAAGGGTCTCTCCACCACCATGAACCAGGAGGCAGGTGCTGGGTAAAGAACAGTGTAAATGCATCCATTGGAGCTGGGAATATCTGAAATATCTTTGGGGAATACTTAAATTCATCTTAAATTGCATCGAAAATATTTAAAGATGTAGACCCTAGCTTTGGGTTCAGCATGGACATACATGGACCCATATGAACCTAAATCTAATGTTTGGAGCTTTGCAAATCTGGTACGATGGAATTTGAATTCGTGATCTGGGTCTACACATTGCATGTCACGTATGGCTTGTCATATCTCGTCATTACAGCAATATGACGGGCTGGTGAGTTGCCCATGGAAAGTCTCGCAGAAATGGAACGTTTAGGATGCTTATATTAGACTATAATACCCCTATTCATATCTTATATATCTTACCACCATTTTAGGAGGATTCTACTTTCTATCATTTTAGTGGGTGCTGTATATCGGATACGCTCTTTTTAGTGGGGTGAAATCCCAGCAACCTGAACCAATAGGCCAGAACCTCAAAAATAGTTTCATGAAAATCCCACACCCAGAGGAAATGATATGAAATGAATTGAAATGACCACATTTTCGAGCTTGAGCAATTTCAAGTAAAGTCCATCCTCACACAAAAACACAACCAGCTCTGGCTTAGTGGATCTATTCCGATTGAGGGCCCATGGTTTGGGGACTTTGGGTGCATTTTCAACAGGAGAGTGTGGCAAGAGGATGCGCTTTACAAGCTGCCATCCTGTCACCTTTGTACAAGGTTCGGGACTTCGATGTAAAGGACTGCAGTTTTTGGTCGCTGGTCGGTCGCTGCTTGGTGGGCTGAAAAAAACATCTGGGAATGTCATAACCCCAACTGACGAAGTCCATCATTTTTCAGAGGGGTAGGTATACCATCAACCAGATTTGGATCCTTTTCCACCAAGAAATGCAGCGGGATCTGGCGGCTTGGAAGCAGATGGAGGTGCAAAGTTCAACTTGCCTCGAGTTGAACAGAAGAAATTCCGGTTCCAAGCCTCTCGACTTCCAAGATCTAGAAATTTGAACTGAGAACAAACTGGAAGCTGACAGCAAATCAGCTCAGTTGCCTTGAGTGATGTTTATATACTTATATGCATGTTGATTATTAAAAAAACACGTGTTTTTTTTTAGTTTGGTGAAATCCCCATGGAAACCAAGCTCAGATGTGAATCCATCTTGGAGGTGTCCTAAGGCATGGAGCTACCCCCAGTTCTCCATTTTTTGGGTCGGGATTTTCCATGAAAGCCATCCAGCTGGGGGTATCCCCCATGACGATGAGACCCCGCGGACCCCGATCTCCAGGACGTGTCCCCCTTCGGCGTCTCTATCAGTTGGCTGGGCCTGGGAGGTGATACTCCACCCATGGATGGAGCCGAGAAAGAGCCCAAGGAGGAGAACGGTGAAAAGAAGGCCTGGGACTGCAATGAGAGAACTGGATAGAAATAAGGGGCAAAAATGGAATTTGATGGGATTTTCGTGTATGGCATATGGGATTTTTATGGCATTTTATGGCTTAAAGTACGATTTAACAGACAATTATGGGGTTGTCGTGGGAATAATTTTCCAGTAGACTAAGATATGGAAATCTGCGGTTGTTTCCTGTTCAGGAATGATCTACAAATGATGGATTTGTGCACATCTACTTGGCTGGAGGGCAAGGGAATGTTAACAAACAACCAGGATTGTCAGTGTTTTATCAACCAGCTATAGTTCGAGGATAGTGAGGATAGAGTTGGAGGATATATAGTTATCAAATGTTATCAATCAGAAACGATTTCTGATGGGTGCTGTGTCGATCTGTGTCGCGTATGGGTGTTCTATTTCGGTGCTTTGTGGTATGATGATGGGATGATTTGTTGAAGATGATCCTAGTTGAGAACTTACATGTTTTTTGTGTTGGATGATAGGTGAGATGTTACATTCAATTCTTTACCCTTTGGTATATAATCAAATGCAGCAATGGCAAATACCTTATACATGAACATGTTAATGGGAAAATCATCCATACTTGGGGGGTGTTCAATTGCCACGTTTGATTACCGGATTCAATTGAGACAACAAGGGGAATATAGACTGTAATCCCCTTATACCATCTTATACCACTTATACCATATATAAGTGACACAAATCCACCTTTTTCACTCTCCAGCGCCAGCATGCGCCGGCCGCGTCTTGTTGGGCACCTTCAGGCCGTCCTCTTTCCGGCTGGCTCGCAGATGAACACTGTGAAGATGCTGACCTTTTACCGGAAGGAAAGTGGGCTCCAGCCATAGGAAGGGAAGGAGAAGGCAACTCTAATGAAAATCTAGAGACCCTCACCTGGCAGGTCGGGAAAACATTGAAAATCCATGAAAACCAAGGGGTTTTCTGTAGGTTTTCCCTATGTTCCCCGGATTCCACGGTTCTCCGTCAGGAGCCCTTCGACCTCTCGGCAGAGTTCACTGAGGACGCGCCGCTGCTGCCCATGACGCCGCGGAGCCTGGGGAAGTTTCGGGTGGAGCTTCCGCAGCAAACGGAGAAGAAAAAGGTGAAGGTCAAGGCCAGGTTGACCCTGCACCTTGGCTGCACATGGTGGAAAAATTGAAACCCCAACCAACACGGATTTTAACTTAATATGATTGGTTTAAGATGGTTTAAGAAGCAATTGAAGATGGATTAAGATTGAATTCAGTAAGGAACAGCTGATTTAATATGGATAAAATGGATTTCAGCAACCAACATGGACTCAAAACCCAAACCAAAATAGATAGGACATGGATATCAATAGATATTTGGCAGGACTTGACATGCATAAAGTACCATGGATCGAAGTGCCAAATTAATTCAGGGATGTCTTTGGGCAATGGGCTATGAACACTCTGTCCGAAGATCGGGATAACAGGGAATTGAATCAACAATAGTGGAGGCATGTAACAAACCACAGTTAATGGGGATACTGTATATAATGAGCATATAAGCAACATAAGGATCCACCCTGCAAACAGCAGGCAGTTTCCAAAAACCTTCCTAAGTGCCATACCGGATACCCCATTAAGAACTGGATCCAATATGGCTGATGCGAAGTTTCGGTTCATGGGATCAATATGTTTATGTGGTCAAAATCATAGATGCGAAGGGCATTTGGACAATTGTTGTGCTCTCACACACACACATATATCATATATGTATACATTGAAATCACTCACACGCACACATACACACATATATATATATATATTATAATATAATATACATATATATATATACTCCCCGTACATATATATATATATATACTCCCCGTACATATATATATATATATATATATATGTACAGTTGATTATTCATATTATTTAGACACAGTTGTGGATTTTTAGCAACTGTTTTATTGTAATTCATGTATATATGTGGGTAGACCTTTGTGCAGCTGCAGGAGAGCTAGCCACAGCTGTTTGTTCCCTGCCCTGATCACCATTATGGAACCCTTAAACTTAAAACCATGGAAAATTGGGAACATGATTCTGTCTCAAAATGGGGTATGGCTATTTAAATATGGAAAAGTGATGATCAACAATTTAATCAATTTAACTTTAGGGCGCACCAATATCATGAGTCATGAGTACCAACCAATTTTACCTCAAACTTTGGCGGTGCAGCACCTCAAACTTTTTCCAAGGCATGGTACCTTCACCATCGACTCCGCGCAGATGGTGGAAGAGGAGGAGGTGGAGGAAATTGTGCGAGAAAAGCGCGAGCTCCCCCCCGAGCCTGAGGAAGTCAAAGAGACCAAGGACCGTGCGGGAGCTATTTGGGTGCTGATTGGAGTGGGGTTGGAAGATGGCAATTCCTATTGAAGTTTCGAAAGTTGTATTTGATTATTTGATATTATTTAGTATGTTTTAGTTGTCGTTGTTCCATGTTACAGTTCAAGGGTGTATAAGAGATTAGGGTAGGCTGACTTGTTAAGAATAGTTAATGAGGTTTATGGCATTTGGTTTCTTAGCATACGCTTGGTGCCCAGATGACCCAATTACCAACCAATTCTAGCTGCTGAGATCCAAAGACGGTTGAAAAATTAAATTAGAACCTCATCATCACCTGGTATCACCTGTTTACTCTTTCGTTGGGTGCAAAGGCATGTTGACTCCGGTTCAACCCAGTAATTTTCATGGCCGTGTCTCTGTTGTTTCATGATTACTCTGCATCCATCATGGTCATATTGCAATAGACTGCAATCCCTTGATGGTCCCCTTGATTGTTCATATTTAATGTCTACAGTACCTACTTATTCACCCAATTTTACCCATATGATTCTCACCTGTACCTGCCTGAAACCCCCAGAAACCAACGGCACGGTGCCCTCCCCCGAGGGCGCCGGGCAGCCCCCGGACGCGGATGCCCCGGATGCCCCGGACGCCCCGGACGGCGCGGCGCCGGAGGCGGTGCCCGCGGAGGCAACGGCGGACGCGGACACGGCGCCGCCGGCGCCCGCGGAGAACGGCGCGAAGACCATGGAGACCGAGACCTCGGAGAACGTGGAGAACGCGGAGGACGAGACCAAAGAGGCTGATGGCAACTTGGAGCTGCACTGCGGTGCCCTGAAATAAAAGTGATATGCACACCGCATGTAGGAAAGAAACATATTAAGTTGAAGAAATTGACAAAAAACATGAACAAGTGATCACATATATTCACATACAATGTAATATCAATTATAGAATATGATCGCCCATCAAATTAGTTGCCATGATAAGGACGCATGGACGCACGGTATTGGGGATATTAATTCACGTAATCATTTCAACTAACGGGGCAATCTATATGATGCTCTATGTGCATGTCGTCGTATGTTCATGTTGAGATACTGTCAAGGCCTGTTGGGGAAATGTTCTACTTTTACCGGGTTGGGAGTTTGAAGTCTGGTTTGGCTATCTCTGTTGATGGTTTCAGGTGCGGGGCCAGAATTTAAACAGTTTCCCATTAAAATGAAAGGTGTTGTTTCACGAGTGGAAGCTACCTGTAGGAAGTTGGCGTGTTTCAATGGCACAGCAACACCAGCTGGTGATCATTGAGGTAATGGAGATGCCAAAGAAGAGAAGGAGAAGGATGAAGCCATGGAGGAGGAGAACCTCCCTGGAACTTCACAGGGGCCGCCATTTCTTGGCGTTGGGATGTGAGCGATGAGGGACAAATGGAAAGTTAGGGGAAGAGGTGGGACCACTGTACTTCATGCATCTTCATGCCGCTTGTTGAAGTCTGAGTAATTACAACAGAGCGAACAGAGTGTGCTGTTTTTCAACGATGGTCAAGCTTGCTTCATCAAAACATGACCCATCATGACATATCACGACCTAAGTTTCGAAACGTGACCTGATCAGGCCGCAGTCACGGTTGTTGTTTCGCTTGTGCTGCCGTTGTCACGCCGCAGTCGAATTGTCTGTCCACTGACTGTGTTGTTTGCCCTTCAGTGGTGGTTTGGTGTCGTTTTCCCTTTCGTTTTGGGGATGCACGCACCAATCATTGCAATAATTCGAAGGGTTGCAGAAACTCATATCATTGGAAATTCCCAGCAAACTCATATGATTGTTTATCCAGCTCTTAATTTCAGATGCTCAGAATTGCTCAGATTTAAGAATAATTGCTGGATGGTTCTTGGACATGCAGCAGCAAGGCCTCCCCGTAAATCCCAAAATGGGGACGATCAGCAGGAGACATTGGAGCCAGCCCCTCCACCCAAAAGGATGGAGCCCAGATTCGAGTGGGTGCCTGGTCCTGGTCAAGTGCTGGAATGTTAGCCGTGGGGAATGTGACGAACATTGAAGTGTTGGCAAATTTGCCATGGATATGTTTTTTTTAAGGGATTGTTCAACTATTTGGCCTAGGCTAGCTGGGATTAACTTGTTGGATGTTGGTTTTCGATGGTTTTCGCGAAAGGCGAAGATGTTTTCCATTGGACTGGGGTCAAGCCATGCCTTTGCAGTCAAGGCTGACCCACTGCGGAGGAAGGATCTGCCCTGCATTTTGTTCTATGTCTAGCAATGCAAGCCGTTCACATTGATACCCACTCTAGTATCGCCCTGCTTATTTAATCTCCCGAAGACTGTTGGAACATGGTGGGAACTTCGAAGGAACTTTCCAATGCTATCAACATCTATCAAGCTAATTGAGCGAAGAAAGACAGAAAGGTTCCTTATGAGAGATCTCTTAGATTTCCTGGATTCCCTTATCTGGTTGGTGGTTTGAAACATGTTTTATTTTCCATAAATATATGGGATGTCATCCTTCCCATTGACTCATATTTTTCAAGATGGTTAAAACCACCAAATCAGCTATAGATTCCCTTTTAAAATTTCCCTTCAGATTCCGCTTCTTCCCCCAGGTGGAGGTGGTGAAGAAGCGGAAGCTCACCAAGACCAGTGACCTGCGGATTTCGGCCACCGGCCGCCCGGGGCTATCTCCAGAGATCCTGCAGCAACGGCAGGATGAGGAGACGCAGATGCAGGCAGAAATGCGAGAAATCATCGAAACCGATGAGAGGAAAAATGACTTGGAGGGCCACCTGGCAGAGATCCTGGCAGATGGCGGAACAGTTGTAGAGTTGTTCATTGATGGTATAGTCGATGCTATTTTTTTGGGGGGGGAGTGTTGGCTCTGCAGTTTGAGGAATGTATCGTTTATCAACGGGGCATGTTTATTTCTGTTTTTTCGAAACCATGAATGTGACACTTGAAATGGGGACATCCTATATATCAGCAACACATGTACATGTGGAGGAAAATCCTGGATATTTACACCGAAAGATTGGTGGGCCCACCCATAGAACCCATAGTAGAGATTTGGATGAAGCTTTCTCCCCTGCTCCAAGCCTCCAAGATGCCTCCGCCTTCCAGTCAGGTTGGTCATAGTTTGTCATCCTGCCTGGAAGGGTCATAGATTGAAAACCTCCCAACCTTGTGTGGATTGGAAGTGCTTGGAGATCAAGTGACTACAGTGACTACTGCAATTGGAATTGGATGGTTCAACATCACCTACATTAAAACCATGTCGCTACATTTTGCCACATGTGCCCAAAATCATGACCCATGTGGCTTTCTCTAAGGAAAACAGAAAAAAGCCGAGAGAAAATTCAACCATAGTTATATATATATAGTAATAATAAGAATAATAGTAATAATAATAATAATTTCCCTCATTAACAAAATGCCAGATTGGGAGTCGAGCCATTTGACCCCGTTTTCACACGAATATCAGATTGTTGGATATTGTTGGCTAGTTCCATCCCATGAGATCCCCAGTTACCATCCCACATTAAGCATTAAACTCCAATTTTTAACCAGGGAAATCCCTATGACTTCAACCTCACCAAGTGTGTGCCCTTTGTGCCCAGGCTACATCTTCAATGCCCGCGCCAAGATTGGGGACGGGGGCGACTGGGTGCCCTTTATCGCGCCAGATGATCGGCAGAAGTTCGAGCAGGAGCTTCAGAAGGTCAGGGACCCCCCAGGGCCCCAGGGCACTCAGGGCAGGTAACGACTGGAATGTTAAGCCAGGATCCACCAGTTTATTATGGAGCTGCCAACTTGATTAGTGATTTGTCATCAGTTCATATCATTTCTCACTATTTGGGGGCAAACCCATGAAACAGGGCTAGGGTGACAGATATCTAGGACCAAAGTTTCTCACGGTGAGAAACCATCCCAGTTTGGCATGATTCCACACAAGAATTCCACACACACATATATATATATACACCATATTACATAATGATATATTCTGTTCATACGTATATTATCGCTGAATCGACCCAGCCCAACATTGCTTGTTTCGTTGATTGCTGGCATGCTGCATAGCAATCAAACCAGCACAAGACGGGGGGTGGTTGGTTTTGAGCGCAAGCATTGATAGCTTGCAAGAGTTGCTGCATGAGCAGTGTTCAACACCCCTGCTGGTTGATGATTATAAGTTTATTATATACTACTCAATATATTAAGGATTATAATCATCCAATAGGTCAGTACCTGTAAACCAACCAGAACAATGGAATGATAAACGGATATTGAACACTGCTCACATGATCCCAAAGTCAAATCTCACTCGAATCACCATCAAAAGCAGGCCGAAGACTGGCTTTTCGACCCTTGTTCGGAGCTTGAGGTGGATCATGACAAGTTCGGGTGAAAAATCCGTGGGGAACCTTTTGGGAGTAGCAACTTATCGCTTCTTTCCTTTACGGGATGATGACCTGCCCAATTATTCAACCAGGATTTTTTCCTCGCAGAATTGACGATACAGTGGTCTTCCAAGATACAGTGGGATGGATGGAGTGATACCACCAGCCCCTCCAAGCAGCTTTTTGAAAGGACCCGCTAATATTTGTTGCATGGTGTGTGGGACATGGTGGAACTCATGAATTTTTAGCAGTGAGGATACAACAGCATCCAACGAATTGGTCAATGAACATCCCCAACTGGGTGATACATGACCAGCTGCAAAATCATGAATTTCAATTGGGATGCCCCCATTAATGGCATTTTAATAGTATGATCAGCCACCAAATTTTGGGTACCCTGAGTTGGACAAACCCAAAGATGATGATGTGTCCAGGCATGTTGATGCCAGTTCTGCCTGTGCATCTCTTTCATGGTTGGGGAGGTAGGGTGCTCTCATCGCGTACCCTACCTCCAATTAGCTACCTTTTTTCGGTCGTTTTGAGTCCATATACCCATAAATTTGTTTATGATATTGTATGATATACATACGTAGATACGCTATATATATATGCATATATATATATATACACGCATGATGTATACAGTATATGTACATGAATACGCACATTTAAATATGACAATCACCGGTGGGGTGTCAAAGAAAACTCAAGGTTCTTTTTTTTGCGGTGCTCAGGATCACTTTGATGGAACAAAGATCCAATTCATCGACAAACTCGACGAGTTGAAGGCCTTGGGTGATCCTGTGCAGTCTCTTGACTCTTGATTTGTGCTGTTTTAAGCCATGAATTTTCCAAGGGAAAAAGCGATTTTGGTCGCTGATTTGGATAGGACTCCTTAAACCGCTGTTTTCAAGTGTACGGATCTATGGCCGGTGGGTTTCTGAGAGATCATGATCCAAACCATGGCATCATGGGTGCCTGATGCTCCCATGGCACTTAGTGCCTGATATCATGGCCTGGTAAAAAAAATCCTTGTATAAGTAGGTGACTTCGCCATAGACACCAATCAGTTGTTCCCATGTTGCTTGCAAACGAGGTGGTGTAAGTAACGAATCCCAATGGAATGGTGCCTGCTTTATATGATTTTATATGAACCAAGCAGCGACCAGCACCTGGATTTTTTTGCCGCCAAATTCCCACAATGCTTCAGGCCCTCCAAGATCTCAGTGCAATCTCATCCCGTTTCGGCCGAGGTCGAGATGTAAAGAGTCCGGCAGTCGCGAGGAAGTGCTGCGCGGGGTACGCAGCAACGTGAGCAGCTACCGCCAAGTCGCCGCAGCGCCGGGCGAGAGGCCACGGTTTCATGAAAGGAGTTTTGGAAGAGCCGATAGAAGGGCGCTCTTTCAGCGCTGTTTGGCAGGATAATACATGATAATACAAGATCTATATTGATATATATATATATGTATATAATATATATATATACATACACGCATATATATATACATCTCTCTCTCTCTCTCTCTGTGTTAGTTGGGGGGAGCTCACTATAAGAGTAGTCATGGTGGTTTCAGCATGTTTGGTTTTTCCATCGTTTGGGATAAGGATCGCTCAAGCAGATGGGAAAAACCTAGTCACATAATGTCACATGTATCATGTATCTATGTAGTGTTTTCAGTGCATAGTATAGTTCCATAGTGGTTCATATGTGTGTGCTTCTTACTGCTTTGTAGAGTTGAATGGCAGTGACAACACATGAAACAAAAGACCATTTGCTGAGTTGCTAGTAAGAATCACTATATCATAAGTCTCCTGTCCCTGAGGTTTTTCCAAGGACCAAGTCAGTTGAAACATGGCTGCCAAACCTGAGCTGAACATAGCCGTCAGCTTACTTGAGGATGTTGAACTGGGTAAGCCTGAAACAAATAGCAGTGATTAGAAAAAATACTTTGAGGATCTCTTTCACTAATCTTACGAGTACTGCAAATATGTTATGATTCTTCATTAGTGCCTATCTTATTGGTACGTACTAGCCATCATGAAGCCTCCCATTTCCCAAGCATCCCCCAGTTCCATTCTGTTTTTTTGCGTCGCAGGTATGGTCATATCGCCAGTGAGAAGCTGGAGAAGATCCTGGCGGCCTGTCAGGACTTTGAGTCGTGGCTCAATGAGCTGCAGCAGAAGCAGGAGGCCATGCCCAAGTACCAGAAGCCGATTTTGACCTGCACGGAGATGGAGAAGAGGAGACGAGACCAGGTATGTTACTTGTTTTTTTGTTAAAAAAAGAAGAAGGATGAACATGGCCAACATGACCAACATGTAGCCAGATGATTCACCTAATTCACAAACAAATGAATAGTTATTTTCCATAGCAATGTATATATATATATATACATATGTTTTTGGTGGCTTGAATGGTTAGTTAGTTTTTTTCCTCAAAGATTTGAGAGAGTTTCAAGATGGTGGAGCATTGAGATTGATTGGTGTGCGCAGATAGGGCTGGGAACTGTAGAGACCATGACTAGGTTTGCTGTGTCATTTGATTCTATATGATTCTATCACCTCCGCTTGTGCTGACACTGAGACCACCACCAGCTCCAAAATCTGCGCCAGGAGTCAGGAATTGGCCAAAACGGCAGATGAGATTTTGAGAGAGCCAAAGCCCAAAGAAGAGCCGAAAGAGATTCATCTAGATGAAAAAGATGAAAAGGAGGCATGGACATCATGGACCGCATGGTTTTTTGGATGTGGATGATGCAGTCGTTAAAACAACCATGGTTTCTTAGAGATTTTCCCCAACACCCGGTTCCATGGGTTGGGACAGCATCGTTCGTGGCGTTGGACGAAGGTGGAACTGTTGGACGAAGAAAAGGCAGTGGACGAAAAAGAGGAGCCTGCGAAAGGCGGGGCCTAAGGGCCCAAGGAGTTCCAATTGGCTTGGAATCAATGGGCCTCAACCAATGGCTTTGCACACAAAACTCTTACTGTGGGATATGTACTCACTGTATTTCAGTATTTGGCGTCATTTGGCTCTATATGTATAGCGCTATATATAGCGCTCTATATGTATATATATATTTATTAACCATGAAGATTTTTTAAGGAAATGTGCAGGTTCCACCTTCATGTGCTCTTACCATGTCAAATGCCCATGAAGATTCCTACATCACCAACCCTCAGGCGACGAGCCTCGAGATATGGAAGTCGACTGAGGGCAGGTCGTGAAAAAAGACAACGCCACGCGTTCCGCGTGGGAAGACGCGTAAAGACGCGAATCGGTCACAAAAAAATACGGTCATTCCGGTGACCAAAGCCTTAGGGACTGGGACCCTTTGTTGACTTTCTATGGATCCCATTGATTCAGAAAACACGAGCTGTTCCACAAAAAAAAACACAGGCCTTGACGGGTTGAACGAGGGCCTCAGTCCCAGGCAGAACTCAGAAACTCCCAGCATTAACCCCCAAGAAAAGTCGCTGGCGCGTCAGCCGAGGATGTGGATCCAGTGTCAGCTCGATTTTCCACAGGTTTTGCATGCTATCCACGATCCAGCTCCATATCATGCTGGCTAGTTGAGTGGTCCAAGTAACGCATTCATACTTTGCACTTGGTATATATTTCTTATCACCCGGATCCATCTGGTATTTCTGATGATACCAAGATATCCGTTGAACCCATCAACCAGCATCTGTAGGCATCTATAGGCGCTTGATTTCGGAATCAATGGGCGTTATGTTTGGTTCAACCAACCTATTTTTGTAGGAAGGCCTTAGCTGGTTGCTTGTGGCATCAATGTGGGTTACCATTTGGTATTTTGGTGAAGTTCACCTAAAATGGACAGAATAGGTATATCATTGATATATCAACAAGATCACTCAACTGGGCATCTCCCAGCATGTTGAGTTGCTATTTGGAACTATTTGGCAAGGGCTTGCACCTCTGGATCCCCCCTTTGAGTGGCAGTGACGACCTGGATGAGTGTGAGAAAATCAACGAAAATCCCTTCCCCCGTTCATGTTAAACACCCCCCTTAGAAACCATGGTTTAGAAGGACATTTCCACATAATTGGGACCATTGATGGGGTGTATAAATGTCCTTGGGTCATGGGATGACAACAAAAACAAGGGATTTTCCAGCAAGCCAAGCAGGGAAACCCAATGATAAACCGTTCTTGGGACGTCATGTCAGCCTCACCACTTGCATTAACCCAAGTTTTTTGGTAGTAAAAAAGGATCGACAAGTAGAATCCTACTGTAAAATAGTGGTGAAGAACATTGAATGACGTTTCTATATCTTTTTTGGTCGCCATTTTTGGTTTGTTTCTTGCGTTTCGACCGGCAGCCGCGCCAGTTGCGCATTTTTGCATAGGCTTTGGGATACGAAACGACTTCTTCCATTCACCATAGGTTATTGTGTTCCCCATTTTGGTGTGAATTAACCACAACACCCAAACAATAAACATATGGATCGGTATTTCCTTGAGTTTCTCTGCATAGGCTTTGCATTCATGCACAGGGTTGTTAGTCGAAACTATTCACACAGCTTATTCCCAGAATTGCTCGAACCAAACAGCAGAGGTTTCCTGTAAGAATTCCCTTGAACCAATCCAATGACTTCTCACCATGGTCAAATCCATTCCAATCCCCACATTTTCTCGTTGAAATCCATTCCAAACCATTCTCATCCCCATTTTTCTTGGTAAAATCAGCACTTCAACGGAGCCAATTTACAGCTCCACCCCTGCCACTTAGCGAGCAAAAAGTGCAGGACACAGCTGGCTCAGGTTCCGGTTCTGGGTCCGCAGCCTCGGTGGGCTGCATCAATCGTTAGATGATGATTCAGTCATGTCATTAAGATTTACCCTCTGGTAAACTAACATAGCTATTGAAAATGGCCCATTTATAGTGGATTTACCCATTAAAAATGGTGATTTTCAATAGCTATGTTAAATTACCAGAGGGTAAGAATCATTGAAAGGGTACCCTCTGGTTATGACTAACAGTTTGCCATGGAAAGATCCACCATGCTATTAATCATTATTAATAGGTAAACCATCTATTTCGATTAGGGCCATGGCTTCCATGGCTATGTTAAATAACCAGAGGGTAATATGTAATAATAGATGTATGGGGATATAAATGGTAATATATATATATATATATAACCAATGTGTTTGTAATATATGGCGATATATATATATAACTTACTTGACTTTACCATGACATGGTGATATAACTGTTGTTCTTACCATAAATATGCTGGTATAACTGATGAATGATGGTTGATGATTAGTTTGGGGTTGTACTATGCAACACCACACTAGATATTGGGGGTTCTTACCGTCGCTTATGGATAAAACCCATGGAACCCCATGAGACAAGTGATGATTATTGCAGATAGCTCATAATATAACCCATAGGATCCATGTATGGTATATATGCTATCCATGTATGGTATATATTGATGGTAAATGTTACCATATATAGCATACATGGATCCTATGGGTAATGTCAAATTGGATTCTAAAAAAACCTGGTTGATTAATTGGGTCCTTACAGCCAAAACAGGTTCCTTTATCACTATTGAATTTGGTACGCCACGCCTTGTGAACAAACTGGGGGCTTCTCATTGAGAAAGGATTTTCCATGGGTTCAGGAGATGATGTTCCTAGTTAGATCAGGGGGTCAAAGTTCTGAACTGACAACATTGGAGTATGATGGCTTTTGAGAGCCAATTGCTCCAAAAACAGGACGCTTAGGTACAGAAAGCATGCACCAAGGTTCGTCTCCTTGAGCGGAAAGCATTAGGCAGATAAAGACTGGTGGTACCCTTATGATGCATCCATAATAGTGTTGGTTGCGTTCTGTTGTCTTGGTGTTTCATATATATATAGTTATATTATATGTGTGTGTGATTCATACATCCATATATAGCTCATATATATATGAATAAATAGACTTGATGCCGGCCGAATCCAAATTGGGCTGGTGGCATGCCGGTCGAAACTTTTTTGAGATCCAGCTTCCCGGATGGAGAAATACAGAGCCGTATTGATCTGATCATTTGATGGTGAAAACTTATGATGGTGAAAACATGTTTCTAAACGTGGTGTTTGCATCATTGCAAGAGTTATAATATAACTAAATTAGTATTCGGATATCATTTTGCGCTAAACCCCTCGGAAGCGCAAGAAGGCGCAAGGGCGAGCGCAAGATGGATAAAGTACCGCAAGAAACTACTTAGGTTTAGAACAGCCCCCATATATGTAATTATTCACGGATACATATATTCATATTATATATATACATGTTTATGATTTATGATATGCATACGTGACCCATTCCAATACATAATTTTCATCTTTGGCTGGCTGAAGTTCCAATGTTCTCCCGACGCCCAGCGAGGCCGAAATCCTTGGGTCGGACTCCTAGTCGACAGAGCCAGGTGAATAGCCTGGAAGGCGCCAGGGTGCAGCTGGATTACCCTCTGGTAAACTAACATTTTCCTATGGAAAATCACCATTTATAGTGAATTGTCCCATGAAAAATTGTGATTTTGCATAGGAACATGTTAGTTTATCAGAGGGTAATATGGTTAAAACAGGGAATGGTTTACAAAACCACCTTTAAAAATGGTGAAATTCGGGATGGTTGTTTTTTTTTGTTTTAATATAAGACTTTGAAATTTCATGGCACTATATGATAGATTTCCGGATAAATGGCTTATACCAGTTATATATGATGAAAATATGGAATATCCTCAGTTATAAATGGATTACTACAGATGATATGTGGGTTAAAGACCACCAACTAACTGGGATGCACATCCAAGTAGGGACCCCCCTGCCTGATGGGAGCTTCATTGTTTTAGAATCCTCCTATACCATGGGAATAATCCTGAATACAGTAATCCCTTCCCGTGCATAGTGATCAATTGTCATTACTGGGCATCAACAGAGATTTATTGATGAGAATATTCATAGAAATATATATAATCTATAACCAACGAAGTAAGGGATTTACAGATATTTGGGGCAATAGAACGGGGGTGTTTAATATCAGCGGGTGGGATTAACTAGCTCCAACTTGGATTCTCTTGGTATTTTTTTGATGGTTAATTTATCATTTATTCTGTATTGTGATATAGTGGTACATCATGATGATATGCAATGTACTTGCTATATATACTGCATATACGACACATTCTAGTGGTGTTTTTTTGCATATAACAATCAAAGAATTGTAGATAGCTCACAATGTCAACCCAGGAATTGTACCCCCTAAGCTGTTTAATTGGTCCCTTAAATAGTGAAAACCTGCTCAAAATGGCACCCCTCAGTTTCACAGCAGCCCAGGGGTGAATAAAGTCCGGGGTTCACAGTGGGCATTTTGGTCACTTGCCACGGGATGTGGACACTATGTTCGGGGGATGTTTGATGGATGATACAGTTCGATACACTTCGCATGATGTGAAGAAGATGAGTAGCGCGTGGTGTTTTACGAAGGAGCGTACGAAGATTGAAAGGCTCCTGACATTTGCTGTCCCTCTGATGGGGTGCTATGGGCACCATCAGGAGAAGGATACCCCAACTTGTCCCAGCTGGGTCCCAGCTGGTTATGGTTCCAATGGACAAGGATGCTCAAGGTTGTTGGTGATCTTGCAATATCTTGCAATATCCGGCAATATCCTGCAATTTCATAAGGCAGGTTTTAAAACAGCATGTTGGATGCATATGGTAGATGATCTTTCCAGTCACTATAGCAGGTTGTAACCTAGTTGGAAGCCCCCGAAAAGATAGAGAAGTAAATTCATACTGCAAGAGTGGCCTATAAACTGCATTCTTGGAAATACCCAGGCAGTCGCAAGGTAACGAATCCCTGAATACTTCGATTGGATGGATGCCCCAAGGCCCAAGACCATTACTTTGCCCACCAAAAAGCAGGAGAAACACATTCCGGTGTCATCAAACATGGCCGGGAGATCCAGGAATTCAATGGGAAAATCACCGAAGTACCCTGTGGTTATGACTAACAGTCCGCCATGGAAGCCATGGCCCTAATCGAAATAGATGGTTTACCCATTAATAGCATGGTGATTTTCCATGGCTATGTTAGTCATAACCAGATGGTAAATGGCGGATTTTCCGGCATGTTTTTTAAGCCGCGCCCGCCCTGACAGATGACAACCGACTGCCCTGGGGCCCAGCTCGAGCTGAGAGAATGGTGGAGGGTCCCTGGACCATGAAAACTGTGGTTTCGATTTGAAATATGAAAATATACCGATAATATACCTGGTACATTTATATATATATATGGCATATATATATATATGGCATATATATATATATGATTTATGATTATTGACCTATTGCTTGTTGAATGGGGGGGTTGATCCTCTGCGATCATCCAAGCGGGGCCTTGAAACCTATGGATTTTTTTTTGGATTCGAATGGCGATAGCGACAGAGGCTGCCCAGAGATGTTGATGTTTACCCTCTGGTAAACTAACATAGCTATGGAAAATCACCATTTTTAATGGGAAAAAACACTATTTCTATGGCCATTTTCAATAGCTATGTAACAAATTACCAGAGGGTAATCTTGGTCGTGGATGATGAATCCAAACAGGGAGCATTTGTGTAGAAGATCAGTGAGATAGTTCGTCTCAGCAGGATGGTTATCAAACTTCAGCTGCTGTAAAAAAAGTCACTCTCACATGGTTGATTCATTCCGCAGATTGTGCAGTCAGGAGCTTGCGAGAGGAAGAGGATGAAGAGCCCATACAAGCCGAGGTGGGCCTGGCGAGAGAAAGGGCTTTTCATAGAAACCGGAGCATCCCTAAGAATTTGACGAGGATAGACAACTTTTAGTTCAGAAAGTAGTCTTCCAACCATTTCTTTGGCAGGGTCCATGTGAGTTGGGAGATGCTATTTTTGATTGCTGATCTGTCCAGCATCCCCAATAACTTGGAATACCTTGGGAGGATGAGAATGTATCAAAATCATTTGGCCCCATGTTGGACAGGTTGAAAGACACATTTTGAGGGATGTTTTTTTTCTCTGAAGGTCGGCCGCGTAGCGTTGTTGTTTGCAGGTAAGGACTAAAGATGAGTTGAATTCCACTTGTTCCACTTTCTGGTCAACAAAAAAATGCTACACTCTTCAAATTGAACACATCTACACTTCGGTAGTCAAACATGGCAATGGAACCCCCACCATTTTAGAATATATTTCCATTCAAACCTGTTTAATTACACCTCAGGGACCCCATTTTGGACGCTGAATTTCCACAGAGGCTGAGATCATGTCGTCCTCATCAGAGGAAGAAGCGCACAAGTGGAACTGCCCAGGTTTTGGATGATTTCACGTTTCAGCATGAGAATTCATGGGATTTGGTGAAGTTGCAGTGTTTTTTTGGGGGGTTTGTTTCTAGATGCGATAAGCTTTGGAAAACAAAGGGGGTCGGACATGGGGGGCAGTCTTTCCTCATTTACATCCAGTCATTCCTCTGGTGAAGAGGCGTGTTTTTAAATTCCTGGGGGTTTGCCAAGTGGCAAGATTCGAGTTTGAACATGGACCTCCATGGTTCATGATCGGAACTTTGAGGCCCAGCAAGCGAGAAGAAGAAAACCTTCCAGTCTTCTTGCAAGAGGCGTGGTAGGGGTTCTCATGGGTGAGCTTTGAATAGCCGTGCCACACCACGAAATTCAAATCGAACATACCTAGACCATCCTAGACCCTCGATTAATGGGACGTTTACTGTATCATATATATATATACCCATTTTCATGAGTACTCGGAGATCTTGGTCTACGATGATTTTGGGGGCTCCAAACGGTTTGGCAATTTGGCCAACTACGCCTCCACGAGGAAAAGAGGCGGCTCGTGGAGGAAGCCATGGCGATTGGGTAACTCAGCCGGCAATGGATGGATTTGATGGATTATTCATGTGGATAAGACAATAAACCACCCATGACTGGGAATGGTGACCATACCACCTATAAAAATGATTAAAAATGCTGACTGGGGGACGGTTTATGATTGCTTTACCCACATTAATGGGAAAAGATAGGAACATCCACTATCAATGCAGGTGTTTTTTGGTAGGAAAAGATGGGCGATTTCTTGGATTTGCTAGGGGAATATGTGTTGGATTTGTTGGGGGTTCCTGAAGTAAGAAAATCCACATAATTCAGTGGATGATCACTCAGGTGCTATTGCTATTGCTATTTTGTCCTCCCCCAACCCCCTGTCAGATCCTTTCAGGTTTCCAGTTCATCATTGAATCATCTTCTGTCCAAGATTGAAATCCTAGAACCAAATCCAATAGAGCCACGTTCTAGACCCTTGTGTTCATGTTAAGCTAGGGGGCCCTTGTAAGGGTGTGGCGTAAGCAAAACTGTGGTGCACGTAAGCCAGCGTAAGCTCGTAAGAAAAGATATGCGCGTAAGCAAAACCTGTGCGCGTGTAAGCAAAACGTAAGCAATGGCGTAAGATGGCCTAAGCATTTCCTTATTTGGTGCCAGGATGTAAGACATTTAGAACATGGCTCAATAGATTTGGGGGTCATATCTCATCTCCTGGGCCATCTTTAGACAAAAAAAACCGCCGCTGGGCCAGGTACAAGAAGCACCAGATCACCCGTGCTCTGCGGGATGGCATCCCTGCAGCTTCCGTGGAAGTGCTCTTGGACAACATCCGCTATTCTGGGCGCCCTTGGGCCACAGAGCTGGACTGGATAGGACTGGTGACTATCAGCCATTGTGGGATGGGGAGAACCGGGACACCGGAATCTAAGGAGGGGTTCGACCATACATGAGAGGGATAAAGCACTGATAAAAACCGAGGTCACCGAGCAACATGAGGTCTGAAGTCCAAGGGTGGCTATGCCCACCCCCATGTCTTGATAGCATAGATCGTGTCCTCATCTCTCCTGTGGCTTTGAATCCGATACATCGTATATCATAGTATGCACCCTCCGCACGTTCAGCTAGCTTCCATCATCTTCCATCCACATTTGGGAAAATGGCATCTATGGCATCACTATTGCATCATTACTCATAACCTCAGAACATTTCTCTCAATGGTAGGCACAGTGAGGAGGTGCCAAGCGACCCAAGCTGCTTGCGCCAGAGGTACGGCAAGCTTCCGTCCTACAAAGATGCCGTCCCTTGGGCCTCCGGGATATCCTGGGACGATCAATGGCAACCACCAACTACAAGTTGAAATGATGTTTCCCCTTATGAAGTGAGATTTCCTGGTGGGGAAGCTTGCTTTGGCATACTGGTTGGGGAAGCAGGCTACATCGCATGTCATATCCCCATATAAACATATCCTCAAGCTTCTTAGCGTGAAAGAAAATCCAGTCCATCGCTGGCCAGCCTCCCAATACCGTGTAGGATGGTGTCGGGCTATTTTTCATGGCTCTAGTACCCTCTGGTAATTTAACATAGCTATTGAAAATGGCCATTTATAGTTGATTTATCCATTCAAAATGAGGATTTTCCACAGTTATGTCAACGTTTACCAGAGGGTATGTTCTGTGTTACAGCTTTTCAAGGCCTTCGAAAACACGGACACTGTAACCGAGGATTCAACTAACCCCACCTTTTGGGGTGAAAACCCCCATAAGTTGGTACCCATCCGGTTAGATGAATCCCTATGACTCCATCCTCGAACACTCCATGATGGTGAAAGATGCCCTTTTTCGAACTCAGATGTTAGATGGCTGAATTGGCTGAATTTCTAGGATTCTTTTCATGTAGTATATATAGATATATATAGTACATACTGTGGGCAAGCCAAGAATTTTACACCTTACCATTTGGGGATGGTTGAAAACCCACATTTATAATGATTACAATGGGGATGGTTTCTGGCAGTGGGTTTACCACATGACTCAACTTATCTATATTTCTCAATATGGGTCCGAAGATGCAACCCAAATCAACGTAATGTGGGTTTGTTTGATGTCTGAAGGTTGGGTAGCCGCGTAGCCCATTCCATCTCAGTGTTTGGGTCATCAATATGGAGTATAATATGGAGGTTTCCTAAAATTAGGGGGACCCAGATTCTGGTTAGTTTACTTCAATGGATAGTGTAAGGGTGTTTTTCTTCACCGGAAACCCTTGCGATTTTCCCAAGTTCTTGGGGGGCTTTCGGGTTTCAATTTTCCCTTTAACCAATCCATTACCATCGATTTCCCAACTTCCTGTCTTTCATAGCCCCAAATCCCTCATCCATGGGATTGTTCTATCAAAGGCAGTGGCCTCGCTCCCAGATGATGCCCCACTGCCCTGGAACCCCTTCAGGTGGCGGGGTAGAAGATTGGGATTGATTCAAGCATCCAAATACCCATCAAAACTATGATAAAATGAATAAAATTGACAGAATGTTGATTAGCACATGGATTTGGGATGATTTGGGAATTTAGACTCTGGTTATTTGTCAATAGTTGTCACACTTTTGCGACTTGGAAAAACACGATTTGGAATAGTGTAATACAGTGTAATCATCATTTTGAATCGGGTAATTCCCCATAGCTTTGTTGAATTCCCTGAATATGAATTGATGATAGCTATCAACTGTTTTTACTGTTTTTTTTGGTGGTTGCCCTGATCGTGATATATATTTCAGCTATGAATAGGCATATCGTGATCCATCAACTTGACATTTGGCAACCTCGTGGGCACAGACAAACATCGCAAGCACTGAAGGGCAACCACATTCAGCATCTATGATGGGTTGATGGTCACCTTTGGAGGGGTTGAATCGCCAGTTTCCGGATTGATGTAGGCGACCCAGATGGTGCACGCATGATACGCCACAATATTTGACAGCCATGGTAGGGTAATAGCTTTGAATCATGGATGTACGAGCACCGAATTGCAGGCCTTTTTTTTTCCATTTGAAGCAGCGATGTGGCGATGTGATCGAATCTGAAGTTGCAGAAACTACTATTTACTATGACTATGTCTATAACTATTGATGATGAGCGACTAGCGTGCTGGTGTAGGAGTGTGGCAGAAACGATTGATGGTGGGAAATATTCACCTCCGGTCAGATGATCCCGGATGATCGGTTCCTCAATATCTGGTTGATGCAAATTGATCCAAGGGGTTTTTTAGAGGTCAGCATGGACCACAAACCAACTGTGGACTGCTTGGAAGCGATGGCTTTGTTGTGTTTAAACTCTGAGTGACTTGCGGTTTTTGAATCATCCTGCCCGTTGACTCCAACTGGGCGCGAACACACTATTTGGTACCTAGAGTTGCGGTGTTACGAGTCGAGGATTTACATGGCATGCAGCTGCTAGAAAGCTCTGCCAAAGATGTTTGTTCAAGGGTAGTTCTAGGGAAAGTTTTGCAAACTGGATGCCAAGTGCTTTACAGTGGTGAACCCAGTTGAAATCCTCAATGTTTTGGCATTGTACTGGAACCCCCATACCATATAAACGAATCTTCCAACAGCTGCTGTGGCCGTGGCTTTTCGCTCACCTTTTAGGACGCAAGCTGAGAACGAGAAAAAGATCAAGCAGTCCGGAGCTCGGATTGGAGGGAGCGGTGAAGTGAACTATGCCCAGATATGCCCAGCATGCTAGGAGTATCATGGAGTATCATCGGAGTATCTAAATTCCCCAACTTGGGAGCCAATTGGAGCTATGAGGAGGTAAGAGTTTCCGGACATAGCTAAGTGCTGCTGTACTTCACTAAAGTCACTCCATTTCAACATAGCTAAGAGCAGAAACACTGCAGACGGACCTCAGGGAAGCATATGCAGGAAGCTTTGCTCTTTCAACCTTCATCATGATTGAGACCCAACAGGACCCAACTGCTTACGTAGGTGATGTGAGCCTTGACTATTTATGCGTCCTGTTTTATCATCCTGGCTCTTCACGGCAAAATCGTGAAAGGCCCAAAGGGGGGTAAACTCATCCAAGAGTTCGCTTGGTCAATGGGTTGCCAATATGGTTTTGAGGGGCATTTGGGGATCCATTTTGTGTGGTTCCCCGAGTTTTAGATTTAGTGAAAAGAGGAAGTACCAACTACAAATTCGAGATGCCCTGGGTTCTTTTCCATTGACTACCCATTGGCCCTCCATTGGTTACCCATTTGATATGCGGCGAACAATCCCAACGACCTGAGGCTAGACGATGAGTCGGGGGCTTGGTTCGCTGATCCCAAGCGCTTCACAAATGGATGGAGTGAATTGTCCAGGGCAACAACCTTCCTTGAAAATGTTTGAAAATTTGAGTGTAAGTGGATGAAAGAGGAGTACTTGTCCTGATTTCGTGGTTGAAATGCTGGGGCATTTCAAGTTTTCATCGTGTGGCATCACCCAACACACGACCAAAAAATAACAAGATGTTCACCGATGATTGTTTATGTGAAACTCCAGGACTGCAGAGGATTTCCGATATGTAGCATGAACTCATACGAGGGTTTGCCAAGCTAGGGCTTAGAGCTCATGCATATATCACATATAAAATATATTTTATATATAATATTTAACTTCCCCAAACATCTAGATAACTATAGGTATGAGATTATGCACCCACTTGTGATACATATATATATATTATATAAATCATTCATCAATCACAATTCCAGGATGGATTTAGCAAATGATAAGAATATCACGTTCCCTTCCTCCAAAGCCACGAGTTTTCTCACGGATCAACTCTGCGGACCCCAAAGCCACGGTTTCGGTCAGGCTTTTGCATGGTGGTTAGGATTAGAGAGAGATATTACATTGGCGTGTATACTGGACATATATATATATATAGTTATACATATATATATATATACATATCTATATATATATATATACATATATGTATATATATACTGGTTGGTGGTTTGGAACATGATTTTTATGACCTTCCGTATATTGGGAATAATGATCCCACTGACGAACTCATATTTTTCAGAGGGGTTGAAACCACCAACCAGTATATGTGTGTGTGTAGGTTAAAGTGAGTGAAACATGATGATCTACGGTAAATCAATGTAAATCATCCAGATGCGTTCGGGCTTCCATTAGGTTAGAGGACTATGGCGCGCAACTTCTCGCTTTGTAGGGGCCCCTCAGGAGCATCCACTAGTGAAGCCAAAGTTTCTGGGAGTTGGTAACGAGAACGTGGGGACACCACCTGTATATCCTATATATATATACGTACTATATATGCACATCATATGTAACTGTAGATGTATAGATGTATATATAGATGCCTATTGTATATAGATGTTTAAGTGGTTGACCCTTTCAAGCATTTTATATACATGTTTTAAGACGCATTTATTTGATCCTGCCTGAGATCTCCTGAGATGATTGCAATACTTTTCAAGATGGTTCAGGCGGGCGTCCTAAAGTGTCACTGTGGTTACACCATGTTTGGAATGCTCAGTGAAGATTCTTGAGCCTATATGTGCCATGGTCACCAAACACCAATAACCCAGCTTTGCAACCCAACAGCAGGTTCCAGGGTTGCAGGGCTGCAAGGTTCCAGGGTTCTAGGGTTCCAGGGTTGCAGGATTCCGTTCCGGTCTTTAAGGCTGACAAAAAACGGAGCACTACTCCGCAGACCCAGAGATTGAAACCAATAGTCGCTGCTGTAATTATGCGGGAATGGTCATCACATCATATTCATAATTGTTTCCCCCAGAACCCGTAGGAATCCATAGGTATTCCCATGACGCTTCTGCAGACCGGAGCCATGCGGAGTTTGCGGATACGCCAGGTAGCTGAAACATGGCCCCGGTCATAAAGAACCAGTTGGGGTTTCGCTTTACCAAATTTTAAGGCAACATGAGGGATGGCTTATGATTCATTGGGCCAATCACTTTATTGCACATATGAGGGATTGGTCTTAGAATCTTTCGCAACTGCAAGAATCCATGCGCAGCAGCTATAGCCGTTGGGTGGCTTCAATCATATTCTAGGTCCTTCCCAAACTGGGATATGTATGGATATCTGGGACAAGCGAATCCCCATAAATATCCGTATATGATCGTATATGTGTGTACATCTCTATATATATATATTATATGTATATACTATATGCATATTATATACATATTATATGTTTTTTCAAGGTTGAAACCACCAACCATCCTAGAATCGGAGGGACGCTCTGCCGGAAGCTCCATATTTGGTGAAAAGAATGCTTTGCCGGAGACACTATAGACATCTATAAACATCTATCAACATCTATCAACATCTATCAACCAATCCATTGAAACCAATCCATTGAAACTGGCAGACCCACTGGCAGAGCCGCGCACCCTTTAGGGCGAGCCCGGCCAAGAACGAAGTCTCTAGGCGGGGGCATGTCACTCTCAGAGGACCTCTCCACGCCTACGATTCGATCCCCTTAGGAATTTCCTCCATAAAATGGGGGGGATACGTACCCGATAAGAGCATTTTTCTCTCATTTTTAGGGCTCGAGTGTAGCCCAATTTTTTTTTAATACAGATTTTTTCGGGGGGGTCGGAGCAGCATTTTATAGTGATGGTTCCCATCCTATAGAGACCATATACTCTGGAATTTATAGTGGCTGAAGCTGTAATCACTTAAAAAAAACATACATCACCATACCACACCATACGTTCTAATGGTCCATGTAAGGGTTTTTAATTGCCAAGGCCGCCGGGTTTCAACATCAGACCCCGGGAAAGTGTTTCTCTGAGTTCGCGAAAGTTTTTTTTCGGCAAAAGATTTAGCAAAAATTTTAACATGAGACCCCCGCGAAAGATAAACGTGGGGTTCGCGAAAGATTCGCGAAATTACTTTTTTATTAGCGAAGAATTGCCGTTTCAAGAGAAAGGAATTTAGAACAACCGCCACTACAAAATGGAAAAAGCACAGAAATGCCACAATTATTGCTACATATTGCTGCTACCACATGCTACAACTTTAACCACATTTTACAAAATCTGTCCAAAAGCTTCAAGATACCCAAAATTGAGCCATATTACACTTGTTACAGAGGCACGACCTGTATATATCTGGTCTGTGGAATATGTTTGAATATTCTGGATTGTTTTATGATTTTTGTTTTTGCTATGTTTTACATAATTTCCTTTTTATAGAGGCATAATATAACCTGTATATATCTGGAATATGTGGAACAGGTTATGCCTCTATCAAATCGAGAATGATTATGTAAATCATTACAAAAAAATGCAAACAACATAAAGCATTCCATAATATTCCACATATTCCAGATATATACAGGTTATGCCTATGGATTTTTTTTTTATCAAACATAACAAAAACAAAAAAAACATAAATCATTCCAAAATATCCCGCATACCCCAGATATATACAGGCATAAAGTGCCGCATGAGGCTTTGGTTTCCCATTCTGTGCAGTTGTTTTGTTTCTTCCAAGAAGGTGTTTCCCTGCATGCTGACATCTCCATTTGCAAGATGATGTTCTTTTAATTGGTGATTTGCTCATGATTCCGTTGCTATGTCCGGTTTTGCCTCTATAAAATTGAAAATTATGTAAGACATGAAAAAAAAAAAAACATAAAACATTCCATAATATTCCAGATATTACAGATATATACAGGTTATGCCTCCATAACATGGGAACCCATGAAGTCAGAAAATCAGGAATTTTATGGGTATCTAATCACTATAAAATGGGAACCCATGACGTAAAGAAAACCTTAGATTTAAGGTTTGTTAAGGAAATCCAGACATTTGGGGTGGTCATAGGCCCCCACTCTATAGTGAGTTTGGGTAAGTTTAGGAAAATAAAGATAGGCTCGACGATATGTCAGAGTGCCCATTAGTGTTTGAAGAGTTTTGGGGTTAAACGAGGGTTAAGTGATGGCCTCTACAAACTTGATATTTTTCATCGAGGTAAACCCTCCCCAGGAGGGTCATTGGTTTCCATTTGTTGAGGACCCTGCTGGGATGTACCCCGGCATTTTAGACCTATAAAATGGGGACCCATGACGTTCTGACTCAATTCACAAGGGGTTTATGATATCACATAATCATATAGATAAGTGTTTTACGTAATCAGATATCTTTAGATATCTTCAGATACCATCATTTTGGATTATTTCTTAACAGCTTTGATATTCAACCGTGCATGTGAAGGTACCCCGGGATGTCAGCCGGGTTGAAGCCATGGTAGATGTCTATAGATGTCCATAGATGGCCATCGATGGCCTGGATGCCTCAGTCCAGGCATGAAGTGCTTTCCACTTCGGGCATTTTTACTTGCTCGGGGCCTAACCTCTTGGCTCTGCCATATTTTCCAGATAGGCGGCATGTTTGCTGTCTGCTGTGCAATTTCCATGGTCTTGGCAAATATGATGTTCAGGTGGCTGTGCTGGCATTTTGTATCCTCATTATTTGGTTTGTTGAAAGAAAAGGTTCGAATTGCGGTTGGCAATTCTCTCACTTGGCCGGGGTGGGGCTGTATGTCTCAGAGAATGTAACTTCAGGTAAGAGATCCAGAATTGCTCCGTTGGACACTCAGAAGTTGGATTTGGACATGTTTGGACGGGCAATTGACCGGTGCGCGTTTCTCTCGCACGTCTTTCCCTGCCGAATCTTGACCACCCATGGCCCATGTATCTCGGATGGTGTTCAAACGCCCAAGAAGTGCATTTTTCCATTGGCAAATAGAGACGGATAGGCATGCATGTATATACACGTATAATCACGTATATAAGTGATATAAGTAGCATAATCCAGCATACATGTGCACACATCGGTTCACTATATGATACATATAATCTAATTAATACCCTCAAGTTGGAAGGTTCTAGATTGGGGGCCCCCTTAGGGATAACGGACTGGGGTTCTAACATGATAAAAACAATTGTAGAACCCCCGGTCGCGTAAGCATTGTAAAACTTTGGAAGTTTGTATACTTACTACTATATATGATGATGTATGGTGCAGGTTTTGTGCAGGTATTTGTGATCCCTACTGAGCCGGTGGTTGAAAGCAATTTGCCAGTTTGATCCTCCTGCTGAAAACACGGTAGCAAAATTGACAAATTCACAGTTCAGTTTGTTTCTTGATTCTTGTGAGAACATTTCTGACTGGGGGAACTTGTGGGTTCAGCTCAGTTTTGAAGTGGTTATCTGTACCTTTACCTTTGCATTCACCGCAACAATGCATGTTTTTTTGAATTTATTGTTTGCATGTTTGCTTCTTTTGCCGTCACTTGAGACACATAAAGTGGCTTTTGCATGTTGTGTCAGAAGAGGCTGTTAAATCCCGCGTCGGAAATGTACGTGCATTTGCTGGGGATTTGCATGCATTTGTGTTGTTTTTTATTTTTTTCCGAAAAGGCGTGGGTCAAGTATTGTCCAGCTCAGCATCTCTGAAAGAGAAGGCGCTATAGGTGGAGTGAGCGGCAAATTGGTAGGTAGAAATTTTCACCAACTGGAAGAGCTGTAGTGACAGACAAATAAATTTCAGGGTAAGCTAAAACTGTTTCTGCCATCTTTTGTTCCTGTACAAGTAGACCAATGCTTATGCAACAAGTGAAGATATCTATATAAGCTATCTAAGCATACAAATGGTCTAAAATGGTTTCCCCTTGCAGTAGCTGGTACCGCACACGTTGGGCCAAGCAGGAAACAATTCCAGAACCCTTCCCAAAGATAAACACCTCCAGGGGTAGGTAGACAGGTACAACCCAATGGAAAAGAATTTCAAGAATAATCAAGTCAGCTAAAACTGTTTCTGCCATCTTTTGTTCCTGTACAAGTAGACCAATGCCTGTGCAACAAATGAAGATATCTATATAAGCTATCTAAGCATACAAATGGTCTAAAATGGTTTCCCTTTGCAGTAGCTGGTACCGCACACGTTGGGCCAAGCAGGAAACAATTCCAGAACCCTTCCCAAAGATAAACACCTCCAGGGGTAGGTAGACAGGTACAACCCAATGCCAATGAATTTCAGGGATAGTCAAGTCATCTAAAACTGTTTCTGCCATCTTTTGTCCTTGTACAAGTAGACCAAGGCCTGTGCAACAAATGAAGATACCTACTGTAAGCTATCTGAACATACAAATGGTCTAGAATGGTTTCCCCTTGTAGTAGCTGGTACCTCACACGTTTGGCCAAGCATGAAACCATTCCAGAACCCTTCCAAAGATAAATCATCAAGGTGCATTGTCTAGGGTGACATCTCTTCGCCATAGCTGCCCAGCTCCTCCCCAAAATTTCCCAAAAGAACAAGTGTCCAGTCAGTGGTGTCTGGAGCCTCCACTTCCGATCTCCATCCTGATGAATGTAGGCAAACTTACCATATTCTCAAGTGACAGCTGCGACAGCTGTAGTCCCACATACAGCCACTTGCTAATTCCACATGTGATGATTTGTTCCTTGTTTTTTTCCTGTGACGCAAAAACACTACTGTTTTGAAAAACACTGCATGTAGTAGTTTGCTGTCTTATTGAAAATTTCGTTGGTTGGACATTTTTGGATACAAGTGCAGTAAACAAACCGTCACACGGGAAATGGAATTTGCCCAAAACTAAATTCATTTGAAAAGGGGTAATTTAGGGTACATTCTGAAGGCATTTGGGTTGGGGTGTACTTCAATGGCCTGGCAAGAAAGGAAGCAAAGATTGCGGGCAAAAACCTGGTTCGGGAGGTAGGAAATGATAAGACGATCTGTGACCGCCACCCACTGAAAAATGCTCTGGAGTATCATAGAGTGCTCTTTGCAGTGTTTTGTTTGGTTGGCCTCATGTCAATATATTTTTTGAGATGCAGATTTTCTCATGTTTTTTCTGAAATGCGATGGTTTCAACAAGGATTGTTTTAATGATGTTTTATGATCTTTTTTAGAGTGGAAGATGCCATTTTAGAACCCATTTTAGAACCCAAAAACGGAATAGCAACCAAACATTTTGGGTTCTAAGACCCCCCCTTTTAGATTTCATTTTAGACTTCATTTTTGGGCCTAAAATGGCGCACAGGGGGGAAGCCACTTGAGAGTATTCTAATTATATATATATATGTATGTAACACCAATAAATAACAATAATTATAATAATAAGTAAATAAGCATTTTGGTATGTAACTATTTACATAGACATATATATATATACATATTACTTTTAATAAGAATCAGAACTTGATTCCAAGGCCACGTCCTCCTGAGCCGTCACCACCCTCGTCGCCAGCAGGCCGGCTGGAGCCTGCCATGGGTTGGGGTTCAGGGGTCTAGTTTAGGTCATGGGGAGTGGGATGGTAATTCCAATTGGAAAGTTCGGTATATAATGATGAATAAGGCTCCAACATGTCCCAACTCCTAGTTTGATTCGATAATGGGTGGTTCATGAAAATTTGTAGCTGCTGATGTTCTGTGCTAAGTCCAATGATACATTGACAATCCCCATGTGAACTAATCTCGGGGCGTTGTTAGACATTGGTGATTTGATATCAAAACCGTTTCCATCTTTTTCCCCGGCCGACGCAATATTCAGTTGGGTAGACAGCCACCAGCTGGTAAGCGAGTGTGGTTGTGCGGATTCCAGTTTTGATTGCTGGAGGGGCGGGCCTTCGCCTTGGTACAATTTGGCATATACCGGAATCAAACACGAACAGAAATACATACATGGAGCGTTGCAGGACATACCATATTCATTCCATATTCAATTTTGAGAAATATATGCAAGCCCTTGGAGATCGTAGAGAACCGCTATTTAGACACCAACAATTTCTTTGGAAGGCGAGTCTTGCGGTTGTGGGTTTTGATGCGAAACTTCAAGAGGTGTGTCATTTTTTCTGACGTGCCATCACATTTGAAAAATCCAAACGTAAGCAAATTTTACGTGGTCCACATCCACGTGCGCAAAGACATGAGTATCAAGTTACCTCGCCTGATATGGTGACAAAAAACAACCCATCAAAACTGATTTGTTCTTCGTCTGCATCAATCTGGGAGAGATAAACCACCGGTTTACCAATGGATGTGCACCACGGCTCCTCACCTTCCCCCCATTCCCTGCTGAGGCAAATCTGGTAGCCCAATGTTGAGACGGACCAACAGCACCTGGGGCAAGAGCTGGGGTTGGAACATCAGTGGCCACTGTTCAGAGGGAGAGACGTAATGAATCTGACTGACTAGCGTTCAGATCAGTATCTGTATATTATACAGTAATATGTATATTGTGTTATTCTTGCCCATCAGTATGATTCCCGGGGTGAGGAAAATATGTCGGAAGCCAGCATGCTTTTGAAAGCCGGTAGTGACTGAGTGGGTCAGTAAGGTTGCTTCATGCGTGCATCAACCATATATTTCACACCATGTAAGTGGAAATCAAAGATTTTGCTCCAATTAGGAGATCCTAGATGTGGGTTTACCTGAAGATAGGGCGCCCAAGATCCACTGGCGAACACTCATTTTCCCCAATCAATGGCAGTTCTAATCAATTTCGTTAAGTTCATTCGCCCAGTTTCAAGCACACCCAAATAGAACATATCCCATTATGTCACCATTGGTATTCCATTAGATCCTAATTTTTTATGGTTAATCCCAGATGTATTCCACAAGACCCTGGACTGCGTTGCCAAGGCAATGGCTCAGCCTTGACGCAGACCCGCAGTCTCAAGACAGGGGCTGATGGGCATAGTTGGGCTGGAGATCATTGAGGAATTTCAATAGATGTTGATGTAAAATCTAGGGGTAATGAAGGGTTGACCATCACCATGTCCCACGGTGTTTTGCCATAAAATTAAATAACATGAAGTTTTCACAGTGTAAATATAAGCATATAAAAACTATGTAACTGTCTTCGCAATGCCAAGGCATTTCTTGTTGCAATGTTCACATCGTATGATCCAAGCACGTGCATCGATTTTTTGCGCCTCAGCTGGAGGAATCTCGAGGCTGAGGAAGAATCAGGTCAGGCTGTGGGCATTGAGATTCGACGAATCCCATCCCCTGAATGGTCCCAATGATGTGGAAATTCCCGACACAAAACCATGGTTTCTAGGGGGCTGTTTAATATGAGGGGGAAGGGATATGCATTGGGTTATAACAAATGATATCCATCTCAGGAATGTCAATGTGAATGTATAATGTGGGATTAATAGATTCCCTCTGAATAGAGTAGGCCAACTTTGCGGACGGAAACAATAGTAGAATACGATATCCCCTGTGACTAAAGTATGTCAACTTCTGGGGTAAGGTTTTGGGTTTCGATTTGTCAATTAGAAATGTATTGGTTAAGATTGGTTTTCAGTTGGGTAATTGTTCGGCAACAATGTTTTGCTTCTGGTATTTCTAGTATTCGTTTTCAATTGGGCAATTTGTTCCGTCGAACATCTCTGATATGTTCCGATACCCGCTTGTTTACCGGGATAGATGAACCCAGGGGGTGGTATTAATCCCAGCCAAACATTAGCCACTTCTTTAAAGGCCTCGAAGTAGGTTTGAAGTGAAACCCAAATTGGAATGTGGCCCGGAGCTGTCACAATTGCTGGGGGCTGGTAATGGGCATATCACATCATATCACATCATATCACCAGCCAACTGAATCTTGAGTTTTACCCAACGAGAATGGTGGTTCCATCAATTGCATAAATTTCATCAATCTGAAGCGATAGAAAGCCATCACAGTGGGTCAGGGTCCCGATGGGGACTTCGAAGTGTGAGACCCCGCCCCAGAGTCCTCCGGTAGCTTTCATCCCGCCAGCATTTCGTGTAAAGCTTCCATCATTCAGGGTTCCTTCAGACTTGGATAGAAACTTGGTTAAACAACAACTTGACACCAAGGCTTCACATTTTGCAGTGATGGTTTCCACGCTCAATTTTCCCTTCAAGCCATTGAAAACTCACCATCAACGGAGCTGTTGTGTTTCAGAGCAGGCTCCGCCACTGGCTCGATGTCGCTCAACGGCTCGATGTCGCTCAACGGCTCCATGTCGCTCAACGACCTGTCGCCCAAGAGTGGAGGCTCTAGTGTGTCATGGGGAGATTTGGATACTGTCGCTGTCGGCAAATCAATGGGAAACATCATCTCATGGGAGCAGGAAAACAGGGCAACAACGGTCACAACTCGAAGCTTACTGCCATTCTCTGGAACGCCGCCACGCGACGTATAATGTGAATATGATATAAGATGATATCAGCAAACTTTGGGTGGATGAATGTAGGCAGACACACTGATAGGCACACTGGTGAATCGAAAATCCAGCTGTGGGCGTGGGAGTTCCAAGTGAGAGGCATTTGCCGCAGATGGAATTGTTGAGTGGTTCCCCATAAACCATCGAAAGGGCTCTGGAACGACCCCAACTTTGACAGCCTGATGAAAGTCCAAGTGAGTCCATCTAAAATAGTGAGAAATGTTATACAAATAGTTAGTGAATATAGCCATAGTTGGGTTATAAGTTATATGACTATGGTTTTATCACTAGTAGTTATAAGTTTTGAATATACGTAGTTATATCATGTTATATCATGTTATATCACTATTAACTATTAACCATAAGTTATAGCCCACTTGTCTCTACACTTTTCGGATTTCTTCAGCCAGTGTTTCGTTTTGCCTCCGGCAGGTGAGGAGGAAAAACGAGTGGAGGAGGTGGGAGTTGGAGTTTACCAATGGTGACCTCGCCAAGGGTATCCAAGGGTCATGATGGAGGTTATGATTTATGGATATGGACTTTTATAAAAGGGAACCCCATAAGATCCCATAAGAATGAAATTCAGAAAAGCCATTTTAAGTGCGGAATCTGGTTTAGTGCTGAAATTCCCGCTTTTAGATATTTTTAGTTTAGTGGTGAAATTATTGTGATTGTGTGGATAGGTTGGAGGTTTTCCTTACAATTTCGTTGAGGGTAACACACAGCTTCACCATGGCATGGGATGGAATGGCATGAAAACTCCATGATATTCAGCATGCCAATTCCCACGAACATTGAACCGCGGAAGAGGCATATTTTTCCACAGTCACACACACATATGTATGTATGTATATATATATGTATATATATATGAGAATGTGTCACCATCCAAGGACATATCCACTGATTTTGGCGTGGCACAGCAACGAGCTCATGTCCCTATGTGTCATCATGATTTCTTCAGACTTCTGGGCCCTGGGAGTCCCCTCAGCGATTTGGGTACCCATAACTGCATTAATAAGTGGGAGAGCCATAGTTGTTTTGGATCCCAACTTATGGAGGCGATTGGCATATGTCATGAATAACCCCAACTGCACCCCCAAGTATCATCCAGGCAGCTCGTCGCTTGAGATCACTTCAAGCCAAGAGCTCCAAAGGCAGAGAAGCAACGTGGCTCCAGCTTTGGGACATGCTCGAGTTGTGGAGATGTTTCATGATGTTTCTGAGATTTTGACCGAAAAATTTGGAGAATTTTCCCGCCATGTTTGATGACACTTACCCTACACCAAAAAGTGGCATAGAAGGGCGTAGACATGCGTAGACTCTACCGGACACCGAGAAGCAATGAAGATCGGATGGGCATAGGTGCGCAGGGCATTGCCTGGAGACTTACAAAATCTGGGTGCCTCCTTTGGTGGGTTTCACACTCTGCGAGGAGATTACCCTCCCATCATCCAGGAAGAGGATGAGAGGCTCCAGTTGTCAGCCACGGGGTGGTTTATGGTACAGGATCCTGAAGCTACAGTAGGACAGTAGGAGGTAGCATTGCATGTAAGCCCAACAATAAACCATCTCATTAACCAACCATTTGTGGCCATTTCACATCATCCCAAATATACACAAAAGTAAATCAAAGATAAGGATTGTTTTTTTTTGGGTGGCGGGGGGGTTACCACATTATCCCACATCAGCTGAATGCGTTTGCTTGTTTGTTTCGCGTTTCCTCACCACGAGAGGACTTAGCATGACTTAGCTGATGGCATCTGATGGCGCTAGCGACAGAAACCACCAACCCAAACCATCACCTATAATCCAAAAGGTTTTGGTTCAAAAGATGTTGCGGAACCAGTCACTTTGAACCTTTACGTTGTTTTTGTTCTGCACGTTGTCCCAATCCTCGTGCTCCATGGATAGAAGATGGGTTAATTTTTAAGGCCTTTTTATGCCATTTGCAAGATTGCCTTTCAGCAGCTAAAACCGTTTGTTTGGCCTACCGACAATTAAACCAAATATATAATAATAAGGGGATATGGTATGTATTTGATATAAATACATATATACACACATTGTTGTATACTTTTATTTATTCAAATATATGCCATATTTGTGCTTATTGTTGGTAAAAAAGATAACTCTAAGCCTACTGACAACCAGGCCACAGGGGTGCTTGGGGTAGCCACCAACCAGCTATCCTTTGGCACCCGACACCTCCGTTCGTTTCGTCCAGGATCGACGTACGGAAGCCCAGCTGAGGGACAACTTTGGGATGTGCTAATCCCAACGCATGAAAAAAATGCCCAACTTTCATCATTTATTCTGATAGTTTGTTTTAATGAAATATAACCAGATATAACCATTAACAACACAGTTTGTTAACTAAAGTTGCTTTATAAAAAAATCTGAATCACGCTTTCGGGCTTACCGCTGAAACAACTGGCTTTACGGTTTACGGATGTTTGCTGCATTTTTCAATTCGGAGAATCGCTGATGTTTTAGATTGCTCTACATTGATTTTGCCGTCGCTTTCTTCCTAGAACTTTGCACTTTCCAAGATTTGTGTGGTTGACCGTCGTTGGACTTCGATGATTCTTTCATAAATGTCATGCAATACCCCCATTGTTTCCATTGGGTTTGATGTCATCACCACATATTACCTTTTTTTTCACGATGGAGTGGCAAACACATCACCTGTCAAAACATGTCAATTTCTGTTGGGTGGCATCAAGTGTCAGATTTTTTCTATATATATATATAAAGTAATCCCTGACTCGAGTCGGGGTTCCCAAAAAATCTTCCGACTGAGTCGGCAGGAAGAGCGCGCGGGGCAGCCTGTGAAGCCACCTCAAGGACAGCCTGCCACTCTAAGCCAGGGCCTTGGCTACGGATGCTGTGGGCTACACTGATGGAATCTGATGGACCGATGGACGCCGGATCCAAAGGGGCAATTTAAGATCATCCCATCTCCAAAGCACAACGACCATCAATGACCTGCCTTTGGCCTCCCATCTTTCACCATGGAAAAAACAGGGTTATGACAAGCAAGGCGTGCACACCTCAATTTTAGATCATTTTAGAGCGTCGAGTGCCGAGTGCCTAGTTCGCGCTTTAAACGTCAGGTTTGTTCCGACAACTGACGGGGACCATCAAACACTCAATTCCCTTTTGGATGCCCCCGAAAAGCTCAGGTGCTCCTACATTGTTCCTTGGCGAGAAATTGAGATGACTTCCAATGCGTGCCTAGTGGGTCAAAATGAGTGAAAGAGCCTTGGGTTTCTGCAAATGGGCGAACTCAATGCCCAATGCCCAGCTCAAAAACATTCAAAGTCTGTTATTCGAAGCCATCATCATCATCATCATCACCATCATCATCATCATCATCATCAGCATGTCATCGCAAATTCCAGGAATCCGCGTCGTCACATTTTTGGGTTGCAGCAGGCGACAGTGCAAAAAGTTTCGCTATTTTTGATGGTACTTTCAGACATCTCTACTTGTTAACAATGAGCCTGGCCCCCAAAGCATCTTAGGGTGGTTTAAGGGGCTCCCTTGTTGAGGGCCTTCTTGCTGAAATTTTCAGCTGGGAAAAACCAATATAAACCCCAAAGGAATCTAAAAAATCTTTTTGCACATGTGTAGGTTCTTGATGGGATTTTCATAGGTTCTTACTTTTTTAGATGGATGAGAAGGCAATTTTGGATCAAGGAAGCATGCCGACGAGAAAAAAAAAAAGGTGTGCCTGGCAAATCCACTTTGCCACCTGGGTTTATCCATAACCCCAGTGCCAATGCCAGTGGCCTTTTGAACCTGCTGGGCTCTTTGGTGCAGCAGCCTGTGTCACTTGGGCAGCTTGCAGCACCTCCTTTGGCCATCACCTACCCCTCGTCAGATGGCAGGGCCATGAGCAGCAGGGCTCCTGAATCTGTAGTTAGTGCCTTGGATTTTAAGGCTTAATTTCAGGGTCCTGTTTTGTGGGCAAGCAGTGTGGTCACATGCTCCTCACCTCACCTCCAAGGGCATGATTGCATTTTCATGTTTCTTTAGGTGCAAACCCAGAGGATGAAGAGGATGAGGAGGAGTCTGAGTATAGCTTGGAAGATGAGGAAGAAGAAAGGCCCAAAAAAAAAAGGACAGACCATTTTTGATTGCCAGGCTAGGTTACCAGGTTCATTCTTGACAGATTGTTTGTTAGGTAGTTGGGCCCCTTGTTTGCAGGAAGAAAGATGATAAGAAAGACAACAAGAGTAAGAAACACAAGAAGGAGAAGAGGCAGGTCAAGAAAGTAAAGAAGAAAGGCAAGGCAAAGTCAAAGAGAAGGGCCAGCAGTGTGTCCAGCTCTTCCAGTAGCAGTGGCTCCAGCAGCAGCTGCCTGGGAAAGACAGATGAGCAGTTGGATCGACAGCCCATCAAAAAGTACTTTGGTTGATTTTGGTTGAATGTTGGGTTTTGCCTGTGATGCATTGTGGCTTGCTATTCAAGATTCCTGGGCTCAGGGTTTGAAAACTTGAGTCCTTGCCCCTCCTTGACATTTTTTTTTCAGTGTACTGCACTGCACATGCCAGCTCCAGCCTTGCCCATCCCAGGTCCTGGATCAGAATGTGGTTTGACTGGTCAGCCACAAGTGGGAAGGAGAATGCAAACCCTGGGGAAAAGAATGCAGTGAGCAGGTCTGAGAAGGTCAGGATCCTGACAAGCCTTGGCAGCCCCAAGCTGTCAGCATGCTCTTCACCCTGCATTGGGCATTGGTGATTGGTATGTGCTTGCTGTTATTGGCACTAGTGTCACTTAAAGACTCAGTGGTTGTGGCTTAGTGTGCCTCTTTCCCAACCTTTGTGCAGTGTGCAGTCATTCCCAAGGTTCCCTGGCACAGCTCAGTGACTGGCAGATAGATTTGCTGATCTTTGTTGCCACCAACATTGGGCCAATGGTGAGCTTGAAGGATCTCAGGGTCAATACCAGGGGAGATCTGACTTTTGGATGGCACTTATGCAGGTTCATTGTTTGGTGGCACACACACTCAGAAACCAAGTGCAACTGCCCTTCTCAGATGGTAGCTGAGGAGAAAGGTGTGCCAGGATCAATGCAACCTCATGGAGAAGAAGAGTGAGAACACAAGGGTGGCAGCCTTGGGTGAGCCTTGGCATGATTGGCATTGAACCAAGCATTTTTCCAAGTGGCAATAGTTCAGTTGATTTTTTTCCACTGGCAGTGAATCACTTCGAGTGGCCCAGTGGTAGTTGGACTTGCTGCTCCCAAAGGATGACTTTGAGAACTTGTGGGACATTGCATCCAACTTGGGCTGGGAGAAGTTGCACTGCAAGAGGACATGCATGGGCAGCCCAAACTGCTCACACCACAACTTTCCAGTTTAGGTTTCTCACCAGATGCAGTGCCCACCAGGAAGACTCAGCCAAAGAAAGCAGATAAGGGCAGAGATGGCAATCCACCATTCACACACTGGAAGAGGCTTGGGCTTGAAGATGCTTGATGCCAATTTCTGTCAGGTTTGTTTCCTGGTGTGGTCACAGCTCCCTGCAGTGCCAGGAGCGATGGCAGCTTGGTTGTGGCTAACCAGGACTCAGAAGAGATGGTCCTAGCACCACCAAACTGTGGAGCTTCTGTGGTGTGCAGGTTGGGCTATTACAACATTGCCTTGCCTAAGACCACCCACTCTGAAGAGACTCTTGTTCATTCAATTGTGGCTGCCAACCAAACATGAGTGCATGAAACCTGGCTCACCCTGTTTCTGGACAGGCTTGGGGTTAACTTTCTGGGCAGCCAAGGAAATGTTGGAAGCTGGAGCTCATCTTCAGGTCTGGAACTGGTTTGCATGATTGGTACAATGTCATTGCAGCTTGGCTTTCTCATTTTTTGAAACCTTGCCCACCCCTCAAATACCACTTGCAGCCATCATTAATTTGTGTAGCTGAGGCAAAGTATGCCAGTTGCCACCAGGCATCCAGCTGGGTCCATGAGTATGTCAAGTCCTGTGCTAGCCACTTGGCATACATTGCACTTGTTTGCTCAGTAGGTTTCCACCCACTCCCACAAGATTGCACTCTCCAAGGCATGGAAGATGACCATTGGCAGAAATTGCAATTGGAGAAGGTTCTTGGGTGCCACTTGGTTGGCACATGGGGTAGTGAACCTGCAATGTGCCAATCACAATATATATTCCAAGCAGCACTTCTCACCAACCTAAGGTAAGCTCAGGGACTATGCTGGTTTTGCAGCTACCATCCCAGAGATGGCCAAAGGGTTAGCAAAGACACCAGAGCACAGTGCAGCACCACCAGCACCTACACTGACAGAGGCTGAACTTCAGAAAACCAGAGCTGAACTCTTGGCAATGAAGGAAAAGGCACAGGCAGACCTCCAGAAAAGGCAGGAGGATGCACAGTTAGAATTGAGAAGGCAGGATTTAGCAAGGAGAAGGCATGAACTTGAACAGAAACTGAAAGCACAGGCAGATGCAGACAAGAGGGCACAGGAGCTTACAGAGAAAGCAAGGCTTGAGAAAGAGGAGAAAGACAAGAGGCTTGCAGAACAGGCAAAGATTGAGGCAGAGGAGAGGAGAGTGAAGCAGCTTGAAGAAGAGGCCAGGCTTCAGGCTGAAAAGGCAAGGCTTCAGAAAGAGAAGGAAGACCAGAGGCTTGCAGAGGAAGCCAGGCTTCAGGCAGAACAGGCAAAGATTGAGGCAGAGGAGAGGAGAGTGAAGCAG
>Ga0126342_10000182_pt1 | contig 52241 bp, 52 predicted proteins | sample Cyp1metagenome_FD_92528 | JGI IMG/M metagenome (GOLD analysis project Ga0126342, IMG submission 92528) | Coral microbial communities from Lord Howe Island, Old Settlement Bay, Australia - Cyphastrea 1 metagenome | ecosystem: Host-associated > Invertebrates > Cnidaria > Coral ...
CAGCGCCACCCGCCCCCCGGAGCGTCGCAGCGTCGCAGCGTCGCAGCGCCACCCGCCCCCGGGAGCGTCACAGCGCAACGTCGGAAACCCACGCTTCGGCCCCCTTTGCCCCTGCACTGCAAATTTCACCTATGAGTTCAATGAGGTTTGTCTAGGGCACTGAAAATCCGATTGAGGACTTGCAGCATGTACGTATCCAAAGTGCCAAGACGTTTGGCGGCTGGCGAAAGTGCATGGCTCAGCAGAAGCCAAAAAAGTCGACATGACCCCAGCCACAGAAACACATCGTTGGTGATTGGAACATATTGTACATATTATTGACGTATTGCATATTGTTCATTTTGCATCCTACTAACTGGGATGATGATCCGCAATGACCCTTTTTTTGACACATGTTGAAACCACTCACAGAAGATGGCGTCCAATCTTGCCTGAGGCTGGCTCACGAAGAGCAGTTTGCATTGGACCAGTGCCCCGCTGTCGACGCATGACCACATGACTCACGGTTTGACTTGCGGCTAGATTCATGAAACCACCAGCCTTTTCAACAACCTCACCAGGACGTCACATAAAAGCTTTAGATGCTGGTTTACAGCAAGGGACTAGCCCAACTCACTTTTTTCATGTATAATTTTACTGCTACTATAGCTTAGCCAGATTATGGCCTGAGGATTTCTAAAGCAGTCCCACTTCCCTTCAGGTACCTCATGGAAGCTCCGGATAAAAAGTCATGGACGGTTCCCAACAGCCCAAACCGCCTTGGCTTCAATGATACTGGGGTCTTCTTGCACCAGGACGCATATCACATGAGGCTACCAAGCTACGACTTTGGCTGATGCTGGTGGATGTTGGATTCCCTGTAGATTTGTCTGTTTAGAAATGCGGCAGGACCATAAAAAGCGATACTTTGGAATGGTGGAAGTCGCAGCAAAGCACTTGGTGCCAAACGTCCGCATCTTGGACCGCTGTTTTGTAACCACCGCAGGGTGAGTCACTGTCCACTTTGACCATCATTCGTCCATGGTCGTTTATGTCAGTTGGGGGCCAGGTTGAAACGAAGGAGGCGATCCCCCTGTACTTTGGGAGATCAGATCCCATGATGGAGAAGTTGAGTGAGAAGGTTGCCACCATCAGCGATGAGATGAGGTCCAAGGTGCGGCTTGTGTGAATCTGGTGCATCTTTAGCTGTTTTCTTCATGATGTCAAGCTGGGTTTTGGGCGGCTTGGGGATCTTGAGGTCATTTTAGGGAGCCCCTGAAAGGTGATATTGGCGACTTTCCGAGCAGCCGACACCAATAAGAACGGCACTTTGAGCATCCTGGCCACGTGTGGCACGTGTGGCACGTGTGGCCACTGCTGATCCCTTGTTGGTGCAAGCTGCTTGCGGCTGCTGAGTATGATATGATGAAAGGGCAGCTGTGGACGTAGGCATGATGTAGCTCTCAAGATTCACCGATGAAACATGGGAAGCCCAGTAACATCCATAAAGGGTGTTAAATGGTATTGAAATCAATTAAATAGTGATTTATGCAAGGTTTTTGTCCTCTCCGCTCCCACTTGAGGCAAGCACGAGATTGGCTCCTTGATCCGGCGCCTTGCAGTAGACTCAGCATGACTTGCCAACTTTGCCTGGTCATAGTTCTCAAACTTGATGCCTCCTTTCTCGTCTTTTAGATGGTGTCAAGTTGCGGTATGTCATGCGTTTAAATATTTGGCGGGATTATCGGTTCATCTCAATTCGAATACGCCAAGGTGGCTACTGCGTCCACGTTGGAAGTTGAAGAAATGGTTAAGGAGGCGGCTTGCTCATGGACTTATAAGAACATGGAGACAGGGACGTGATTCGCCACCTGCCACTGAGTGATGGCTGGTACGACCATAGTGGAACCAAAGCTGTGGTTTTGGAAAGGAAATATCCAATGAGACCAGCATTCACTTCTCTGTTGCTTGTTGCGTTGCTTGTTGCTTGTAAGAGTCGGGGCTTGCCGGGGGCAGAAGTTTCAGAACGTGGAGGCTATAGGCCGTCGGAACATTTGCCAGAAAACACGTGCGTTGAGACATTTTCTCTCAACAAGTCTTGTATTCTTTTTCTTCACGTTTGTTTCTCTTGGTAAATGGGGGTTTCTATAAATGGGGTTGCACCAAAATGGATAGTTTATTTATAATGGAAAATCCTATTGAAATGGATGATTTGGGGTTACCACTATTTTAGGAAACCTCCAAAACTCTTTCTCTCCTCGCTCCTTTGTCTTGTTACCCCTTTCTGATGCCGAGTGTTGGGAGGCGGACGCAAATCGTGATGGGACCATAGACTACGACGAATTCACCGTCAGCGACCCCAGGATGTTGTGTAGTGTAGTTCTTTTTTTTAATGATAATTTGCCAATATCTTTCCAAATCTCGTATGTCAATTCCGTGGTTTGTACATCTCTTGCTGTTGCTGTGACCTTCCAAGTATCGATTCTGTCCTGCTCTCCAAGACATGGATGATGATCACCCAGAGGGGTGTAATGCACAAGAGAGTCAAGGAAGCGTTGCGTGCCCTTTGGGTTGCTGTTATTTGCCCATGAAGTTCTGTGACCCGGGCTTGGGTGGATGGCCCACTTGTATCCACTTGTCAGGTACACCCGCCGATATCATCAGGCCCTTTGCTGGATTGTTGCATCCTTCTCAACACAGGGTAATCCTAACGATATGCACAGAGAGAGCTGCTGGAATCCCGATGCTTTTACCAGAATCGTTTCTTTTTTGTCAGGGCTTCATTCCGAGCCTGGGACCATGATGGTAATGGCTTGATCTCAAAGGCCAGGCGTGTTTTCAGAATTGCACCAGTGGAAAGCAGCCGGACCAAGCCGCAAGGAAGAAGTGCGAAGGGTCCTTCGAGACGCATGTGGCTTGAAGGCCAAGGTGCCCCTGACTTCATGGTGCCGATTCACCAACATGTGCCAACTATTGCAGCATTGCAGCATTGCAGCATTGCAGCATGACTCACTTGATATCTGCCAGGACGTAGACGTTCTGGCACAGGTGATGGACACTGATGACAACGGCTATATTGACTATGATGAGTTTTGTTCATTCTTGTACCCACAACACTGGAATGCGGGTGCGGTTCAGTAATCTGACCCGGGCACAGCGAAGCTGTGGCTGCTGGCAAATGCGGTCGGTGTGTACTTGTCATCACCCGCAGGACTTTTCACCAGGGAAGGGTTGCTTGAGTTTTCATTTGTGCCGCTGCAAAGCAGCCGTTAATTGCCAGGTACCCTCCGCAGTTGTGACAAAAGTGCGGGCAAGTAAACAAGTAATCAAAGTGAGGTGAGCCAATTGCATGGAGGCAGTATACAAGTAGTCAAGCTGTACCAAGGAGGTTGGCGAGGTGTAGGATAATGATCCTGGGCCATGCACACCGTAGAAATATTCAGCGTATGTTGTGGCTAGAATGCTTCCATTTTGCGACTGTCAGGTGAGGCTTATTTGCGCCTACGGGCACGTCCACAGCCAGCGCTGTGATGTGTCCGCTTCTTGCTCGCTTCCTGTGCATTTCCAGTATGTCCATCTGTGTCCAGCTGCCAGCTGCCAGGAAAATCAATGGCCAGTGTATGGATGTCCTGTCCGGTGGTGGAGGAGGTTGTTGTGGCCCCATGGTCCGGAGCGCAGTGAGTGCTTTGATCTTACCAGTGCAACAGCTAGTGTTGAACCATCCGAATCTGCTGCAAGGAAAAAGTGCCAAATTGAACACTGATATTGGGGTGGTACATCCCATTATAATCCCCCATGAAATCTCCCATGAAATCCCCCAGGGGCCCATGATATCCCATTAGAAGCTGCTAGAGCCAGGTCAACCTGGCGGGCTTCACTGCTGTTCATTTAGACGACATGGGCGGAGCTCACGTGGACGTGGAAAGTCCAGAGGCGGGCGGTTTTTCGACCAGGAGGGCATGGGAAAATGCGAAGGTGTCCGAAAATTGAATATGGTGGGATGTACTGGGAAATAGTGGAACAGAGTGCGAATGATTATAGATCTAATAATGATCTAATGGAATGTAAACAAAACAATAAATATATATACTGTAATAACAATACTTTATGTATTTTACTCATTGGTAATATGATATGTGGGGTTCTCTTCGGTCATGGGGGACCCGAAAATTATTGAAGTATTTAATAATTCTTATTGGGGAACGGGTAGTTGATGGCATTGGGAAACATGAATTCTCCGAAGCACACACATGCCAACCTTGATTGTTGGTTAATGTCAACCCGGATGAATAAGCTGTATTGATTGATGATACAAGGGTTATCCTTAACAAATACTGTAATAATAGATGTTAAGAAACATGTTAACGTGTTACATGTAATATAATATATAATATATAATATACAATATATAATATATAATATATAATATATAATATATAATATATAATATATAATAAGTATGCAGCATACTTACACACACAGATATACATATATATATATATGTATGTATTTGGATATATGTGTGATGTGTGTAACATATTTATTACATTTTATTACAAACGTGCGCCCCCCTATGAGTTAAATTCGTAGACTCGGGGTTGATTCATCCTGGTTTGAGAAATTTGTCAGCGAGACTTGACAGGTGCGCATGGCAAAGGACACATGCAAATGGTGAGCCGTGCGCCATGTCAGCTTCTCGATCTTCTCGAGGATTTGACCATGATGAATCTGATGATCGTTTACCTGCGGAAACAGTATATAATTATATATAATTGCACTTCAGACAGGTAAGGTTATTCCACGATATTCCACCCTTGTATTCACCTCTCCCCTTATGAAGTGTTGGGAGCAACCCTGACAGGTGGTCATATAAGTAGGTGCATTTTTTTCTGACTGGCAAAACGGAAAATGCCCATTTTGTAGGCAATTCATCCATGTGTTGAACCGGAAAACCAGAGATTTCCGCAGCAGCTGGAAGTTCCATGTTGTTTCACCTGACACTCTTTCTGAGCCGTTCCACCAACGTTCACCAGGGTGCCTGAGGCATCCTCAGTGAATGCCATCGAATTGTGTGAATTGTGATCTTTAGCAATGGATGCCGCACAGGCGGTCTCAACCTGCGTTTTCTTGCAGTGATCTACTGGCGCCCCTGATTGAAGTTTCAAAGCCAAACATCAGAGATTGCAATGGCGCACGGAGATATGTGAGCCATGGCACAATGAAGTTGGACGTATCATGCATCACCTAGCTGAGTATGCAGAAGGACTCTGCAGTGTTTTTGATTGCCCACTTGCCTGGAATCGCTTTACATTGGTATGTCCGCTGTCGCTTGCTGCTCATTCTTTGGACCATATTCCATCAGACGCTATATTATATTATGTAGAGATATCAATATATATATACACACTGTATATATACATATTTCATTATACAAGTTAAAAAATATAGATACTATATTATACCTGGCATATCTTGGGATACCATTATATCATCCACAGCCCAGCGCCGAGATTCTTAGCGCCTTTGGAGCGCCATGGGCTGCGGGGCGTCCTCAGAACCTCCGCGCACGGTTCCTGTGACACCGGCTCCGGTTCCAGCTCCAAAAGTTGAAAGCAGCTGGGCAGCTTTTGGCAGGTGAGGTGCGCAAGATAACCAGCAATTGCAATTCAGTCACAACGATGAGGATGAGGCTGGTAATTTGGCTGCTTATGCTATAGATGGCCCAGCATTCGCCTATTCAAAGATGGTGATTTTCCATAGCAAGCCGTAACAAATTGTCAGAGAGAAAGCCTCAAAACCAAAAACCCACGGCTCCAGACGCAAAATTTTCCCCGTTGCACCGGGCACCGAGAAAAAGAAGAAGAAGCCAATGTTCCCGTGGATGGATATACAGAGAAGTGGCCGGACCTTTGTGACCCCGACAAGGAGTCATGCAACACGAAGCTTCACATGTTTCGATCTTGGCGTGTAACCTGCAATGTGGAAGTTCCATTGAATGTTGGACCTCTTTCTTGGAAACCTGTGATTTGCCCTTCAGTGCTACTTGGTGATTCCTATCAACATTTGGCAGTCTTCAAGCCGGCGAGGAGTTCAACCTCTTGGACTACGTGTTCTGCTTGCCAGAGAAGAACCTGTCTTACTCGCAAGTCCTTGATATATGGGGAATTGCTTAAGTAATTTTAGGTTTAACATGTGCAGTTGTGCCTTGTCGAATGCAATCACATAAATGCAGCTCCATCTTGGTTGTTGACATGTTCCGACATTGAAATGGTTGTGCCATCGCCATTGTCAGAGCGTCTGCAGTAACTACTATATGAATCTATATGATTCATGATGCTACGTGATTAATTACTAATGAATCTACATGATACTATAGACATAGCATGGTTACTAATGATTACTATGCAAATCTAAGTATGCAATGATTGGTGCTCATCCAATAATCTTAGGACCGGATGCATTGGCACGATGCTGATGGAGCCAGAGAAGAAATGGTTGACGCAAGAGGACCGAGATGCAGTCAGCTCAGACCTGACACCGCGTGCGAATACGCCCACGCGGTGCGGCAGGACATTCGCACTTGGAAGTACGTAATCAAGAAAGATTGGAAGGAGTCGAAGACTGTCTTCATGAAGGCGCCTAGACAAGGACCCCGAGATTGGAGAAGATGTTTTGCTAATTAGATTAATGAGAACTAGGAGAAGCCGGGAACCCTTGCCTTGTCCCATGGCAAGGTTGGTTTTGCATTTGGCGCAGCGCTGGTCGTTTAGATTAAAATTAAGATGATGTGTTTATTTGGACCTTTTTAGTAAGTTATCTTTGCCATTCTCTAGCTGCAGTAGCTACACACTGCGAAACTTTTCCAAACATTCGGGAGAGGTTGCCAGCCAGCATATGCCGGGCATCTCTACCGCAAATCACCATGCTGATCATCACCAGTATAGTTTCAGGTCATCATCATCTAGCGCCACTGTCCTCATCAATGCCACATGATGCCATGGTCAGGAGCTCGGGATCAGAAGTGCACGTTCAACCCAGTGACTCGGAACAGGAAGCTGGCGTGGACCTCCAATCGCTTCTTTTCCGACTTCTCCATCACTGAAGAAGGCCGCGCTGAAAATCTGAGTCAGAAGTAATATTTGCATCCACCTTGGCATGGGGCCCTACCTTTAGACTATGTGTGAATGCATCTAAGTTGGCGCCAGAATGTGATGAAATGTGAGCATGAGGCTGTGTTCCTGTTTCCTTTTTGCTTGTTGTCGTCGCTTGTGATGTTTGTTTGCAAGAATAGGGGGGCCTCCAATACATGACACCTCTGCCCTCGGCATGAGAAATGGGCCACAGATGAAGCCACTATAGGCACTCAACTCGCACATAAATGCAAGTATCAGGGCAGATAGACAGACAGAGATGGATAGAGATAGATAGATAGAGATAGATAGACATAGATAGAGATAGATAGAGATAGATAGAGATAGAGATAGAGATAGAGATAGAGATAGATGGAGATAGATGGAGACAGATAGAGATAGATAGAGATAGATAGAGATAGATAGAGATAGATAGAGATAAATAGATAATGATGGAGATAGATATAGATGGATTTAGATAAGATATAGGTAGATATGTATAGATAGATAGATGTAAATAGATACAGATGGATATAGATAGATGTGGCTAGATAGGCAGGTGAAGAGTAAGAGGCTTGATGACCAGGGTCAATCTGCAGCTTTGGTCAATAAGCCGGTGGCTGGACTTGCTTTGTTATAGCTTTGACCATTGAGAATTTGCAAGATCTTATTCCCTCCCATTCAGTTGGAAGCAGCCTTTTGCTTCCAGATGAAGATGCTTTGATTCACTGATTACCTTGTGTCAATCCAGATAAGCCTCATTCCATTTGTTTCATGTTTTTTCCCCCTGTTCCAAGCTTGTGCATCCCCTAACTTCCACTCAACCTATCAACATGATTCAACATGGGGGGTTGAGTTCCAGCTTTCCAAACATCTCATGGGTTTCGGGGAGAGGCCCCTCATTCCAGGAAGAAACTTCTGACCTTTTTTGCAGGTATGGAATTCCGGAACCGCAAGGAACCGGAGAGGGCCCTGCTGGTCCATCGCAGCCTGGACCTGGACGGAAACGTCTTTTGGACTCTCAGCTGGCTCTGTTGGACCATTTCTCCCATTTAAATAGTATATACTATCTGTATATATATATATATTTATGTACATATATATATATATATTTGGGGGGGTATGGGCCATTAAATAATGAACCCAGAATATTTCCGTGTCAATTTTGTTTTGGCGGTCGTTATTGTTGATCCATGTTTTGGGTGGGGTTATTCTGTAAATGTCAACCCAGGATTCATAAGCCACCTGTTTATGAAGGGGGGTTACCATGTTTTGGGGGTAAGACCCCCAATCAAAAGTCAGGGTCTATTAGTCCAGGGTTAACATTAATGAGGATTATTTGGCATGAATCCGCCTGTTTAAAGTTTGAGAGAAACCCACGCAATTTTTGCATTTCATGCAATGTGTTATTGCTACTATCTGCTATCCACGGGAAATCGATACTCGCAACTGTCTAGAGTCTAGCCATTTTGATGCCTTGTCTTCCGTCCATTTTCTGGATGGAGAATGGAAAGAACCTCCTTCGCCGGAAAATCCACTGAATGTCATTAAAATCCATTAAAATCCGCAGTTTCTGGGATCCAACTGGAAGCTTTCTCTGTGGCCACACACGGCAACCAGGAAGTCCGATGGCCACCTGGTGGACAACCTGCATGAAATGCTCTTCTCCGTTGCTCAGTGGTCTGCAGAGGAGCAGACCCTGGAAATCGATGGGAAGGAAGTGGCCAAGGCTGGGCATCCAAAGGACAGCGCCACCAGATGATAGTTAAATGTAGTGAAAAATCACAAGAGACATCGAGACTTCACATATGTTAATAATTGTTAATATATCTTAACATGATGTACCATTTTATCCATGTTTATCCATGTTTGGCGAATGGGTCTGGCGACGGATGAGAAATCAGGGGTTGTTGGGAGGACCAACATGTTGGAAGTATTCTGTACCAGCTAGTTTACGGTGAAACATGTGCTCCGGTGTTTTGACCCTGTACCCCAAAATGGGCATGCATAGGTAGGCGATTTGACAAAAAAATGTTTGTTTATGAGAGATATCAGAGGAAGTGGGTTTCAGCCGACCAAAACTCTCCATTTTCAACAACAGCCATCAGGATTAAGAGCAACGATTCCAACCGCAAAAGAGATTCTAATGCTGATAGGTGCAGTTTTGAACATATCCAACACGTATACAGTTGGGGTTCCATGAAGATCCATGAAGTGGATATGCCCACCTCAGGACCTCGCAGGCTTTAGCTCCTTTTAAATGAATATGCCCAGCGCTGGAATGGCAGGTGACTTCCGAGGAGTACGTGTGTCCAGACTTCTTCCTTGCCTGCTACTTTGTTGTTCGCGGGGAGCCAGAGATGTGTGACTATGTCTTGACGAGTGCCAAAGCACAAAAGGAGCGAGATGCCCTGAACAAACGGGCGATGGAGGCATGCTGGGCAGATGTTCAACTCTTGCTAACTTAAGCTGAGTTCATTTAAGTTCATTTAAGTTCATTTAAGCATTCCGTGAAATCCCCTTTCGGTTGCCTGGCATGGCAGCTAAAGTCCTTGCTGGAAATGCCGCGACTCTTTCAGGCGATTGAGCAAAAAGGAGGGCGAGACTACTTCAAAGAGCTTCGGGAACAACAGAAGGCCAAAGAGGAGGAGCGTGAGAAAGAGAAGAGAGAAGCTGCAGCAGCGCGGAAGGCCTGCTTAGAATTTTCGAAGTTGATGATAATGTGGATGCATAATGAAGCTACAGGAGTCGTATTGCTTGACCGTCTTGAGCTTTCAAGATGGACCACAATCAACTTTCATGGGTTGAAGTGAATTCCCAACAGCAGTGCTTAGTTTCAATCTCTGGGTTGGGAACTGGAACCCTGGAAACTGAACCCAATTCCTCGATCTGTAGGCTGCCGCGCCGAGCGGTGGGCACGGTTCGGGCGGCCCTCCGCCGGCCGCAAAGTGGTGGGTTTGTCAGTGACTGGGTCACTGATGAGGTAAACCCAATGCCATAAACCATCCCCAAGTGGGGTCTGTTATTGGGCATACCCAGAAACTGTATGATGTGTCTCCCTTTTATGGTTACTGAGATGGTTTGTGGCATTGGCTTTGCCACAGTAACAGTAAGATAAATTCCCGCGTGTATTTTGACACTTAAAAAAATACTTATAACTGGTGATGCTTCCTGGGGTTCCTGGAGTGCAACGCCAAAGTCCGTGCCAAGGAAGTGTGGATGGAAGTTCGCCATCAAACCCTTCCAGGGCAAGTGCACTGTTTCTCGAGGTACAGCTTGTGGTGGCGTCTGTGTGCAGAAGTAGCATCAAGGGCTCAAGGGGGATGGTGTGACCATGGATGGAGTTTGACCATTCACTGAGAAACACGTTTTGGACGGGACACGTTTTGAACGGGATAGCAACATGGCTGAGCCAGATCTCATCCCGTACTACATATAGGTCGCTACATTCTGTATGCTTCCTAACGAGAAGTGCTCGACAAGTGCTTGTTGCCTCACACTGCACAACGGTTGAGCCGTTGGAGTCAACAGCACTGGCATTAGCATGATTTGTGCCAAACCTATGCGATGCATGTGACAATCTCCAAACTCTTACGACGGAGTGTGGAAGGCAGTTTCACAATTCCTTGCCGACACTTTCAAATTTTGAAAATATTGAACTCCACGAACTCCATGCGAAACTCCATGAGGGAAAACATGCTGAAGAAGATATCATCATAAATAGATTAAATAGACACAGATTGAAATTGATCAAATGAGCTGGCGATGGAGAGAGAGAGAGAGAGAGAGAGAGATAGAGAGATAGATGAGAGAGATGAGAGAGATGAGAGAGATGAGAGAGATGAGAGAGATGAGATGAGATGAGAGAGATGAGAGAGATGAGAAAGAGGAGAGAGACGAGAGAGATGAGAGAGATGAGAGAGATGAGAGAGATGAGAGAGATGAGAGAGATGAGAGAGACGAGAGAGACGCGAGAGATGAGAGAGACGAGAGAGATGAGAGAGACCAGAGAGATGAGAGAGATGAGAGAGATGAGAGAGATGAGAGAGATGAGAGAGATGAGAGAGATGAGATGAGATGGGAGAGATGAGAGAGATGAGATGAGATGGGAGAGATGAGAGAGATGAGAGAGATGAGATGAGATGAGAGAGATGAGATGAGATGGGAGAGATGAGAGAGATGAGATGAGATGAGATGAGATGAGATGAGATCAGATGAGATGAGATGAGATGAGAGGATGAGATGAGATGAGATGAGATGAGAGGAGATGAGATGAGATGAGAGGAGAGGAGATGAGAGGAGAGGAGATGAGATGAGAGAGATGAGAGAGATGAGATGAGAGGATGAGATGAGATGAGATGAGATGAGAGGAGAGGAGATGAGATGAGATGAGAGAGATGAGAGAGATGAGATGAGAGGATGAGATGAGATGAGATGAGCGGAGATGAGATGAGATGAGATGAGAGGAGATGAGATGAGAGGAGATGAGAGGAGAGGAGAGGAGAGGAGATGAGATGAGAGAGATGAGCGGAGATGAGATGAAAGAGATGAGATGAGAGGATGAGATGAGAGGATGAGATGAGATGAGAGGATGAGATGAGATGAGATGAGATGAGAGGATGAGATGAGATGAGATGAGAGGAGATGAGATGAGATGAGATGAGAGGAGAGGAGATGAGAGGAGAGGAGATGAGATGAGAGAGATGAGAGAGATGAGAGAGATGAGATGAGAGGATGAGATGAGATGAGATGAGAGGAGAGGAGAGGAGATGAGATGAGAGAGATGAGAGAGATGAGATGAGAGGATGAGATCAGATGAGATGAGCGGAGATGAGATGAGATGAGACGAGAGGAGATGAGATGAGAGGAGAGGAGAGGAGATGAGATGAGAGGAGAGGAGATGAGATGAGATGAGAGGATGAGATGAGATGAGATGAGAGGAGATGAGATGAGAAGAGATGAGAGGATGAGATGAGATGAGATGAGAGGAGATGAGAGGAGATGAGATGAGATGAGAGGAGATGAGAGGAGATGAGATGAGATGAGAGGAGATGAGATGAGAGGAGATGAGATGAGATGAGCTGAAATGAATATCGAAATCTTCCAAACTTCGGTTCGGCTTCTTCAATTGGCGAACCAAAACTATTCAAATAGTTATATAATGTTATATATACATATATTTCTACATTTTTAGCGTGCAAATCAATACAAATCACGCCGGCAAGATCCCAAACAGTGTGGGGAAGGGGATCGGGTGGTAATACCGGGTTCTTCAAAAAAAGCATCTGTCGTCCTACATGTTGTCTCATTACACCTGACCCCCCCGTGCCCCCTTGATTAATGTTGGTGACCCATACATGCCGAAATGCCCATTTTTTTTGACGGCCCTTCCAAACAAAACGATATATATAAGAATATTGAATTGGGAAGATCACGGGCGAGACCGTAACAACACTGCCATTTTTTTTTCCCCCCTTCCAATTAGAAATTAAATATAATAATATGATCTTCTTCGCTGACACTACTACTACCACTACCACTACTATTGACTACTACTACTACCCTGTTATTATTATTATTTCTAATATTCTTACAACGATAAATATTACTATATTTATTCATATTATTATATCTATTAAAATTATTAATACTACTGATATTAATACTAATATTAATACCAATATTAATTCTAATATTAATAATAAATATTATTAAAAATCGAATATTTTTATATTCGATAGGAACTAATCTAATTTTATTCGTAATAATTACGGAAAATACAAATAATTATATATTAATTATATATTATAATAAATTAAAATTATTTATAATACTTAAATAATTTTATAAATAATAAATATAATTTAAAAAAATTAATATATAATATATATTAAAATAAATATATTAATTAAAATATTTATTTTAATATTTTATTTAAATAATAAAAATAAATAAAATAAATTAAAAAATATATTTATATAAATATAATTATATATTTTAATTATTTAGATTTATATAAATATTAAATTTTAATTTTAAAAATAAATAAAAAAATAAAAAATACGATATTGTTAAATTTTTATAAAACATATTTTTTATAATATTTAAACACTGCTCTGCTTAAGATGGCAGACGGTCGGCGGCAAACTACGAAATTCGTAAGCGTTGCTACGACAACACCGAAGCTACGTACACCGCTGAAGGGTTGTAATTTGTCTTTCTTGTCGCTGAAGCATGCGCTGGCGGTTGGGCACCTGTTACTTCGACTTGGAAACTCCTCGCGCGTGCCGTCGCTGTCGTACTGGTGAGTCTGTTTCCGTTTTGACGGAGCGACTGTAATAAACCCTGGCTTTGACTTTGCAGCGGGAAAACGCTCGAACGGTCCTTCGAAGAGCTGGAAACGCCATTTCTCCAACAATTTCTTTGGAATCGCCTTAGCCTGCCTTAGCCTCCGCCCCATCTGCTGAATGCTCCCTGCACTTTCTCTTCCTCCAAAACCCGCTGAGCTGAGCCCCTGGTACCTTTTCTTGCTCCCCTTTGATTCACGAAGTGACTTTCGCTGAAGGGCGATGTTGGGGCTAATGAGCCGCCTGTTTGCATTCCTGGCACATGTTCAGGCAGTGCAGCCAGTTGCCGGACCTTTTTTTGCTCGCTGGCGTTTGGCTAGCCACGGTAATACCAGCCTGTATCTCCTTGTTTTTAGGGCCACCCTGCTGTTTTTTCTAGCCAAGCCAAGCTATATATATATGGCCCTAATATATCCATATATTTAAATATATTAGGATATAATAATTTTCTTATAAATATTATTTTAATTTTTTAAATATTATATTTTATATATTTTTATTTATTAATTTTATTTAAATTAATTATATTAATATTTTTTTGTATTTTTTTATATAAATTATTATTTTAAAAATATTTATTGGAATTGGTATTTGGGAATTATTATTGGATTATGGTTTGTAATTTATAAAATAATATTATTTTATTTTAAATATTAAATTATTTATATACAAACTAATAAAAATTATTATAAAAATATATCCTAATTTAGATAAAAAAATAAAAACATATTATTCGAATATTTCTAATATATTTTTTCTAAAAATTACAATGACCCATTATTATTTAAATCAAAAATTATTCTGGAAAAAAAAAAATAAATAATAATATTAAATATGGAATCCTAGAAATTAATTATAAAATATATTTAAAGTAAATCTAAATAAAATTAAATATTTATTTTAAATTAATTATTATTTCGTATATTTAATCATTTCAAAATATCATGATCCAGCCCATATTTACATCTAAAATATATATAATCTAGGATTATTACAAAATGTAAAAACATATATTCCTAAAGAAATTATAAAAACCATTAAAATATATATTTTACAAAAAACCCAAATCCATAAATTTTATAATTAAAATTTCATTCAAAATAAATACCTAAATATATTTTAATAGCATAATTTTTTACAAAATATAAATTATAATCTTTATTATTGTTAATATTATTATTATTTTTTTTCCTTAACATTATTATTTTTAAAATAAATTAATATTTTTTTTATTCCCAATATTATAATTTTATTTTTTATTTTATATAATTTAATATAATATAATTAATATCCGCCGATCTCGGCCTTCGCCAAGGCAGGGGCGGCACCTAGAACCACAACAGGTAAGGAACCTGTTTTTAATAGCTTCAAAGGCCTCAATGCTTCGAAATAATTTCGATTATATAAGTATTTTGGTCTCAGATATTTCGAAATATTTTAATCTCAAATATTTATAACCCTCAAACATTTAAAATTCCTCGCGGTAATTTCCACCAAGCACTCTAGCCACAAGCATTTCTTATTAGAGCGTTACAATTTGTCATTTACTTTTATTTTAGAATTTTTTATTGTTAAAAGTATCAAGCCTTAAAACCCCTAAAATCCTTAAAGTCCCTCATAACAACTTCCACCAAGTATTCCGGCCACAAGCATTGCCATTTGCCTCCATAAACCTTTGTTATTAGGACGTTCAAGCCTGCCGTTTGCCAACCTTAGAACCCTTAAAATCCCTCGCGGCAGCTTCCATCAAGCACTCTGCAGCCTGCCGTTTGCGAGCCTTTAAATCCGTAAAATTCTTAAATTTCTAAAAATCCCTCGCCACAGCTTCCACCAAGCACTCCAAACACAAACATTTGTTGTTAGAGCGTTGCAGCCTGCCGTTTGCCTCCATAGCTCTCTGTTATTAGGGTATTCAAATCTCCCATTTACCAGTCTTAGAATCCCTAAAACCGTTAAAATCTTTAAAATCCCTTGCGGCAGCTTCCGCCACAAGCATTTGTTTCTTTTTAGAGTATTGCAGCCTGCCGTTTTCCTCCATAGTTTTCTGTTGTTAATGCGTTCAACCCTACCGTTTGCCAGCCTTAGAACCCCTGAAGCCGTTAAAATCCCTCGCGGCAGCTTCCACCAAGCACTCTGGCCACAAGCATTTGTTGTTGCAGCATTGCAGCCTGCCGTTTACTTCCATATCTGTTGTTACGGTAGTCAAACCTGTCGTTTGCTAGCCTTAAAACTTCTAAAACCTTTACAATCCCTCGCGGCTACTTCCACCAAACACTCCGGCCACAAGCATTTGTTCTTAGAGCGTTGCAGCCTGCCATTTGCCTCCATAGCCCTCTATTGTTAAGGCATTCAAGATTACCAAGCTTAGAATCCCTGAAACCGTTAAAATCCCTTGCGGCTGCTTCCACCAAGCACTCCGGCCACAAGCATTTCTTGGTAGAGCGTTGCAGCCTGCCGTTTGCCTCCATAGCTCTCTATTATTAGGGCGTTCAAGCCTGCCGTTTGCCAGCCTTAGAACCCCTAAGACCCTTAAAATCTCTCGCGGCAGCTTCCACCAAGCACTCTGGCCACACGCATTTGATGTTAGAGCATTGCAATCTGCTGTTTGCCCCTATTCCAGAGCCCCCCGCTGCTAAGGGTGTCAAGTCTGCCGTTTGCGAGCCTTAAAGCCCCTAAGACCTTTAAAACCCTTAAAACCCCTCGTCATTACTTCCACCAAGCACTCCGGCCACAAGCATTTGTTGTTAAAGCGTTGCAACCTGCCGTTTGTATCCATAGGCCTCTATTGATAAGGTATTCAAGCCTGTCATTTGCCAGCCTTAGATCCTATAAAATCTTTAAAATCCTTCGCAGCAACTTCCACCCAGCACTCTCGCCACAAGCATTTTGTTATTAGAGCGTTGCAGCCTGCCGTTTGCCTCCATAGCCCTCTGTTGTTCAGGGTGTCAAGCCTGCCATTTGTCACCCTTGAAACCCCTTACTCTCGCCACAAGCATTTGTTGTTAGAGTCTTGCAACCTGCCGTTTGCCTCCATAGCCCTCTGTTATTAGGGCACCCAAGCCTGCAATTTACCAGCCTTAGATTTTTAAAGACCTTTAATACCCTTAAAATTCCTCTCCGCTCTTAGTCCAAGATTACTACCAACACGCGAAGATAGAGGTATATTATAAATATGCAAATAATAAAACAATAAATAATTAGCATATAAAATAAAATCACAAAAAAAAAAAAAAATTAACGGGAAAACTCGCAGATAAAATTGTTTTTGCGGTTTCGTTACAATATTAAATATTCTATCTAATAATCCGTAGATATATATACATATATATGGTTTTCAAAAACATCAATCATTTTCCGGAAATTTTAACCAAATTCGCCTTTATCATTATTTTTGTATGATTTATTTGCTGAACTATTCTATCTGTTGGTTTCCCCAAGGATATAATTATTTGTCGTTGTGGAATTGTTAATTTAATCGAAGCGGCTGCATGTCCAAACCAGCAAGACAACAACGGATGTATAGAACAGAGGAAATTAATGGAAATTATGTAAATAATCTCAAATCAATTCACAAATCGTATCCGGGGTATGGATCGAGACCTTCAATCTTACTTTCATTTAAAATTGCAATTAAGCATAGTCCATCAACATATTTAATATGGCCACATATCCAAACCAAAATTTTCTATCGTTTTCATATCAATTCTTTAACTTTAAATACATTATGTTTGTTCATAATTATTAATTATAATAAGATAATAAGATCATAGTTATTTTTGATGCTTTTTTGCAGTTGTCGAGAAGAGATTGTGTAGCTATCGATCATGTTATTCTAGCGCATTATCATCATTAGTGTCCATTATCCATTTCACCTCTCATTTGAGGGGCGTCCTGAATTGTTGCCCTGTCGCAAGGGATGAACACCACATGTCACACATTGATATGCCTTCGATAGGGCAACAGGCCTAGATGATCCAAGGACATCGCTGGTCGTGTCTCGGGCAAATTCGAATGCACAAAGGAATTCATTGTCCATTGGTTGTTCCGGTTGTTCCTGCAGTCTTGGAGCAATTCTGGTCTCTGACATTAGTCTGACTGCTTCTCTCTCAGAAAGATTGTCTCTGCAAGAAAAACCTTCCCTGCAAGCCACACGTTTGAGGACCTTCAAGGCCCCTTCATCCAGATTTGTGTGGCAAAAATATCTGGCAAAGGGTCAGCCAATGAGACTTAACAATCTTAACAGCGTTAACCTGAAGAAGCTCGCTGCCATTGTTGGATTGCAGCTAGAGCATGGTGGAAGAGAATTGCAGCTAAATCTCGTAAAATCTCTGATCTCATCAACCTCCATGGACGTGTCTCGTGATGTTTTTGGATACAGCAACTTCCAAAAAAGAAGCTGTATACAATGGTTCATCATAGCTATTCATAGTTCATCACCAATGACAGGTGTTGCGAACCAGCCCTACTTAGGCTGACCCTTTCGAGGACTCAGTACTCAGGTCCTTCCCAGCAGGACCTCCCTAAAGCGTTGTGCTGCCTGGGCTGAGCGCACTGGGCTGGGATGGAAAATGGGCTACCAAGGGACCCACAAAATTCGTCATGTGTAGCACTTACCTTTATCATCCTTTATCTTATCTTACCATCCTAAAAAAAACTCAAAGCATTTTAAACCTACTTACTTGATTAAGCATTTAATTACTACTCTTGGATGGTTAGTAACTATTCCTTAAGTCTATTCAAACATTTGACGTTGGAGTCAATAGTTTTGAGAAGTGCCCATGTGCCGCCATCCATCCCAGACGCTCCAGAAGAAGTCGCACGCAGTGGTCGACCTGGGAGAAGACCCAGTGGATCCGGGTGGACCAGATGGATTTAGGATTTAGACCCAGATACATATGATACTGGTTGGTGGTGCAATAACCATCTTGAAAAATCTTGAAAAATATGAAAGTCAATGGGAAGGATGACATCCCATATTATGGAAAACAAACAATGTTTTTAGCCACATACATATGATATCAATTTGATGCTGAATTACATGCAGGATCAGATCAGGATCTCCTCAACTACCTCGCTTTCAGCGATGAAAATGGCGCGCCCACTTTTGGTAATCGCTGTCTCGCCTCTTCTGTTGCGACGCCAAGAAACCATAAGAAACCTATGTGAGAGCTCTTGCCCCACGCTTTCCGATTTTTCGGATCCTAATCCTTGAAACTTCAGCACCTGTGGTTGTGCCAGTGCGTGCTGTGCTCAGGGTTGCTTTTTGATCAAGTTGTACGCTGTCCTCGGAGCAACCAAAGTATGGTGAGCCGCAAGGTCCCTCATGCGCTGACAGGAACGCCAGTGGCAATCAATGAATTAACACAGCATTGGCAACATGGAATGAACATGAATCAACATACAATGACAAACATTTGTCACACAAAGCAGAATGGCCATCGATCTCTTTCCAAGCTTCACAAAGCCGCCAATAAGCAAAGGGAAGTCTCCGACGTGCGACAACCTGGGCATTTCTGCTGACACCTCTAGGGTCCAGTCGTCTTGCCCTGCAATATAGGGGCTGAGCACAAGACAGCGCACCCACCATGCGGCCAGTTGGTCCGTTCTTGGCGTAACCATATCCTCAGTCACAATCCAAAGCACTTACAATGGAACTTTCAGTACCATGATGTACCATGGTTGTGTTCAAGCTGTCAAAGGCTCTTTCCCAAACGGAAACAACATGCAGCAATCTTGGGCCTGTCAACAGGACCTTGATGCTAAACGGCCATGTGACCACATTGACTGACTGGCGCAGTTCGAAAGCGATTTCCACTGCAATTGCATACTGCATACATGATCATACATGGAGATTGCATACATGGAGATGATTCCTTTATTGAGTGGAGGGCAATGTGGTATTATGTGGTATTCTTCAACATGGTGACATATTCTCCGCGGGCAAATACTTCAAGCTGCTGTTTTCTCGAAGTGAGTATGAAACAATCCGAGTCATTCTAAAGTTACTTTAAACCCTGGTGACTGGTGTATCCCTGTACTTCCGTGCATAGACTTGATATCTTCTTGCTTGTAGTGGCTTGTAAGCTCATGAAACTGTGTCGCTGTCCGGTGCCAATCCCCATCAATCGAATAAACTGAATGAACAAGTGATTCGTCCTTTTTCAGGGACAGAAATAAATTCACCACACAAACGACACAGCGGTTTTGAACTGTGGTGAAGGCCCGGTGAAGCCAAAACAACTCCACACATGCAGGGCTTGCTGTCAAGGCTCCATAGATGATTCGAGCAGTTGCCCAAATCATTCCACAACCAGCGGCAAAGCGAGGATACAGGATGCCGTTGAAAGCCTCGATTGTAAGGTCTTTGCGCTGCATTGTGAAAGCAGTGCCAACTTCATATGAAAGAATCGAATAGAATCGATACATCAAAATTGGGAACCCTTGCTGCAAGGCACAACTCAAAATACAGTGTCCCCTTCGTGTCCCCTTCATGTCCCCGACTCTTAAACATCCTTAGTATGTTTAGCGTTTTGCACATGGCACGTCAGTCGTGGTGATTCTGCAACCAAAAAACCATCAGGACTTGCACAGGAGCCCAGCTTTCTAAGGTGTTCTGATGCGCTCGCCTGAGGCCCATGAGGCTGAGGGGTAGACTACGACTTCCCTATCACGATTTGTTCTCAACTTCTAAAAAATCCTGCCCAGAAAAGACCTCATCGTCAAATCTTTATCATTTTTTATCATGGAATATCATAGAATGATAGATCAAATATGAGATCCCTATAGGCTTCCTAAAATGGGTGATCCCACATGGGTTCTAAAAACACTCAAATGGTCATCCATGACTTGGATGCGTGCTGGGGTACCACTATTTTAGGAGACCCCGTGACAACCATAGCCAAGACAGCCTGGATGAACATGCCTAATCATGCCTACACGCTGATTCGCTGATACCATCATCCACCATCACAGCTACGAGTACCATACAAATAAACCTGGCTGAGTGAAGCAAAGCACTTGAACTTGGGGGTTTTGCCGATCCACATTCGAAGAAAACATGAAAGTACATCAAATTTGACTCACTGGTTCCATCCCAAGTTGCTGAACACTGTTGAACTTCTCGGCATTTGAGTGATTGTCTGGTGCGTACAAAGCAGGGTACTGGACGTTGTACTGCTTTCGCGCCCTCACCTCGAAGATTCAGCTGGGCTCGGTATACATGTATCATTTATGCGTTTGCAGAATCCGATTTTCCATCCTTGCCCCATTGATACGATGATGCTCACTGAGACTGAGGCTACATTGAAAGTGAGGTAGAAATTGGAAATCCAAGACAAACAATGTGCAAGCACAACGTAGCCATATTCATCCGGCAGCTGCAAACCCATGGCGACCGGAGCTCACGCAGTGTCACGGAGTGTCACGGAGCAAAGATCCAAAGCCAACAGCTTTTTGAGGACAGCGCAAGAACAAGCCATCCCCAATTTACCAGAAATGATTGGTTTGAACCGTCCCAAATGGGAGGCTAACTATTGTGAACTAGTGTTTTTTACACATTCACGAAGTCGCTTCGAGTTATCATCATCTGCTTGACAGAGTTCATCAGTTTCTTTCCTGCTCATGAGGTTTTGGGGCTCACCAGTGAATCACTCAGTGCAAATTTGTAGGCACATTGACAATGCCACTACCATGTTTTGAGGTGTGTTCACATAAGAATGGTAAGGTTTGGCTCATACTCATTTTCTTGAAAGATTCACGCATCTCCACATGCTTCCTCAAAAGCTATAGGAGGAAGCCTCAGCGGTGTGAGGCTGAATTCGCCATTGGCAGCTGGTCCTCTTTAAATATATGCCACCTGGTGAGACTTGGTGAGGTTTTGGACAAGGTCCAAAGCTTCTGGAAGATTCAAATTCGTCACTCCATTACAAGACTCTTCTGTGCAGCACTTGTCACAAGACTTCTCCAACAATTTCAGAACCAGTGTTGGAGCATATTTTTGGATCGTCTTCTTCACAGAGTCAAAGGTGAGAGCTCCCATCAATGCCATCTGAGCCTTTTCATGAGCACTCAAATCCTCAATGACCCTGGGCTTATCTGTGTAGTAGCCCTGAATGTCTACAAAGGGGCCAAAGTGACCACCACCATTCAGCATGGCGTTGTAGCACGCTTGGACGTGGGTCTCACCCCTCTCTGGCACAAACAAGGTCTTGTTGAACGTTGACAGGCTGCTGATCATGCGACTCAACCGTTCCTGGTGATTCGGTCGCTTGATGTTGCCTCGAAGGATCTGGAACCTTTCCCAAATAATGACAGGTCAATACAGGTTACCTCAATGTTGAAGAGCCTAAGAATTGAAAAGTGATAGAAACTGGGACAACACCTCTGTGCATGCAAATTTGAACCCAATCGTCTGCATCATGATACCTGTTCACAGCCAAATCTTGATATAGTTGATGAGCAATTGCTGGGACCAATGATTGTAGTGCACTGCCTTGTTGTGGCATTCAACTCTCCATGCCTCTCAAACACACAATCACAATATGCAAATATATGCAACCACTAGATCATTTCATCCTCTCCAAACTGTGGTTTGAAGTTGCCGTATGGAGGTTTCCTAAAACGGGGTACCCCGAAATCATCCATTTTGATTATGAGTTTCCATTCTAAACCATCCAGCTATTCGGGTTGCCCATGACTTTGGAAGGTTGCTATACAGCTTGCCCCACTAACAACAGCACAGGACGTCGGCTCCTTTTGTGCTGGGTCATGAGAAAGATCCACGGATTCTGCAGGATCGTCCTCAACATTGAACAAGCAGCCTGCAGCACAATCTCCTGGTCGGAGTCGGAGCCTTGGGTTTGAATTAAACAAAATCCACTGCATATCATCATTTTCTCATTATATTAATAGCCCTTTTATGGGTATACGGTATACGATGGTATACGGTGGTATACGGTATACCATGGTCTACCGCGGTCTACCATATTTTTGGACAAATTCAAATTCATCAATGGTCATGAGAGGCATGCCAATGTGTTTGCGAGGCTTAGCGACTGCGTTGGTGAGGCCAAATTCGAGCTTGTTAGTGAGATTTCAAGATGAAGCTGGAAGCACACATCTATATAATCTATATATGTTTTAATTTGTTTTCACGATTTGCGTCTGTGCTTCGGGTGCTTTGCAGCCTCGCATATCAAGGTGCAGTCTTTTGACTTGAGGCAAGCTGTTAGTAGAAAGCACAAAGCAGTTTGACCTCTGAATATTTAGAGGGAAGAGAGAGTTTCCAATCAAGCAATGTTGGCAACATGTAAGATGTGTAAATTGCTTTCTATATGCATAAGTTGCATTTGCCATGCCGTCCTCTCCAGTAGAAGCTGTCTCCCAAGTCAACCTTCTCTTCCAACACAGAAAAATCAATGAAATCAGGTCCATGGCCACCTTTCATGGACGCAACCGTGCTGCAGTTGGGGTACAAGGGCCCCGTGTGAGCCATGTAAGGTTGCTTCCCAGTCACCAACTTGTATGGATATTCCAACAGAGCACTTCCAGACAGGAACAATGGCTCACTGTCCCGCGGCCCGGCTTTGGCGCCAAAGATGGCCTCCAATTGACCTTTCTTTCCATCCACTGGGGATAGCAAGGACAGACCCTGCTTGGCCAACCACTTGTTGGCCTCCTCTGATTTGTCGTCATGTTCATCCACCCCTGCCAGCTCAGAGAAAATGGTGTACCAATCCGCCACCGAAACAACGCCCTTGTGGACATAGCCTTGCCTCTCCTTGGGGATGTATCCACCGGACATGAAAGTGCTAGTTCGCACACCACCCTCAAAATCTGAGTATTTGCCACCCCTCAATGGATAGTTGTTGGCAGATCCGGGCTCATAGATAGGACCTCCATTGTCTGTGGTGAACACCACCAGGGTGTTGTTCCACATGCCCTTGGCCTTGAAAGCTTCTGTCAGGTTCTTAATGGTGTCATCCATATATTTGGTCATGGCCATCAGCAATCGACGATTCTCGGAGTCAAAGGCCTTGCCACCCTGTTGAATCACATCCTTCTCGATCTGCTCATAGTAGTACTTTGGCACCTGCAATGGGGTGTGCAACAGGTGGAACGCATGGAACAAGAAGAGAGGATGCTCCACATCCGATGTGTCGTGGTTGCGGATGATCTCCAACGAATGGTCCTCAAACATCTTCTCCTCATAGCAGTAGGGCGTTGGCTCATTGCTGCTTTTGCAGGCATCTGTCAGTGCTGGTCCCTTGTAAGGTCCTCGATAGCTGTGATTCTCAACCATCAGGTCATAGAAGGCATTGAGGCAAGTGGTGATTTCACCTGTGGCTTGGATTCCAGTCTTTTTGTTCCAATAGTCATTGGCATGTTGGTAGTACATGAAGCTGGTCTCAAAGCCTCTTCCATACGGTGTATGCTGAGGAGTGGCCATCCCAGCATCCCATTTCCTCACCAGATAGGCCAATGGGAAAATCATCATAGATTCAGCAAACAAAAACTATATATATATATTAATATAATATTATATAATACAGTGATAATTCCCAGAAGATTTTCCTAAACTTTGATGAACAAACAGGAACACCATGAAAAATCATGAAAATATCATGAAAATCATCAGAACAACTGTGAACAACTCCAAGTTTCCCGGTGTAGTGCGTCCTGTAGCCCCCTCTGCGCACCTTTTCGCCCATGCCCGTCATGTTGCGCGGGATGCCGGCGTAGCCGCTGATGGGATCATCGGGGTTCGAGGCCGTGACCGCCACGTTCTTCACCAAGACGTGGGGAGCCAAGCGGCCACTGAGCAGGGCAGAACGGGCCGGGCCACAAATGCGGTAGGAATAGTGGCGATCCAACTGGATACCTGGGATGGAGCCATGATGAGCCATGGGGGGGATGCTGTACAGCAAGCTGTACAGCAATGGTTAAGTCGGTTAAGTCTCATGTCTTACATGTATTTAAGTGATTTTAAATGTAGTATCCAATTATGTACACTACTCAAACACCAATGCTGAAAATAAAACAATACAAAACTGCAACTCTTAAGAGGGTTGCGCTGACCAGGACAGCTTGAGAACTTTCTCTGCAATAGATTCGGGAAAACCACATTGTGATGCTGACGGTATTTGAGAGTCAGTAATGGGGTGATGATGAACTCTCAGCCAAGTGGCCCTCCTTCACCAATTGATTGATGGTTGGAGTTTGAACCTCCAACTGTCCTTGCTTCTCATCCTCTGTCTTGGCGGTGGTGCGGTGGAAGCCAATGTTGGCCCAACCCAAATCGTCAGCGAGGAGGAAAAGGACGTGTGGCTTAGGAGCCTTGGCAGCCTCTGGAGCTGCCGACACCGCCGCAAGAGATGCCGCGCTGACGAACCACTGAAGCTTCATCCCGTTTCACGGCTATTGCCGCAGGGAAAACTGAAAAGCTTGTTACAGAATAGTGAGCTGCGTAGACATGCTCATGCAACGGCCCTGTGCAACCAAGAAATCCAAGAAGAAAGAAGAATCACGAACAAACCGTTTGTTTTGAAAGTTGAATCATCCAAATTTCAACCACCAAATCAGAAAATTGATGACATTTGTGTCGATTCTGCAGAGCCGTGTCAATTTTTTCACTCATGACTTTGGCTGCGGACTATCTCGTGCCTCTTCCGCCCAGGCCTTGCAACATGAAAGCCGCTATCTCCCATTTTGACACAGCATACAACCTAAATGGATCTAGCTGGATCTAAATGGATCTAAATGGATTTAAATGGATTAAATGAATAATCCTGGGCAAATGTAATATGATGTAATTAGCTTGTCTCAGACCCAACTGGCGGAGTTTGTGCCCAGCCCAAGCTTCACTGAGGCCCAAGCCATGTCAGCACCTTTGGAGCTACGGCCGTGCCACGGATTGGGAGAAGACCCTGGGTGGCTCATGGCTGCGCTGCGCGGCCTGCCAGGGGTGTGGTTGGGCGAGGATGGAATCAATGGAATCCAGAAAAACATATGAAAAACGCAGTAGTGTAGTTCAATCTAATTCTCAATTTACTTCTCAATTTAATTCTGAATTTAATTCTGAACTTAATTCAATATAATTCATGCATGAGTCTGGAGTGAATCAATGGAGGAGGGAACGTGACAAAACAATTGAAAGAATCAATGGAGGAAGGACCATTACAAAAACATTGAAAAACAACACTGAATTTCACTTTAATTTTGTCAAGTGAAGTGGATGCTGTAAAAATTGAGCATGAGTTGAACCGCCATGTTGTCCTTTCGAGCCTGAAAGGCGATGCCTCTGACTCCGCTTCTGTGCGGGCCTTGAGAGATCTTCAACAGTGAGCCAAATCTATTCATAACTTGATTCATAACTCATAACCATCATTTGCAAAATGTGTAAGACATCTATGAAAAGTTGTGCACCACTGCTATTCTCATGAGTTTCCAAAGTAGATTTCCCCAGACTCACTGCCATCTGTGGCTAGGTTCCAGGCATCAGTTGCAGCGCTGCTTTGTGGACTGTACCTCAACTTCCGCAACGTGGCGGTCTCTAGAATTGCTACCCTCCAGTAAATTAACATAGACCCTGCCAGATGGGGGTTGAAAGACTAGTTTCCACTATAAATTGGTCAGTTTCAGGGTCTATGTTAATTTACCAGAGGGTACAGTAATTCTAAGTGTTCGCACCCATCAAAACGACTCGAAGACATTGCCACCTGCCGATTTACTGTCACTCTGGTCTGCCTGAAAAATATGGCGCAAATTTCATCGTTTATCATGTCATACACAAATATCGCCATCGAACAATATTGAACCTACCGAACATGGTAATTCCAGGATATTTAACATATTTACGGTAACTTGGGTAATTTCAGGATATCCCCGATCCAAATCATCCAACATCAGTTCGAAAAACCACCCAGGCCCTAGGCCACTGTCTGAGGCCACTGCGAAAGTGTGCCGCATGAACCTGTGCAGGACGGAGGTGATGTTGACCTCAGAAATCCCAGTTTCTGAGACTTGGGGATCTCCCATGGCCCATAGTTTTTGGTGAACTTTTCGGGAGAACAACTTGATTCATCTTGATTTGCATGGATTTGCCAAGTTTTAGACAGATCTTGGCAGATTCTAGATTTCCATCTCTTCTTGCAACGGAAAAAATCTTCATCAAAGAGCCAAGGGCCAAACACAAGACGGCTTGCCAATCGTGCCGCCTACAGTCGGACTAAAGATGCATCAAACAATCACTTGAACAGTTCCAAGAATGTTCCAAGTATACAATTTGTTACCCAAATTGAACAAACCTCAAGTACTTGTATAATTCATCATACGACATACTTCATCATTATGAACTATATACACGCTACGTATATCCTCTGGAAATAATCTAACATAGCAATGTGACAAAGGGAAGACACCGTGTCTCATTGTCGATAAACATGGTGAATGTTCGACAATAAGAGCGGTTCCATGTTCCACGGGAAGTTACATGGCAAGAATTGAGTACAGCTTGACGGGCTGTATCATTATCCATCCCACAATGAATGGGAAATCCCAGTCTGGGAATCCCTTTTACAGATGGAAATTACGTGAGCTGTGGCCGAAACCTGGGTATCATTCCTGCTAACATATGAGATCATATGAGTATGTCTTCCGCGAAGACTTGTGCGCTACTTCCGCGGACACAATTTCCACTTCTGCGGACGTTCCCGCACTACCATTCACTTCTGCAGCGCTTCGGCGAACATATGGGTATGTCTGAAAATGGGGTATACCCCCAATTATAGCCATTTATAGGGATAATGATCATTAACCATTGGGTTTAGGGGTACACTATTTTCAGACAAACCCATATCGTTGAAATAAGGAATGTGCAAGAAACACTTTTTGGGTTCCGCGGTGCTTGCACGAAGCTTCCGCGGTGCGGGCGCTATCACTTCCGCGAGATCATCTTACTGTAAGAAAACGATTTCTTTGGTGCTTTGGTCGCTGCTCACGTATTAGAGTTCTAACATGTTCTAACCAGAAAAATGAATGACACAATTGGATCTTACCCTTTTTCCGTTGATATTCATAGTTGCTATTAGTGATTATTAGTGTATATAATCCCTTCAACATACCTCTAACAGGGAAGGTAAATATACCCCCTAACACCATAACATTGATTTATCATTGTGTAAGTATCATGAATCAAATATGAATCATATGTTGCTAGTAGTTACACAAGGTATACTCCCTGCCCCCCCAAAAAAACCATACCATTGGATGAAACCATCAACCTCTGGCGCGTGCGCCTCCCGACGGTCTGGCAAGCGCGGTGCCTTGGCGGCCTCCACACGGGCCTCGCTTCATCAAGAGATGTGATCTTTATATACTTAACGCCAGACTTAAATCTTAAATGATCTTAAATCTTAAATGATAGTATTTATACAAGTGTTATATAATATGGCATATATATACATATATAATATATATATATATATATGCATAATACAAACATAAGTGTAAATGGAACATGTGCTTCGATTTACCTTTTGACTTGTTACCGTATAGTCCAACACAGCTCATATACAGTTCCAATGATCTCTGTTTGAGATCTGATGACAAATCATATTAATTACTGTATATTATATAATATTATAATATATATATTATATTATTTCATGACTTTCATGTGGTCAGGTCCCAAATGCCATCCGACATTTCTTGCAGTTTCTCCCCCAGATTCTGGGCTCGCAACGGCTGCTGCTTGACACTGCAGAAAGTCGAAGAGGTCCGGTTTTGGAGGGAGGCCCAAGTGCCAAGCCTCTCCCATCTGATTTTGAGGCTCTCATCACGACTCCCAGTGAATTTTGCACTGGCAGTCTGGTGATCTGTGGTGAACATCCCCCGAATCTCCAAGAGAAACATTATGAGCAAATCAACAAATCAACTAACTAAGTGATCCAACGTAAATCAAAATCAACTGTCATACATAAACTATCACAAACAATCACTAATCACACTAATCACACTAATCACTAGTCACCCATGCTGCCAAGTTGATGCATCCACGCCTCTCTCCCACGTTGAAACCAAGCCTCCTCAATTCGTTGTTCCACCTGGAACGCAGAACGTAGGAAGAACATGGAAGAGCATCCAGTTATGAAATATAGTTATAGTATGTTATATTATGTTATAGTTATGGATTTTTCATGACACTTACTGGAACCAAAAAACACATCAACAAATCCAAAGGGATTTACTCTGCGACTCAAAACTTAGCAAAAACGCTTCTTAGGATTGGCTTCTTGGTGTTTGACGCACCTCCTCCCATGGCCAATGATGACCCAGCAACTCTCCTTACCGATGCTGCTGACAGCCGGATGCCAACGGTCCCATCCCCATGGTTTAACCATTGGTAGCTCCTGTAGTCTTCGCCAGGCCCAGGCATTTCATAAGCGCTCCAAAGCCATTGGCCTTAGCTGCTCCGACTTTGGAATGTGGGATTCACATGGATTCACCCATGGCTGCCATAAAGCTACTGGGGATGGTGGGTTTACCACGTTGAGATGGCGTCCTGGACCGCAATGGAGGACACTGAAAGGGGCCGTTCAGAAGTGACATCGCAGCAATGAGGTCCCTGCCAAGTACTGGAGAGCCGCTGCTTCATGATCCATCTGCAAGCAGTGAACCACAACTCTCGGCTCAATATAGGTTTGTTTCATTTAGTGTCTTCACCCCTACCCAATCACTACATTAGCTTTTAAAAAATCAAGAAGAGACCCAGACCAAGCACGGGCAATCTCCGCTTCGCCCTGCCTTCACACCACTCTTGGAAGCCCTCACCTCGGCATCCAATGGACTTCCGACTATAGATTTTACATGATTTTACACTGGACCACACAAACCAAAAGCAAGCTTGGATTTTGAAATTACCACAAACATACAGAACTAAACCTGTCATTCACCTTCAATCCTGATTGCCCGCTCCCTGGTTCTCCGACACGTCCACGGGGAAGTTCATGTTCGAGAGAATCCAAGCGCAATGCAAAGCCTGTCGTCCCCGCCATCAACACAAGGAGACCACTTGTGCGCCCAAGGTGTCATGGCAAAAAGGAATGGTAGAGAATGGTGTTCCAGAGCCGGATACTGACAGTAGACTACGAAATATGAAATCTGTGGGATTCTTAAGCCATCCCAAATGGATGTAATACGTAATGGATTCGGTGAATGACATTGTCATAAAGCTACCATTCGGGGATGATACTTACCACCCATTGATGGTGATCTTAGTATATCTTAGTATGGTTTATTGTTGGCTTTACTAGAATAGGCGCGGGCAGGATCGCACCTTCAACTTTTTCAACAACACTCGCGGAAACCTCAGCCAAGCCAGCCAAAGGTGCTCACAATATGATGAAGACATTGGCACATAACAACATGTCACAGCATTGGATGTTGATTCAGCTGTCAAACGTAACCTTACATTATCTCTCTTTGCCATGCGTACTCATACTCGTTCCATATTCAGTGGATTACTATGCATTATGCCATTATGCATTACTGTGTCAGAAGCTGAGGAACAGCCGAGGCTGCAACATTTGTAGCTATCCGCTGTTCCGATTCCTCCTGAGCTCAGCTCGATTCTGCTCGAAGGTGCTGTTTGGCTTTGCACCAATCTCTCCGCCAAGTTCTTCCCATTTTCAGCCATTTTCGCTATCGAATCATAATTGCTTCTTGGAACCACAAAACAACCATTTATATCATTTATACAGCAAGATAACATCTTCCACTGCATTTGCTGTGAAACAAGCCCAGGAACCCAACCTGTGATTCCACAATAAACTGCTGGACGGCTTGAGAGTTGTTCAGCAATTGCTGCTCAACAGCCTGTGATCGAACGATGAATTCTCTGTGATGCATCCGAATGAGTTGAATTGAATGATCATTGTCAACTCATGATTATTGTATATCATTATTATATAATCATTATTGTATATATTATTTTAATAGATGATTTAAACATATACATATATATAATTATATAATAATATATTTATGTGATAATCGCACTTTCACAATCCAGCTTTGCCTCCAGACTCCTTGCTGCTCAAGCAGATGCCCGGCGCCTCTGCAAATTCTGCGAATTGCTGGTGGAAAGTCTCCTCACAACGACCTCGAACGCAGCCAAGTAATGAAGGGATTTCATGGATTTTCACCATATTTTCACAGGGTTTTACCAGGTTTTGAACGTGTTGCAGCTTATAGAAACATTGAACATGGGATTGGCTTGCTTATGACAAGGAACACTTGGACTTGTTGAATTTCACTTCCTTTCAAATCAGTTGATGGAGTCATGAACTTATTGAACATGTACAAGTGCGGTGGATCCCACTACAATGGATGAATATGCTGACTTACTCTTGATGCTACCGCAGGGAATAGAATAGGGACAGAACTGCTAGTTTGATCGACGGCTCATATGACAGTCTTGCTGAAAACCAAACGAAAAGGAAAAAAGTCCTTGAGCACTGTCAAAATGCCTTTGGCCAGGAACACAAAATGCTTGTGATGTGCTGTCATTGAATCACGATGCAACTGATGCAAAACTGCAGTGCAGTTTGGCCGAGCCACCAATTTCTTCAGCCTTCTGGTTTCCATCCTGCCCATCCAACACAGCAAGCAATGGGTATAGGTCAAAACCCAAAAAAACCCTGGTGGACATCAAAATAGCTGGGATTTATGGATGTTCATTCCCCTAAAAATGGTATATTTTCATAGGTATTGACCCATACCCAAATTTATGCAGGTGATACTCATTTCAAGTCAAAGTAAATCTCCTGCAGTGGTTCACCATCTTTGCCCAGGGCCTCAGGGCACCCCGCCAAAGCCAACCATAGACGTGGGAGTGGTGCAGGTGTTGAGAACTCCTATGTACTCTATTATACTCCTATGATATTCTATGAATGTTAAAACTGCGTGGGCGCCGGCGTCCAAAGCATTGAATGTGGCCATGCTAAATGCATCGGAATTTGGCATGCGCCCAGCACTTTTCAAGTTTTCCCGGGGCCTTCATCTCTTCTTTCAGAGCAGCTGACATTTGCATCACCTCCTATCAGGTCTGACATGGGGATGCAGTGTGTAATACTGTGGTAAGCCCAAAGCCATTGAACCATCTTCAAACCATCCCCATAATGCCAAAATTGACAATTTGCTAATGGGTGGTTATAACTAACATCTTATAAACCTTTGCCATCCCTAACTGGTAGGTTTATGGCACTGAGTGAATCTCACCCAGGTCCTGTTGAAACTCTGCACAGCATGCAGCAGCCACCTCCTGGATCGAGGCCGGCTCTGGCTACAGCATGTTAAACCCAAAGCATCCCTTGTCCATAGGACATCCTATTCTGGCGTGATGTTCCCATAAACTATGAACCATAAAAACATATAAAAACCATTCATTGTTGGCTGTATCATTGGGTTTACATATTACGGTTTACCACAGTGTCTGACTATCCGAAATTCAAACACTCAAAACCTAGAATTATAAAGCGAGGCTTGCCCACTCTACTATATGATTCTGGCATCTTCAGTGAACAAGCGATGATCCGACCTATAAACAAAAATCCGAAACGCCCGAGGCAAATCCATAAATATCATTGAACATCTTCATTCCCGTCGTTCCCCCAACAGAAAAGAACAGAGTGAACAGTACCCGCAGCGACATTTCTGTCTCAGCTCGACCATTTGCCCATCTGCTCATGTAAAGAAACTTGACTTTCAGTCAACTTGCGCTCAAAACAAATTCAAAACACACACACACATATATATATAGATATATGGATGCACCATTCTACCAATTGGATAACCATGGTAGAATTCTATATGGATAACATTGGATTTTCCACCCTTCTGCAGTGTCCTGCGCCAGCGCAGCAGCTTCTCTGGCAGCTGTGCTGGAGGCCTTTTTGGTCTCTGAAAAATGGTGATTTAGTGGGATCGGATATGACTACCCTCTGGTAAACTAACATAGCTATTGAAAATGGCCATTTATAGTGGATTTACCCATTAAAAATGGTGATTTTGCATAGCTATGTTAGTTTACCAGAGGGTAATGGACATGTTAGATCATTTTAGATGGTTTTATGATGTTTTATGATGTTTTTATGATGTGTGTATGATGGATTGTATGATGGTTCTATGGTGATATCCCATCTGAAAATAGATGATTCCATGATAATCTAATGGGATGTGAATGGGGTCTTCACGGGATATCAACAGGATGCAGCCAACAACAATAATAAAGAAAATGATGATCAACCAGTGCATGGAATGGGGCACCCTATTTTCAGACAAACGCATATGATGTACTTAGCCAAGCGGGATAATCATTCCAGGTAGGATGGAACCTCTGAGGTTGTGGAACCGGTGGAACTGGTGCGCTTTGTGTTTCCTCAGTGAACGGAGGATTGGACTTAGGGCCCCTACATAGGCAGCAAGCTCTCGAACTTCAGCCTGACACGAACGCTGGCTTCAACAAGGAAACAACTCGTCACGTGTTGGGGGTTTCTACCTCCAAATAACAGCTCTAAAGGCTTTCATCTAATTTTGGATGGGGCTGCTGGACTGAGATATGATATAGTATGGGAGATGATGAGGCAACCAACTACTATAGTTGCACTGCAACCAGCCAGGGGCCTCCAAAGCACACATCCTGGCCTGTGTCAGGGTGACAACATGAGTCAAGATCAACAATCACAATGTATCTCGATATGCAAAAACAAACGGCAAGTTCTGGACTACAACCTGTGCATAACACTCCAGTGCATGAACAACAAACTACAAAGGGAGACCAATAACCATGACACTAAGCTGCATTAAGCACAAATTCTTTAAGACTTCCCAATCATACACTGTTCCCTTCAATGGAGCCATGAAAAATACCCGTTTTCCATCCCAATGATACGGTACGATTGGTGAGGCCAGGTTGTATTCCCACAATGGGTCTCATGATAATCCCCCAGTCCAGCCGGTCTAAGATGGTCCAAGCCTTCAAACCATTGCCTTCTTTGGGTAGCTTTGGAGGCTTTGATGCCTCTGGCTGCTCAGGCTCCTGTCATTGACGACAGAAACGGATAGACATGTGACTGGATCATGGACACACAAGGCACAAATCGTGATCAAACAACATCAAAGTACTCAGAATTATCATATGAATCATCATATGAATTATCATGAATTATCCACTCCTCTTGATGACTTGAGGATTCTCTTGTGGTGGCATTTCATGACAATGCACAACGAGAGAATATTTTAAGAGGTTGAGTCCATGCTTTTCCTGCATCTCTTGGCTGTCATTCTCAAGGACCTCCGCACCATCCGTGCTATCCACCTGCCACAGATTCTATCCCGCAAAGCGCTTGGAGAGGGCCCGCCAGGGGGACTCAAAGGATCTCTACTGCAGATGTAGGCTTGCTCTTAGAGAAGCCCAAGGAGCCTCCACACCAGAGGCAGTTTCTGTAGCGTCCTGAAAACACCAAACTTTGGACCAAGCTGGAAAGCTATCACTTTAATAATCGAAGCGGCTTCATAGAAGCCGAGTAGGATGATAGTATTAAGCCTCCCTCTGCATGTTTTGAAATTATTCAACGCAACTATCATCAACAATCGATATCCATCTGCAATATCTACATTTGTCGAAAAGTGGTGTATACTAACAACATCTAACAACTCTACCCACCTAAATGATGAGAATCCATCGAACTGGTCCTCGGGTGACGCAGTTGATGGCGTTGCAGGCCGTGAGCTGCGGCATTCCTGCTGTGAAGCAAGACATGCAAGATTCGAAGGTGGTCATCCAGTTGAGCTATCGGATCTATCGGCTATCGACCACAAAGCCTTAACTTTCAACAACCTCATTAGCTATTGCCATGATCAAACCCTTGTGGCTAAGGATTTTCAAGCACCATCTACATGGCGATTGTTCCTCAGGGATCCTCAGAGAGGGTCCTTGGGATCTGCCGGACGCTGCACGTCGTCCTCGGACATGTTGGACCTTGAGAAACACGACCGAAATGGTCGAGATGGAGATTGGAGAGAAACATTTGTTGATCTTCAGAATTCTTCAGACATCTTTTCAGTATGCTCTATTCTGCCAGTCTGTGAATGAACATTGTGCATTGATATATTGATATACAGTGTTATACTCTTTCTGAGCTTGCAACGGAGACGAACCTGCACTTTTACGACACAGAGCTCAGCTTCAAACCGGGCAAAAAGGAGTGGTTGATCTGTCTGTTTGGTGATCTGAAATATTCTGGAATATCTATTTGGGGCCCTTAAGCAATGGTCGGTCAACAGCATGTGAATCTTGAATCAATGTGCAAGGACGGTTTAAGGTCCAAGTTGAATCTCTGCGAGCAAATCTTCAAGTCCAAACTAAATACATTTATCAAGTCAACTTTTTGGTCCTTCTTCAATTTCAACTGAATCCACATGAATCCACAAATTTGACAGAATCCAATTCACAATCCTAACCTCCCAACATCATCCAACATCATCCAACATCATCCAACATCATCCAACATCCCAAGATCTTCAGCGCCTTCCGTAGCAGCCTCTGCGGATTCCATGGTCGGCTCCTGCCCTTGCGCATCTTGCGCAGGCGTTGGTGCCTGTTTCGGTCCATGATTCCCCCAAGTTTGAACCACACCTCAATGGATTGATCAAACTTGATTAACTGGAATATCTACAGGAAACCATGGGTATTTTCTCCAAATATGCCAGAAATCCACTGAAAATCTATATCTTTGAACAATCAGTTATGTATATATATAATATATATATATATATCAATTTATCAGCTACATCACCACTTTTAGATACTTTTGGTGGTTACAGTTACATCACATCCTTGGTTAAAAACTGAACCCGGTCTGGGCACCTCGTCCTCGGCCTGATCTTTGGGCCCGGCTTCAGCACCTGATCTGGGCGAATGGCTGGCATCAAAAAAGTTGGCCTGTGGATGCCTATGGTTTAAAAATCAAAAAATATCAAAAAAAAACATGATTTAACATTGTTGAATATTGTTGACATGGTTCGCATCAAAACTCAAGGTTTACTGTAACACGGTTCATCAAAAACCGGTGGTTGAACCATCCAAGAATGGGCAACCATGAAACATTGGGAAGATGGAGCGGAAATGGGGTGCGGCTTGGGGCTCAATTATTTTGAGCCATAGCTGATAATATAGGAATATGTTGGTTGTTGTGATCCGTTTAGATAGTGGCAACTGTGCTTTGACTTCATGACTCCATGTAGCGATATGGAGAAAATCAATATCAAACAGCAATAGATGGAGACACACCACATAGATCCAAATAGAGCATCAAAACTATGTGTCCAAACAAGGGCAAACACTACCTGGAAAACCACAGGCTTACCACTTTGGCGTATGGAATGGAGGATTTGGGTGGATTCAAAGTTTCCCGGGTGCCAAGTTGGTTTCAGTTCTCCAAATTTGACATTTCGACTCCAAAAGATGCAAGAAACCCATCTGCCTTGGCCTTCAGCCTCTGCCTTCTGCACGCACTCCTGGTGTGGCCCCATGATGCGAGACCGAAAACAGCTCCCAGCAACTCTGTCCAGTCCTGGCATGCATGGAAGTAGCAGTCCTCACTGGGACATTTGAAAACTGTCTGCCTGGCACAGTGGCGGCTTCAGAAAGTTCCAACTTGGAATCGATCCGCAGTGGCCACCTTCAGTTTCCGTGAATATTCAAACGTATTTGGTTGCTTGTACCGTCTTTTTGCATCACAGTCCAAATGCGGGCAAACGATTTTGTCCATGATCCCAAGATAGAACCAAGTAAAAACGCAGCTTCCCATGACTGCAAACAACTGGTTTGCGAACAGGCTTCCAAAAGCAACGAAACCAACATCCAGACTTTCTCAAAGCATCAAACCAATTAAGTTTGCAAAGATCATCAAAGATCATCAAAGATCTGGAAAAAAACACATGATTCGATCATCGTTTTCATCCATGGAGGATTCACCCTGGAGTTGTGTTTGTTTCTCTCAACCCGACACACCTTTGGCATCGACAAAAGCCGCATTGCTTTGGTGGACCATCCGTCTCCTCTTCTGGCCTCATGATGATCACCAAGTTTGGAGCGCTGAGGTGATCGTCAACTTTTGTCAATAGCACCGGCTGCCATACCATCTGGTTATGACTAACATAACCATGGAAAATCACCATTTTTAATAGGTAAACCATCTATTTTCATGGGCCATTTTCCATGGCTATGTTAAATAACCAGAGGGTAGGTAATATGATAAAACATATATGATTATATGACGATGATTAGATCGTTTTTATACTTGTATGATCTTGTATGTACTTGCATCAACAGAACCTGGTTTTGTCACATGGTCATGATGAGATGATTTGATATGTCCACTTTCATCAATAGCACATATACTGTATGACCATGATGATTAGATCATATTAGATCATATTAGATCATATTAGATCATATTAGATCATTAGTAACTCGTTGTACCATGTGACCATTGAAGAAACCTCTTGGTCCGATGCCACAGCTGAGCTTCGCACACCAACAAATGTCCTCGTAGGCACCGAGCACTGGCAGTTTCTTCGCCTTCGGGAGCATCGGTCCTGTGGGGTCACCGCGAAGTGACTATGAGACAACCATCAAATGGGGCTCAGAATATGCTATACTTCCCTCATTTTATGGCCATATGTATATCTCGTTGTAAGAAATTGTGTTTGTGTGTGTGAGTTTATAATATTTTATAAAACTGATTATATATATATAAATGATGTGATTGTATACTGGTAGTATTTGATGATCTAAAATCATACTGTATAACTAATCTATTTGGGTGATGGTCCGAAGCCCATCTGCTCCTGCCCTCATCTTCCTCTGGCTGCCATTGCCTTGGCCCATCCAGTGCAACGATTTCAGGACAGGGGCTTTGTCTGCAAATGGGGTACCGGGGTACCCCCCAAATTTGACAATTAATGATAATCAATGATCAGTTTTCCATATTTTCCCCCAATTAAAACAACTTAAACTGGCAATTTGGGGGTTATCCCATGTTATCCCCTATTTTTAAACAGACCCCCAGTGAAATTCAACAGCTGGTTTTGGCTGCAAAACTTTTTTGGGGCTGATTGCAAATTAGCGGCGGCAATCCCAGGAGGGCTTCGATTCGAGAGGTCCGACAATGCAGAATACCCAGGCGTTCGAAAATGGCCTGACACAAGGGATTCCGCAGTTGGACATATATTGCAGCTGAACCAGGACAAATGCGGCCAAAAATATGAACGGTAGCTTGGCTTTATAGGCTATAGGTGAAGTTTCATGAGAACTGATGACATGTCAATGCCTGCACCCTTAGATTTTTCCCAAGCATGAAGTACCCAAGGCTGTGCTTTCGGGGCTGTGCAGTCTTGACTGCATAAGGGGCAAACCCAATTTCAAGGATCTTGTTTGAACAAAGTAGGTACTTCCGCAGTAAAGCCAGATCTTTGCATATCACTGTATCCCCCCAAAACGGCAATATACTGAAGCATTGTTAATTTATGTTAATTTTATATAATATGGCCCTTTGGGGAGTGACAACGGCAATAACATGAATCGTTTGGTGCTTCTTGTTGCCCCCTTCCCAAATCTTCAGCACACCTGAATGATCTCTTCTGACTCACCGGCCAATCTTTCACAACCCTGACAGCACTGCATCAATTCAACAGGCAACACCTGAGTGTCTCTGCACTTGTGCGTTCTTCCATTTGCAAATCATTAAACCATATCAAACCTTTTTAAACACCTTTTGTATCCTTTTGTCACTTGTCTCTGTCAAGTGGAGCCCCGGTACAAAAACTGTTGGGAGACTCCCAAACTGCAGTTCCGCATCTTCACGATCAAGCAAAGCAAGTTGTGCCTCGCGCAAGCTGTCGATGTTCGCGCCAAGTAGCCCGACTTTTACAGTCAAGCCCTAGCGATGCCAATGCAACGAATTGGTATCGATGACTTGGACATGCTGCCGCCATCCAATGACCCCCGTCCAACCTTGATTCCGCCACCCCATGGAGCGCCGGATTCTTCATTGATGGCCGAAAAAGACCTTCCAAATCAGATGTGAAACAAAGGTGGATAAATTTCTGGGCTTGATGCAAGATGGGTGTGTCTGAAAATGGGGCGAATCGGATGGAAAAAACGATATATACCATAGAATATACCTCCAAATGGCTATTTCAATGAGGAAAACAACCCAAAAAACCATCAAATTTGGGGGATAATTACAGAGGATACCATAGACATCCATGTCGACATCCATAGACCATGGGATGCAGTACTGCACCTCTGCAGCTCCACCTCCCCCTTTGGGGACTCAGTGGACACCTGGCTTTGCGGTCGGGAGAAGCACTAATGTCTCTGAAAGGAAAACCAAGAAATTTAGGCTTAGTTTGTCTAATACTCACTTTAGTATCATCAGAATATCATCAGAATAATCATCAGAATATCATAACTTCTTAAAATGTAGACACCTTCCCAAAACCTCAAAGTATGCTATTTTATCCATAAGAATGGGAAAGTTCCAGAGGAATAGGCTACTGGCTCAAAGTAGCCTGAAAAAATAGGCAATTACGGCGTTCCAGGTATATATATATAAATAGATTGTGCGAGGTTAAACCATCTGAGATATCATATATTATCCCTATCAGCTCAGCATTTTTCATTTTGGACCTCCAACGCAAGTGATTTCAGAAGATTCATGGCATCTCAGTGAATGGATCTTGTTCCGACAAACCACCTCTTCCACCTCCTCAGCTGGTTTCTCTGGTGTGTCAGTCGCCATACGAAGCCTCTGACTGCGTTCTGAAGTTTCGGGTCATGAAGTTGATACAAACAGTTCTCAATGATAGAGTGACAGCTGTTACCTCTCAAAATCAATGGCAATTAACAATCGTGAATCAGGACTTGTGCGTTTTTTTTAACAATCTCCTTCGGGACTGTATCCCTTCAGTGTTTAGGATCTGATCAGGCACAAGCAGCACCCAATAACATTAATTAATAACACCTTTCCAAGCAATCGAAAATGGTTTTGATATGTTTTGATGTCTTTCCACACCGGAACTAGCATATCGGATCTGTTCATATCTGTTCTGGACCCTTTTCACCATCTGTACGCTAATTCTGTGTGAATCAGACCGCGATGACTGATGCATAAAGCATGCGTTAAACACCCACATCGAATAACCGTGGACCTACGCCCTTGTCGTTCAGTATGGATTTTGATCGCCTTGAAACTTGATATGGCGACACAAAGTGCAAGCCCAAAGTGTTTGAACCGTGGTTCTGCATGTGTTGACTTGACTTGCATTACCCATGTTTCTGGTTGTCCTTGGTGTGCTGCATGTCGCTTTTCAATCTGTAAATCCGCAAACCAAAGAAGAAACCGCGGTCTGTCTACCATCAATCATGAAGAACCGTCGCAGTTTTCTTCGAATAGGACCATCATGAGTCAACTCATGTCCCATAAAATGAATTGATACAACCTCGGGCCAGGATGGCAAGCGGCGACAATCCGACAATCCACTAATTGCAGTCCCTTCGTCCTCTTCGAATGGACCTGAATGACACCTGTCTGCAAATTGGACACATTATATATGGCACACAAGGCACTGCATATGCAAAGATGTTCCAACAGAATCGCCAATCTCAACTCGCCAACACTGCAGTGGTGGCAGAGTCTCCTTTTTATTTCTTCACACGGCTGTCTCTCTGGGATGTGTGGCATTCATGTGGCTTGGGCCCCAGTGGCAAAACAGATTTACTTAGTAACTTAGTATTGAATAGTATTGAAATATATTGAAATATATATATATATATTAAATATATATTGAATAGTATTAAATACTTAGTGTCAATGAATAGTATTGAAATATATTGACATGACAGCAAACTGGGCCACAGGAAAACAATGGAAAACAGCTAGTAAAGCACCACCCAAGGTCGTCGGAAATTGGCCAATGCCAAAATCATACGGACTTCTAGTGCTCCAAAACTTTTGGGCAAACACTGTGTGAGCAAATCTGCACGTGCTCACAACAATGCTTAGACTACAGGTGAGCTGTGCCTTTGGATCTTCAGGAAAACTGCAAGAGCGGACTGCTCTGCACTGCAAAACGTACTCCATACGCTTCTAGCAACTAACTATAGAGTTCTACATTTCTTTCCATTCCTATTCATCCATCTTGCAGGCTTCTGTTCTCACCCTAGGCAAACGGCTACTAGTTTTCAAAGCATGTAAAAACTAGGTTTTCAATAGCTTCAGCTGGCCTAGTTTCACCAGGACATCCTTAGCAATCCATGGAGTCAGCGTGGCAAACTTCGCATCTTCAATCACTACCGTAGCATGCTGAGCAGCAAAGGCCATGACAATCTCTTTGATGTATGCAACGATTTCGTCAGCCATTTCATCCTTGACGCTGCCTGGCGTCTCTGTTGCCCGGGCCACCACATTGAGGACATCGCACACATTGGACAAAACAAGTCCTACAAGCGAGAGTGCTGCAAAAGTATGCAAAAGATTGCAAAAGTAGGCAAATCTGCTGATTCTTTACGAGGGTGTGAATGAAGTTCCGGGCGCACTTTAATCAGAATCGCTATCCGCTATTGAAACAACCAGCAAGGTCCGAATGCAATTAAACATATTAGTAATCATATTAGACTTTATCATGTCTCCCGGAGCCGTAGCTGGGCCAGTCCTTGTTTCACCAAGTCTGAAGCCAATGCATGAAAATTAATGTGAAAACAATGCTCCAGGCAACCACACAGATTGTCGCTGGTGATGGATCGGACAAGTGTGCTGGCGCAGAGACTGGGAAGTCCGGTTTCATCATCATATTCATCAGCGAGTTGAAGCAATTCCAAAAGGGTCTGAGGCTCCGTATCAAGCACGTTCTCATGTATGTACTTGCCATACGCATAGTGAGTCTTCCGTGAGTAGTTTTGAAGGGTCACCTTCCTCCTCTTTCCATCCTCCGGCATTGATACCTCCTTCATCTTGCTGTCGATCATTTTGGTCAAGTATGGCGACCGAGCTCGAATGGTATCCCAACCAAAATGTATGGGTTCTGGTTCATCTGCAGCCCACACTTGAATATCACAGCAGGAAGGGTCATTGAACCGCGCTTGGTAGCCTTGCACTTCTGTCTGCGCGCATACCACGCGTGAGCGTAGAACCACTGAACGCTCTTTCAAGGGGAAAAAATCCTCGATGTTGTTGCTGTGTCCAAACAATGAACCAGCTGCACCACAAATGTAAAGCGCTCCCTGCTCATTCATGAGAACTGAAACGTCCAATTGTGGGTGGGCGAAGATGTCAACCACTCGACCCTGAACTGCTGGTGGCAAGGTGATTGCTGACAAAAGGTGATTGCTGCGCAAGTTGCGACCCAACTGACCACTTCCGCCAGATCCACATCCCAAAACTGTTCCCGAAGAGCTCAGGACCAGTGAGTGAGCATTGCCGCAGCATGCCTTCTTGATTTGCTCTTTGCAGCAAATTCGGAGTGGCTTGGGGCAGCTGCCTTCGATGTTATGTCCCAGGCGGTAATTGCCGTTGTATCCGAAAGAGTACACAGACTCTTGCTCACAAATCACCATCGAATGGGAAGCTCCACAAGCGACAAAGCTGGCAAAATGAAAGGAACCAGAATCCATCTTCAATTGAATTTCTTGGAACTCTGACACTGAATTTTGTTGATGCCCCAACCCAAGCTGTCCATTGCCATTGGTCCCGCTTGCAAGAACACGACCATCTGTAGTCAAAGCCAAGCAGTGATTGTCACTGCAAGCTATCTGGACCACCTTGAGGGCTTGAGGTTAAGAGATTGCAAACATCAAGAAAGCAGCAGAAAAAATTGCAAAACAAATGAACACAATCATGCATAATTTATTCTGGAAGTTCACAGTCTATTGCTTGTCATTTGGTCGGCCCATTCTTGACAATCATCTGCACACCTTCGTACACCCACATGCAACCACTTCTCCCCACACCTTCTTCTCCGGCAAAAGTCGAGTCATCACAGCACCGGTCAGTGCAACCGAGAATAGTTCCAGCAAATGGTTCAGCACAAATGCCTTTGGATATGGAACGGCATTGGTATGCACTCACTGTCACGTCAAAGCGGAAACATGGGATAAACACAGCTTCAACAGAATGTAAATGTTGTGAAACTATGTGACCCAACGACGTGACCCAACTACGTGAAGAATTGCCTACAATGCAAAATCATATTTTCGGCCAGGCAATTGCATGCAACTGCTGTATAATGATATGATATGTAATACAGCTGGGGCAGTGATAGCTACAGTACACGGCGGCACCCACTAAAAACCCTCCTTGCCCTCAGGTGCCTCTTGCTTTGTCCCGGTGATTATCACAGCGGCAGCATCAGACTTCCTAGTTCCAGTCAACTGCCAGGCTTGCTTGTTGTTCCAAATCTCATTGAGTTTCGTGTGGTTCTCTCCAGTCTCGAGGCAGGCCGTGTAGAGCTTGTTGTCTTTCCCCAGAAACAATGCCTTCTTGGTTCCAGGGAAGAGGTGCAACCGCAGCAAGCCCTTCCTGCTTGCGAAAGGGGTTCAAGTAGACCTTATTGGGTTATATTGGGTTGCCTCATAGTGAGAGTTTCTTGAGACTGACAATGCTATGATTCATCGTATGATATTTCTTTGCTGCTCCTATCGCTATCGTCGCTATACAACCGGTTGGAGCGCTGTTTTACTGGAAAACAGGCCGAAGAAATTGACGTTTCTCCATGTTTCTCCATTTGTTTTTGGTATAGTATCTGTCAACTAATCAGTAGCCCAGCCGGCCAATTCTAAAAGCTTACGTGGGGAAGATATTTAATGATATTTACACTGTGACATAAACTGTTTGCCTGCTTGACATCGGTGCCTCAACTGCTCCGCAAGGAAGCCGGTCACAGAGTCACCATTGCTGTCATCAAGGCCCTGAACAGCAAACAGCGGCAATAGACTGAGTGGACTGTGCATCAGTGGCACAGGGGATCACAGGGGTACCAAGTACATGAACAATCCGTGGCAGTATCTATATAATTGCTAAAGCTGACCGCTGACCCTGTGCTTCGATAAGTCTGAAGTGAATTCTTCCTCGAGTTCAGAGGCAAATCAAATGGACAACTTGGATGCCAAAACTCGCTCAGCCTGTTGACATGACCCGTGGACCGTTCAAGGCTTCGGGCCTCGACAACTCCGAGCAAAGTTGGCTGCAGAGATCAGTGCGCTGACTGAAGGGTAGATAGATGTCAGGGTTGTGCCGGTTGCAAACTCTGTGATTTCTTGTCCAAGTGCTTGGAGTAAAGTTATTCCAAAGGGACGGACTGCTATGTTCCAGTATGAATCAAAGTGCTCCACGCTTTTTCTCTTGACGGAGCTTGAGTTCAAAGTAACACATCAGAGACGGTGAAACGACTTTCACAGCACTGAATATGCCTTGTCCGTTATCAGTCGGCCTGAAAGGACCTAATGTTTCAGAATCCAGACATTCGCAATATTTTTTGGAAGGCAAATCAGAATGAACATGATGCCATCATCCCCCTGGCCTGCAGCCTTGCTTTGAAAACATTGGCGAATTCAAAGCACCACTAAGCCTTTTCATCCAGAACAAAAAACGACAACCGCAAATTGGTTTGAATCGGCTGACAAACACACCCTGGCGTGGCCCGATCATGTCTCGAGAATCACGTTAAGATTCTGAGCACGTCCAATGTTACCTCAGTGAGATCAAAACGATCAAGATGGGGTACATGTCAATCCGAAGCCAAGTTTGAGCAACCATTGTATCCCACTTGCATGCAGCATACAATTTGCAACTCTGGAACCATGGAAAGAAGTGCTGAAGTAATTCCTGTCTCAAGCGTGCCTTGCTCAAAAGAGGTCTTCTCAGGCACATGGCACCCCACCATGACCTGCAATCAGGCGCAAGACTTTGATTCTCGGGAGCCGAGGCCCAACTGTAGAAAACCTGGACGCATTGTGCACCAATTCACCAGGACGTTGAAACACAAATTATGCGAATCGTCCAATTCTCCGTTTAAGTAAGGACATGTGAATGCTATTAACTGCTATTAAACACTAAAACGCATTAAGCAGGTGTCGCCACGGCAAGGAGCTCACCAGGCGTTCTTTTTTGATTACCCCTCAAGCAAGTTTGCACGAGTTACCCTTTGCAAGACCGGCAAGTAATTCACCATCCCTGCGTTGTATGAGGCGAGTCCATGCGAGTCCAAAACTTCTTGATCTGGTTGAAAACAAAAACAACATTTTTTTAAATGGGAAACAACGTCATTTGATGGCCTCCCTTGCACCTGCACATGATATAGGATGCGCTGATGTGTGGCATCCTTGAACTTTACACAGTTCACCCCTACATGACCAATACATCATACATCATATACGTTTGACGTAGAAATGTAACATTGCGCTTCCGCAGTGGTCCAACATCTGCAGTACCTCATGGCAAAACTAACAAACCCAGGGCCCTCGCCTGGGGAAGAACAGTCAGCCAAAAAAGGCACCAGGGCAATGTATGCAGCATCAAAATGGTGCATGTTAAAACCTTGGCTTGAACATGTTTGAAAACTTCAATGAAATTCAATGATACACATGTTCACATGTCTCCAGAAATGGCACCCCTCCATGGCTGAAACCCGTGGCTACGCTTGGATCATGCTGTCTGACAAATGCACAAACAGATTCCGGCAATTTGACGAATCCCCCTGTGGAATCACATACTGCTGGCATTTCGGCTTTTCCGCTTGACGGAGTCTACATAGCGCTGACGGGTGAGACGGCGAAACAACTAAGCCCGGCTAAGTGGTGTGAGTTTGTTTGTCTGTCTCTTGCATCTTCCCTCTTTTGCCTTCACATGTGCTAAGGATTTGTGCTTTCTAGAAAGTCCTTCCAAACCCTTCTGAGGCTGGCATCATGCCCCATCACTGTGCGTTCCTTTTGCCTGCAGCATGAGAGGCACGACTTGATTCAGCTGGTGAAAAACCACAACAAACGGGACTCGAGCCTCTCCATTCATGGGATAGCACCGCACCCGTGGCTTGATTTGCCCACCCAGGCGCTTGCGATACTTTCTCCTGGCGAATTATTAGCGCTGGGTTGAAACATGTTGTCACATCCATTGATACATATTCAGGCATGTTGAAACATATATAGATATATTGAAACCATCTCCAAAAAAACACCGAAGTGATCTCTTCAGTTCTGTTTGATTTTAAACAGCCATCATTTTCTCCAAAGGGCCGTCCTCACGCATGACTGTGTTCCATCCAATGTGCGGGTACCATAGATGGGTTGCATCGTTGAATGGAGCTCGGTGTAAAGGCCTGGAACATCGATGGAGCCGGAGGAAAATCCTATGTTTTACTCCCGAAATATTCGGTTTCTGGAGATTTTCCAACAAAAAGACTAGGATACAGAGTCGGCACCGTAGCACTGTAGCTGTTTATGCTGTTTCCAATTAGTTCCATGGAAACCTTCTGAATTCCAAAATAGAGATGAGAACACATTCCAAATCGGCAGTACTGTGTGTCTTACAGGGTATGCGCAAAAATCATCAAGATTCCATCGGATTCCCTTGGCAAATCTTGGCAAAGGCAACGTTCCTGTTCTCCACTTTTCGGGACGTAAAAACACTGCTCTTCTGGAATCTTCTGGAACAACTATAGACCCCTGTCCTGGTGAGAGGCAGCCAGTGTCGGTCTTCACTGGACCACCGTCCTGACAGAATCATCTGATGGCGACTGAGTCTTTTTGGGGGGTTCTACAGAAAAGTGCGTTTACTGTATACCTAAGAACTATATAGAACTATGATGTTCATGTGGAAAACGAGAACCCGCTGGATCTTGAGGTACCGCATTTTCAGAAACACCTACTAGATCCTCTTGGTGTTTTGGTCTATCCAGAAATTGTATCGATCTCGCAGATGCCAACTTCCGTGAGTATCCACAATTTTTGCAAATTGACGTTGTGCATATTCAGGGCATAAAAAATCAGAGCACTGCAACTGGGTGCAACTTGTCATACACTTGCATTTCTGTGACAAGTTGTGAGTTGCTGAGAATATGGAAACCATAAATGTCCAGACTCTGCTTCTCATCCTGGTGCACGCCCTTTATATCCCTTTATATCCCTTTATGTCATTCAAAACTGAGGTTCCTAGCTAGTAGTTGAACCATTTAAAGTTGATCAAGTAAGTGTAGGTCAAATTTCAAAACAAGAACCCACATGTTTTCGGCACTTGTTTACACCCCTTAAACCATTCAATTTTCACATTCTGAGACAATCAATTCATCAATTTTGTTGCTACAATGTCTTGGTTTATGGCTTCACATAGACAATTTTCATGACAATTAAACCTTATTCCACGGTTTCTCTACACCTTTCCGGGGTTCCCATCCCCGGTGGTTCACTCAGTTCACTCCTTGAGACCATGGCCGGCGAAGGTATCCGCCACCGTGCGCCGGGTCTTGGGGAAGGTGTAACACCTGGCATCCGTCCAGGTTTAAGTGGAGTGACTGGAGTGACTGGCAAATCACAATGGGATTCTATATATAATTCTACTATAAATGACGGTAAATATCTCTCAATTATAAATCATATTTAGTGTATAATCATGTATAGTTATGTATGATATGTATTGAGACATTGACCTTAATATCATATATTTTATAGAAACACATTTCTTTCGAGAAACACAGACCCTTAGCAATTCCTAAGATCACTGGCTCTGCCAATCCTTTTGTCAAATCATCAACGATGCTTCGCAGCTTGGGTGCCCGGGCGGTGCGGAGTCAAGCGTCGTCGCATCCGCTTCAATTGGATTGAGACTCGGTCAAAACATGCCAAAGGCCAATGGTTGCTCATGGTGTTGCCATGTCTTGAAGTGTCCGGAAGTGTCTTGATATGTCTTGATTCTCGCCCGTTCTACGCTATTTGAGGTTTTATATGGTTTGATCATATTGTGTGTTTTTTGTTAACAATGTTTTTTCAATACATGCTGCACAATGCAAAAACTCTTTGCTGACTCAGCTGGTGACATGTAGCGTACTAACATTGAAGCAAACTATGCCCGCAACTGTCTGCCCATAGCCCTCTTCCAAGGATACGCGTTGTTCGCGCCAAGGATGATCTTGGAACAACAATGGTACATCTGCACAACCATGGTCTGCCCATTATCACGACTTCTGCATGAATTGTGAATCCTGTTGATTCATCAAGCAATCTGGATAGTTGCACTGAGATTTCTGGTTGTGAAGCTTCCACCGAAAGCAACGAAGTGAAACAAGCTGTCATCAGTTCAATGATTTCCATTGAGTCATAGTAGCCATTATCAACCATCACTATCCCCCCCCTGACACAGGAACCCCCCAATGGCTCTGAGGAACGGACCGTTTCTCCACCATCCGAACTAGGGGCCTGAGGCTACATGGGGTCAGTTCCCCGACTTGGTAAGCCGACCTGGCAGTAGGAGGTTTCCATAAATGGAGCTAGCTCCGCTGGGAGTTCCCACCGTGCCGCTAGGCACAGACTTCATGTAGCTACCGGGCCTCAGGCATTTCAGCACAACTTGCATTGTTCTGCTTGCCACTGGAGCACCCTTCAGACTCAAAGAATGTTTGTCTGCCTGAACGTGGGATACCACCCAAAATGCACTGGTTCTTATCATCTTCCAGTATTAGATTCACAATTTTGAAGGCTATTCGGCAATTTTCAATCACGCCCAAATCACATGTTCAGCTAATTATCTACAAATCATATCCCCATTCTATCATCATCAAATCACCATTACAAAATATTATAAATATGCTAGATCTCAGTCGGTTCCATCCAATTTCAGTCGCCAACCCGGGCACTCCAGGCTTCACCTTCAGAGGACCCCATGGCCCAATGGGCTGGGCCGCAACTTTGAAATCTTAAATGTATGATTGTAGAATAGATCTACTTTTCATATGTTTTTCATGTTCCATTGTTGAAAATTATTGAAACAAAATCTGAATTTGGGCCCAAACTCATCCTGTCAATGAACAAATCGAGGGTTACGATGGGTTTTAACACGCATTTATGGGAAACACTGCGTTTATTGAAGATAAATCCACTCTGATGGACAACTCCCATCTACTAATCGATGAACAACCATTGGGATGGTATAAAAACCCAAGTGATTGTGAGTCCCTCAAACCAGCAATTTAATTCATCATTGGACCCTTAAAGGGCCTCCGAAGTCTCACTGGTAGGGAAACGTCGAGTTCCTGAAAAAACTCGATTGGCGGAGCACAGGATTCGGGTCAATCTACAACTTATTCTTGCTGTAAATATTCTTGCAAGTATTGTGTCGCAAATTCATTCTACATTATAACTATAGTATATCATATTACAATATGCTGTGATGTTAGAAGATATAGAGAGAGAGAGAGAGCTGTAACATCTCCTGAACGAGACTTTCCACGAAAAAACTGACCAGCAAATCTCTCCAAGTCTTCAAACTATTGCAAGCGTGATTTGACCTGAATCGAGATCGTCAACACAACTGGGTTTCCAACTGGGGAAGGAATAGAACGGGCTGCTCTGAAGTAGCGGGTGGAGCCTCAAAAATGTCGGACTTTCCATGACTTTCCCATCTCTTCCTGCACGGATACACAACGGCATCAGATCTCATCTCATCGCATTACAAATCAACCAGATCAGATTACAGTAACAAGACTCAAAATGCCGTTCCAAATATAGTAATTTTGACTTGACAATTTGGGATTACTGCACTTCCTCTTGAAAACAACATTATATAAGTATATATAAGTGACAAAGCCGTTTGCTCCACGGCAATGTTGAACACATCTGATATACTCCAACAGTCCCAACGGCTCATGTGCGAACCAAGAAGCGTCCGCTTGTCAGAAGGACCTTACAGGACAAAACGTCTAGGGAAAAGGTCCTCTGTGCTGATACGAATATAGGTCTGACTGAAAATTGGATATACCAAATCACCATGTTGATGAAGAAACCGATATCCAAACTATCAAGTTTTGGGGTAGCCCATGTTCAAACAAACCCAAAAGACATATATCATATATCCTCATCTAAATCTTTGAAACTGATCTGATAGCTGATGCAATCCCAGTCGCTCCTCAACAACCGGTCATGATGGGCCTCACCACCAGGCCTTGGCAAACCAGCTGATGTTTCTGTTGGATGAGACATTTGATGTGACGTTAATTCGGACATTATATCTGACATTCAATTTGTGGACAAACATTCTGACATTCGATGTGACATTTTATCTGGCAATCTGACATTTTAAATGGCAATCTAGCTGACATTCTTCTGGCATTCTATTTGTCATTCTATCTCACATTTTTTTCTGGCGTTCTATCCAGTGTTCGTGTCCGGCAAGCCCCAGAGAGCCTCAGAGACCGCGCTAGATCGCGATTGTGTTCGGGCGAGCCCCAGAGAGTGCAGAGGAGGCAGAAAGCAAACGAGGACTGACGGAGGAAGGAGCTGACATAAATTCTAGAGAACCTCGGCAAATGGAGAAAGAAACATGACATGATGTCTCAGACTGGTTCCAGGCGTTTTTGATGAGAATGGTGATGATAGTACATGGGGGCAGTCTAAGACCTTCCGAAACATCCTTGCGTTGTGCTCTCATATCTCTCATGAGGCTTTCGGACTGTGCCTCATGCTGGAGTTTCAGTCTGAGATTCCCTGCAAGTAATGAACACCAATGTGGTTGTGAACTGCCTTGCCGCCCACGGCGCCATCTTATGGGTGAGTTGATGGCCGGTGGATGCCAAGGATAAATCACAGCGTGCCATATGGGTTTGTCGCGAATTAAATGCTATAATATTATGAATAATTCATATCCCATAGGATCCATGTATGCTATATATGGTAACATTTACCATCAATATACCCCAAATGTTAGCATATATATATATACCATACATGGATCCTATGGGTATATGTGGTATGATAAGATGTATTATGTGGTAATATTTCATAATATTTCCTTATCCAATTGGCGTTTTATCATTGCCCTGTGTCCGCACCTTTGGCCAGTTGCAATCAGTGTAGCTATCAGGCATGGCCTTGCGCCTCAACTGAAAGGCTGGTATAGCATAGCCCGCGTTGCCCTTGAAACCTCTGAATTGAGTACTAAATGTCAAATAACGTTTCTGGAAAAATGGTGGAGTTCAAAAATCATTCAAATCATTTCGCAGTAATTTATCATCGGGAAAACAAAAGTCTTGGGGTACCAAAATTGTGAAAAAAACAAGATGAACCACCCATAATAGACATATAACTTCAACATCAGACCATGTAACAATGCTCCTCTAAGTGGATTGAAGTGGTAATATCAACATCAACCATTCCCACAAATCTTCATATACCCGTCATTTCCTATTGGCAGCCACGCTTCACTGGGCTGCCCCAGCCATTCGTGTGTGGCACCTACAACAGCGCAACCCCCTGCGCGCGTGCCCTGGCGTCCGAGACCATTCTGTGTTGATGCGGATTCCCCATATAGTAATGATGGTAATTAATGGATATTCATGGTGAAAAATGAGTTGTTAATATGGTTAATATGGTTAATATGGTCAATATGGTTGATATGGTTAATATGGTGAATATGGTTAATATGGCTAATACGGTTAGTATGGTTAATATGGTTGATATGGTTGATATGGTTATATAATGTGAATTAATGGTGTGCATCATATAGTATATATAGTGATATATAAGAAACACTTGACCATTGATGATGCAGCTTGGGTGTTGTAAAAGAATTCACTGTATAAGAATTTGAGGGGCTCGAATCCAAGGCGGGCTACATATTTTCAGCTAAACCAAGCACATAGTAGTTTAAGAATTTGAGGGGCCCTGGAATAGGATTGCCATATTCTGAAAATACCGCTTATACGTGAAGTTTGCAATTCCCCTTTGCGGCATTTTTTTTGTGGAGTGACCCCTCATGGTCTTATGGGATGAAATCGGGCTTTGCAGAAAAACAATTTTTCAAGCTCCGAAAAATTGTTTTTTTCGCGCATGCTTGGACCGCTTCCAATCCACGCAAATTCTATATGTGGATAGACTTGGGGACTTGAAACATTGGTTTCCCCAATAACTTGAAGAAAACTTAGGCTTTGCAGAAAAACAATTTTTCCCAGAAAGGAGACTACAGGAACCAAGAAAACGACATATTGGCAGACCCTTTTAGATGCCCAAAGAATTCGCCGCCGCGGTGCGAACCTCCGACCGTCAAGAGCGAATTCTGCCACTCTGACCATTATGCTACAGGAGCCTTGCCTTCAAAGCATTTTTCTTGTGAAACTCAGACGAGCCCGGCTTTGCAAAAAAAACAACTTTTCAGGCTCTTAAAAAATGTTTTTTTTTCCGCGCTGCTCTTCTGAAACTCAGACAAGCCCGGCCTTGCAAAAAAAACAATTTTTCAGGCTCTAAAAAAATGTTCTTTTTCCGCGCTGCTCTTCTGAAACTCAGACAAGCCCGGCTTTGCAAAAAAAACTTTTCAGGCTCTAAAAAAATGTTTTTTCCGCGCTTCTCTTATGAAGCTCAGACAAGCCCGGCTTTGCAAAAAACAACAACTTTTCGGGCTCTAAAAAATTGTTTTTCCCGCGCTGCTCTTATGAAACTCAGACAAGCCCGGCTTTGCAAAAAAACAAC
>Ga0126342_10000183_pt1 | contig 52210 bp, 45 predicted proteins | sample Cyp1metagenome_FD_92528 | JGI IMG/M metagenome (GOLD analysis project Ga0126342, IMG submission 92528) | Coral microbial communities from Lord Howe Island, Old Settlement Bay, Australia - Cyphastrea 1 metagenome | ecosystem: Host-associated > Invertebrates > Cnidaria > Coral ...
GATAGATCGATAGATCGATAGATCGATAGATCGATAGATCGATAGATCGATAGATCGATAGATCGATAGATCGATAGATCGATAGATCGATAGATAGATAGATAGATAGATAGAGAGAGAGAGATAGATAGATAGATAGATAGATAGAGAGAGATAGATAGATAGATAGATAGAAACCCTCTGGTAAACTAACATAGCTATGGAAAGATCCACCATTTTTCATGGGTAAATCCACTATTTCGACTGGGCCATTTTCAATAGCAAACTGTTGACATAACCAGAGGGTAGAGAGATGGAACTTTTGCCGCGAAGATGCTGCGAGGCTTACACCCAATTCTTGCAGAAACGGGTGGTGGTGAAAAATCGGGCGCCTTGGTGGCATTTTTCCACTGGGGCGATTGACGTAGCGATTTAAAAACATGGCTATGGATCAATACCTATATTAATACCATTTTTCTTGTTTTAGTGGGATGAACATCCATAAATCCCAGCTATTTTGATGTGAACTACAGGGGTACCAGGGTTTTGACCCATAGCCACATAAGCATCATCATTGCCAAGGAGAACCGCCTGGTGAACTTGCGGGACATGCCCAAGAAACCAAAAACAGTTCCTCGACCGCAAGAATAAAGCAGTTTTTGAAGGTGCATATTTAAGCGCCGCTTGAATTTCTGTGAAAAATTCTGTTACATTGACGTAGCTGACAGTAGCTGACAGCACGAATGCACGGATCCATACGGATCCGCACCGCCGAATCGAAGTTCTGAAAGTAGAGACGTGACAGACTGTGACTCAGATATTGGCAGACTTGGGACCTGGAAATGGGATTTGCACTGAATTTCTCGGGTGATGTCAGGTCTATGCCCTCTTTAGGGAAGACATCAAGGAAGAAGTCCCCAGCGGCAAAGGAGAAGGCCGGGAAATGCCGGGAAGCGAAGGAGCAAAAGGAACAGCAAGACTTTACCATGTGACATACTGTGACATACAGTAGAATTTTATACAATGTGAGGCCCCCCAGTTATAAGTTGGTTTATAAGCCCCAGTAACTATAGTTATAAGTACCATAAACCATAGTTATGGGAGCTATAAACCAACTTAGCTATCTTGGGGGCCTCACATTGTAGAATATGTGCGACGATGTATGACTGTCGCCCCAAACTCCTGCAAACATCACGGCCTCGACTACGGAGCAAACCGGTCACTTCAGCATACATTCGCTATTGTTTGATTTGCCTTGCTCCGGACGTATTTTTTAATTGAAATACTGACTTTCATTCACTTGCCGTTTATTTTTTTATTTATTTTTGATTCATTTTTACTTATTTTGCTTATTTCTTTTTTCATTTGTCTAGCTGTTTGGCAGTTCTTTGTTTGCCTGTTTGGCCTGCAGCCGCGTTCGGGTCTGTCTCGTCTTTTTTTGTTCACAGATGCCTTCATCTGTGTGGAGTTCACAGCGGCCCCGGCAATGTTCTATTCGACTTGCACCAACGCATGACAAACAGGCAAAGGTATGAACTTTGTCAAGAACAAATTTTCGGAAATCGATGCAGACGCGTCTCTTGGCTGCACATTTTTTTTGGAACATCTGAGTTTAACATTGCCATAATGTTCAAGCCTGCACAAGACAACTGGTACCCAAGTTTGGCGGGTGTCCTTTAGTCGTTTTCCAAGGAAGTTGAAGTACAAGCAGAAGGAGGCTGAACTTCGTGAGCAGTACGATGAGGAGATGAAAAGCTACAAAGAAGGTGAGACTTGGAAGGCGGGGAGGGTGACACATTCGCACACAAAATCTTATATATCTACAATATATATATATATCTTATTCCCCAATCATCCCAATCATCCCAATCCTTAGTGTATTTATGTGCTGCCAGGTCAGCCCCCGGTCGTAGCATCTTAGTGTAACACAATTTCGCTCGACGCGTGGCAATTTTTGCTTAGCGAAACATTGGTTACCTCTAACTGTTTCACATGGTTTCACAGTTTCACAATGCTGAATTTGTATGAATTTCTATGAATTTGTGGCTTCTGCAGATGCTGAATATGTGGCTGTGCTAGAAATTCTGGGCAGATCCTCTCATGAAATCATTGGATACTCCCCGTGAGTGTGAGGAATTCACCAAGACGAGCGGGAAGATCAAACGAGAAATGCTGACTGAAGCGATGAAGGTGCTTGTGATCTTGTGGTTCTGCAAGCTGCAAGTTGCTTCAGTTGCTTCAGTTGTTTCCACGTAGTTACACACTGCGGAATTGCCCATGGTATTTAAGTGCGATCCGTGGTGCGATCCTGTGTTCGTGTGGAATTTGAGCTGTGCTTTGTGTGCACACAATGAACACATACCCTCTGGTAATTTTACATAGCTATTGAAAATGGTGATTTATAATGGATTTACCCATTGAAAATGGTGATTTTCCATAGCTATGTAAACGTTTACCAGAGGGTATCATATTAGAAGGATTGAAAACGCTAGAGGTGATGACGTTGAAGTTCCTCAACGATGCACCCAAAGAACCTCCAAAGACAGCATTCGCCATTTTTGTTGGAGAGAAGAGGCTTGCCGTTGTGACATGGTGACATCGAGACGGACTTCCACTCCTGCTGGAGTTCCATATTTAATTCGTGTGTGTGTGCATTTTTCCTTATGTTTTGAACACGTTTGAAGATTGCGCAGAGCCCAGGAGTTGTTTTCAGAGTTATTTTTTTCCTCACCTTGTTTTTTTCCCTTTTGATCGCGGTTGAGGCAGGCGGTTGGAGAGGAAGGAGCTCCCAAGAAGAAGAGCCGACAAGCGGCCAAGGACGAGGCGCCAGATTTCTTGCCAGGATGGAGAAATGGAGAAATTGATGTGGTCATTTAAGTGGTCATTGAAGTGGTCATTTTCACGTGGTAATTCTTGGTAATTCAAGCAGTTTCGTGATAGTTCAGGATGTTTCGGAGAGCCCGGAGATGCCAATCGATTCAATAGACATAGAATAGATATGATACATAGATACTATATAATTATTAGATGAAAAAAAAGGGTATACACATATATAAATCACACAGGTTCGCACAGATAGACAGATAGATAGATAGATAGATAGATAGATTAGATAGATAGATAGATAGATAGATAGATAGATAGACAGAAGAAATGGAATATGATAGATGATGATAGATGCGAAGAGACTTTCCCAGGAGATTTTTCTTTGTGTCAAGGGTGGGGGATCTCTGCACGAAGCCTCTTTCAAACCCTTGGTTTTGCGAGAAGATTTTCCTAACGCAATCACCCCAATGACACAGATGAGCGGACCAGGGAGGAGTCAAACCTCCACAGACAGGGTGTCAAGGTCTGCAACAGACTTTGCAAGCTACGCCACACCCATAGGGCAACTGGTCCTCTACATACCCTCTGGTAAACTAACATAGCTATTGAAAATGGCCATTGATAATGGATTTTCCCATTAAAAATGATGATTTTCCATAGCCACATAGAAATGAAAGCCTGCCACGACAGAACGGCGCTAGCACTAGTGGGCTTTTCTTCGGTGGTTTGAGGTCAACCTCGTGAGCATCTGAATTGCGTCTAGCTATAATACAACCGACATTTTTGGTTGTTCCGTGCTGTGGCCAGGTTGGGCTCTTAGGATATGTTATGTTAGGACCTGGATGGTATGTCGAAATGTTGCGAAATTTGAGTGTTGCGACGAGGCTGTTTCGTGGATGTTATTTGCTGGGATCTTTCTGCAGCATTTGCCACTAGAGGTGGTCCTCAATGAATGAGGGGAATTTGAAGACAGAAAACACCAGCACCTGTTTCTTCTTGAAGTATGCCCATGTATGCTTTAGGGTACTGATCCTATCACCGGCAGTGTGACCCACTGAAGGCTTTTGAGCCCTTGAATTCCTTGAATCAAGCGATGCAGCACGCCGTTGCTGCAGGTGGCCGAATACAAAGCGGAATGGGCAAAGCTTGACAAGGAGATTGCAAATTGCATCCCCCGTTCCCTAAACAGTGGCTTATTGTGGCTTATTGTGGCTTATTGTGGCTTATTCCTCCAGTGTGAAAACAGTGAAAAACATGTTTCAACCAGTATCCTGGGCAGGAGACACAAAATGTCTATGATGAGAAACGGAAGGAGAAAACCAAGCAGTGGGAGGCAGAGGTGAAGACCTACATGGAACTTCCCAAGTGGAAGGCCCGCCGGCCCGCCATCGCCCGCCGTTCGGGCCGTTGACTGATCACCATGCTATACCATTCTCACCTGTGTGACTGGAAGATTCAGCCTGCAGAATTCATGAACGTGTGGGCCAGTATCATTTTTTTGAACCAAGTTCGCAATCTACGAGTAGAATCGTGCCGAATCCAGATCAGTAAAACTTCGCAGGATCGGCACGATGTTCTTGGGCTCGTGCCAGTTGGAATTTGCCACAGGAGTATATGGAGGAAGCAAAGACCTTGAAGGTTCCTGTTCGATCCCTTCTGCACCGGAAGAAAAAAGTGACATCTAGCTGCACATGCTCTGCACATGCAAAGCTTGTGCCAAGAAAAATTGAAGTGAACTGATGTGAATTGATGTGAACTTTGCTGCACCGCTTTTCTGAAATTCTGGCCTTGAAAAGACACCCCTCTCAGACTGCCGGATCCAATCTTTCCGACTCGTTCCAACTCTTTGAGGCCTTTGTCGTTGTCGTTATCCAAGGATCAAGAAATTGAAGAATGGCATGAAATTACAGCCACTGCCTGACCGTCCGGAAAGCATGCCTTCGAAGCCCCCAAAGGCCAGACGCATCTTCTTCCTGGAGAAGAGGCGCCCCAAGTGCCGTCATGGGCCCAATGGGCCCCATCGCCCCATAGGCATATAATAGGCATGTCATAGGTCCCAACTAAAGCGACTCGAACCACTTGGTCGCATACCCCACGCATTCTATTGAATATACTGAGTGTGCATGATAGTTGGTTCTGCATTTTTTTGTATTTTCTTCTTTTCTTGCGGCCATGCTGTCCATTTACATCCATTTACCCCTTGAGGAATGATGTGGATGACTTTGCGAAGCTGCAAGAAATGTGGGACTCTTTGAGCGAAGAGGACCGTAACACTGTAGTCGTATAAAACACTTTAAAACCCAAAGCGCCTGATCACATGACAGGCCTGAACATCATGCTGAAACCAACCTGCAGCGCCTTCAACGCTGTAAGATTCGCTTGGCAGGAGAAGAGCCAGTATACAGCAAAAGAGGCTGAGATGCAGAAAGATTACCAAGAGACCCTGAAAGCCACTCGAAATGAAAGCAGTGGGAAATGGATGGAGAAATGGATGGGAAATGGGTGGACAATCTGTAGGAGAGTTGCTTTGGCCTGGCAAGCTGGAGACTGAGGCTTTCCACGAAAGTGACGAGGGTAAGCAGTATGCCAAGAAGGCTGCCTGGTCGGCATAGCATTTCCATTTGCAGCAAAGTACGTGCTCAATCTCACCCCGTTACTAGTGATGATATGTCATGTCTTGAAGTGACTGGCAAACACTTTGCTGTTGGGATCTTTTGGGAGGGTCTGCCTCAATTGCAGATTCTTCCTGTTTCAGCCTCGGACCTTCATGTCAAAGGGGCTGAATTGAAGTCACTTCGCTGCATCATACCACAACATTATTTAACATTACATATTACTTGTACGTATTAAATTGTTGCTCTCTCTCTCTCTCTATACATATATAGATACTGTATGTCTTTTCTTCCTCTCCCATCACGGCTATACATGGCTTTAACTGTTCTAACTCTTGTCCAGATCCTTTGCTCTTTTCTCGGCCACTTCTTACATCGTTTCGTTCAGGTGTGGGTTCCGGGATGGGTTTCCCGAGGGCTTGATCTATAGGATTCTACCTGGGTGTTGGGTGTTGTCCACCTGGACTTATTCCTTTGCTGCGCTACCACAGCACTCCGAAACACGCCTCTCTCTCTCTCTCTCCCCCCTTACTCATTTCATTCTTTTTCTTGATAAAAAGCAGATTCAACATTTCGTTCAACATGTTTCTTCAGCAATCCTTTCCAACAATTGCATATTCGATCGCATTTTCTCAAGACTCGTTTCACATTTATTCCACCATTTACCCCATCATTTTTTTTGGTGTTCTTTCTTCTCTGACCCTCTTTAACCGCGTCTTTTGCAACACAGCTTGAACGCTCGCGCTGAGTAGCAACACTTTTTCGCCGCTCTTCTCTCAACATCCTTTCACACTTGATTTGTCCAAGACTTCGTTGCATTGTTGCAATGCTTCTGGTGACTCTGTTTTGTGATATATATATATATGTCTATTTCATTATTTCTTCAAATAGACGTTTCTGCATTTTCCTCTGCGCAGTCGTTTGCTAATTTCTTTAGCACCTTTTTCAGCATATTTGCACCTGCCAAATAGTCCTGAGCACAGCTCACAACATTACTGCATTCCAGCTCCTGTACTAGGTCCCTAGGTCCACCCGAAAGCCTGGGGCGGTGCATTTCCTGCTGACCTTTTTGGTCTCTACATTACGTTTGTACCCTGTGGGTCCTTTCAAAAGTCAAAGCCAGGATTCCACGCTTGGCTTAACACTCCTGCTGCAATACCCACCCTTCATATCCCTTCATACTGTAGTCAAGTGGGAATGGGTCAAAATGGAAGACCTAGGGGACCACAGATGTTAGTCTAGTTTAGTATTAACCATCCAATTATTGGGGTACCCAATTCCGACCCATACCCAAGTATGCTCAAGTTTCAATAGTTGCATTGCAGTCCTTGGTGCCGGCCGACTCTGCCCCGGCCAGGTGAGAGTGATCCAGAAAAGCAGGGCGAAGCTCGTCAAACTTTTGATCTCCGTTTCTTTTCCACAGGTTTCCACTATAGAACTCATAAATATTAATTCTCATGGCCCATTCCGCTGTGGTAATTTGGCTCTAGGAATCAAACCCATTTCCCAGTATATTTTCAAGGCTTGACTCGCCTTTTAATTGTGCATTCTGTGCATTTACGGTCTTGGTTAGCAGTGCCCGAGGACTGCAGTTGCGAAGGACAAGTTCCTTACCGATATGCCCAAGAAACCCCTTGGCCACCTGCAGCTGTTTTTTCGGGACAAGGTGAAGGAACTGAAAAAGGCAGCGTGCTGGCCGTGCTGTGTATTGAAGTCAGCTGAGATGTGCTGAGACTGATATTCTGTCTGGAAACCACTTGCACCGTGTGTGTTCCACCATCCAAACGATCTCTTCCAGTTTAGTCGGAAGCTTTTGGCCACTGACATCTAAGCTTGTAGGCGAGACCAGATTTGAAGGGCGCTGATCTGAAAGCCGAGATCACCAACAGCTGGAGACTTGTCCAATTTGTCCAACTTCAAAGCAAACCTGGGGTAAAAAGGAGAACTACAGAGACAGATACAGAGACTGTCCTGGATGCAGCGGTCGAGGGACAAGTCTAGTTTCATTGTTTGGACAGCAGGGGCACTTTCATTTCCTTCATAAATTGAACTCGCACTTGCACCGTCGAGGAAGACCATGAGTGATGAGGAGAGGAGTGTATATCAGGAGAAAGGCAAGACGCTCTTCCAAGAATACGAGGTACACCATGTGAATCCATGTGACATCGCGTGACCTGTTGCGCTTTGTTGTGCCATTCTTGTGCCATCCTTGTGCTCACCGTGTGCACACATTGAACCCACCTTTGTTGCCCACCTTGGGTGGCTGCAAAACCTTGCAACGCTCAGCACGTGCAGCACGTGCTGAGCACGTGCAGCACGTGTTCAAAGTGGAGAATGTCAGAGTATTCGGAACTGATTGCAACTGATTCCAAATATTTCAGATTTCGGGTTCTCAATGGCTCTCATTGCCCTGAACTTTCGCTGGGACTGGGATCACTGGACAGGGGCCCTGAAAGTATTTGGCGTGTTAGGCAAAGCTAGGAGAGTTTAAAGAGACCGAGAACTACAAGAAGTTTGAATCAACAATGAAGAAACTCAAGAAGCCAGTGAAGAAAGCCTCAGGCGGGGAACATTTGTTGAACTTTCAATTGCGAGTGCCTTTTTTGCGAGTGCAGTTGTGCAAAGTTGTGCTGGCCTTGTGGCCAGGAGCGCCATCCAAGCCTGTGTCCATGCCATCCAAGCCGCCAGATGTCATAAAGCTCTTCAAGGAGAAGGCGATGCGACGAGATACGCCAGATTGATCTTGATTGGAAGTTCCACACGCCATGCGTTGTGAAATCTCTTATGAATATATATGAATATATTGAATATGAACAGAATATGAATACAATGAATACAACTCATGTTACACCACATAAAAAACAAACTGATCCGTATGTGAAAACACAGAGCGACTCCAGTTCGCCAGGCTCCAGTCGCACATGACCCGAAACCAGCCGCTCATAGAAAGTCATGTTCCACAACAAAAATCAAAGAGTAGGGCACAAAGAACACTATTCAGATTTTTGAGAAAACTGAGAGTTTGGCCCTAAAGATAGTGCTTCAAGGGGGGCTGAAGGCTCTAAGGCATAAAACCACACTGTTGGGCACCGGACAGTCCAATCCCGAAGTAAAAGGCAGATGTAATCCACGGAAACGACTGAAACGACTGAAACGCTGGAAGGCGGGTGCTGGGAAGAAAGCAGCAGAAATTTCAGAGGCTTTCAGAGAATTGCCTGCAGAAGAGAAGGCGCCCAGTCTCACATGGCCTCAGAATACTTCCACCAGAAGCACAAGAGAAAACAATGGAGAACTCAGAAGTGAGCTGCTGTGGCTGCTGAGCTCCAGCCTTTGTCTCAAACTTCGGAAGCTGATCACTATGATTATACCAAAATAAGCTAAACAGGTGTAACAGGAGAGAGAGAGAGAGAGATTGAGATACAGTAAAAAATATATAGGATTTGTATAGGTATACACATGCATGACAAGTGAGGTAATACTTGTTGAAGGGGAAGCCTGTGCAGGAGAAGCTGCGAGAGGAAGCTGCAGAAGCCTTCAATGAATATGAGGCGTGAAGCGTTGGACCCGAGCGCACTCATTTTGCACGGCTTTTGTTGATAGGAGCAGATGAAAGAGTGGAAGAGCACAGAAGAAGGCAAAAAGTATATGAAAGAAACAGCGGCCTTGGCGAAAAGGCCAGCTCCTTCGCTGTTGCACCGATGGCAACGATGAAATGATCTCGGATCCTGCAGTCGATTGGGGCACACCGCATTAGACAGAGCCCAGCTGAGCCCAGCTGACCGGACTGTGGTGGCTGAAGCTGCTTTTTTGATCGGAAACAGATTTCATGTTTTTCAGATTCAGACCTGGACTCAGGCGGAGGCTTGCAACTGCCAAGGAGAAGTTTTTGAAAGACGAACCCAAGAGGCACAATGACCAACCCTTGGATTCAGCAGCCCCACAATTTGCTGGTCAGGCCGCCAAATGCCGTGGCATTGTTCCGCAATGAGAAGCGCAGTGAGTATGCTCCACAATTTCCGGATCTCAAGGCCTTGCGGTACCTCTGAAAATTCGAGTTTCCAATTTTTAATTTCTGCAGCATTTTGCAGCATTTGATTAATTCTTTGCATATTTTGCCATCGCTTTTCCAATGCCTGTGATCTTTGCAAATGGGTCATGTGGCATCTCCGAACCATCCAGGGTCTCCGGCTGAATGGAAAGCTGTCAGAGATCTACCGAGGCGAGGCCCCGGAGTTTGTTGGTCAAGGGATGGTGGAGATCGGTGGATGCGCGGGACTGACTAAGGGGCATTAAGGGGCAGTTGTGACCATTACCCTCTGGTAAACTAACATAACTATGGAAAATCACCATTTTTGATGGAAAAATCCACTATAAATGGCAATTTTCAATAGCTATGTTAGTTTACCGGAGGGTACAGACATCACTCAGCACGTAATTTTGATACTTCCAAGAAAAAAAACAAAGGAGGAAGAGCGGAAAACCATGGAAAAATATGGAAAAGCAATTCGGAAACTGCAGTAAGCCTGGCATCCCAACAAGCTTCAGTCTGACGTTAGTCTTGTATTTGTTGTTCATTTTGCTTCTGAAAATACTTGGGACAAAATGGGAAGTCAATCTCTGGGCTCCTGGGCTCCTGGGATCTTTTTCTGCACTTGCCTTGTGTTTGCTGCAATGGCGGGCTGGAGCAAAAACTCCCGGTGTGCCACACGGTTCCAGGCAAACCGTTTAGGCTAAGTAGGGGGCTGCAACGTGATCCGCGTTTCAAAGCTGCGTCCAGTTGGGGTCTTCAGAGGCCTGAGGCCACACAGCGGTTCTAGGTGGTTCCAGATTTCTTCGGAATTTCCTCGTGGGAAGATGAAATACCCTCTGGTAAACTAACATAGCTATTGAAAATGGTGATTTATAGTGGATTTACCCATTGAACATGGTGATTTTCCATAGTTATGTTATGTTAGTTTACCAGAGAGTAAAGGACACTCAGGAAAGGCAGACCGGAGCTTGGAAAGCTTTGAAACTGCTGAGAAGGACCTTTGAAAAGCAAGGCGCAAAACCAAACTGATGACCAGCAAAAGGAGCAGAAACATACGCGGAAAGATGTCCAAAGCAAGCACTCAGTTCGTGGAAGACTGACAAACATCAGACAACCGAACTAAAAACGCTGGGTGCAAATCCTAAGTATTTGGTGGTTGCACCAGAGGTGCAAGACTTCCAGGCTGATAGGGTGACAGAGGGCATGATTCGGGCATGACGGCAAAACCTGCAATTGAAAACAAAGGAAGGAATTCCAAGATATTTGGCAACGTGTTTGGGTGTTATGATCTGGGTGGATTCGTTCAAGCAAGTCAACTCGACAGGAGCTTTACCCAGATTGTGCGATATATAATGAGTATATATATATATTATGTAATTCTATGGGTATATATATATATACACATGCCGTATATGCGTCATGGTATGTTTATGGTTTTGTTCTTTGGCGCATGGATTTGCGCAACATAACTCGTATCGAGAGTGTTGACGGTCTTGGGATCTACACAGCAGGCCATTTGCCATCTTTGCCTGAGGACTTCCAGAAGAGGAGAAGAAGGTATACGAAGACATGGCAAAGGAAAAAAATGACGAGTATCTTGAACAACTTGAGGACTTCTTCAACTTCGCAACATCTTGCCTTCATGCAAACTTTTAGTCATTTGGCTCGTCCAGTGCTTGTGCATGCGTCTTTGGATTCGGGGGGCTTTGCATTTCTTGAGTTCGGTTGCAAGCCAATCCCAGGCAGAGGGACTTGGCGGGGGAGCGATTAATTTGATACTTTACGCATTCGAATCATGAAAGGGTGACTTGCATGGAGACAACGTGGCACCGTGGGGCTGGCGCAGGAGTTTCAGAAGTCAGCAGAATACAAGAAATACCTAGCTGTGGCCAAGCCCAAAGCGAAGGCGGCAGGCAGGAAATGGCAGGAACTGGATGGAAATCGCAGGAATGAGCATAATCGAAGTGGCACCTTGGGAATCCCATCGAATCCCATCGACTCTCAGGAAAAGCAAAGGCGGCCAAGAAGGAAACCAAGAAAGGCCCTCCGATTCCGGACAGCATGCCGAAAAAGCCACCCAAAGCTATGACCCTCTTCATGGCAGCCAACAAAGGCCGGTCATGGAGGGAGGGAGGAGCAAGTTTGGTTTTGGAATGTTTTGGAATGTTTTGGAATTGTATGCCATTTTGAAATTTTGAAAAAGGCAATTCCACTGACAGGGTCATGCTCACGGCTGCCTTTTCCTGTGAAGACCTTCATGAAAAATTGTCTGGTGATGTCTGGTGTATTGACGAATCGGATGAACCAATATTCCAAAAATGGCTCAGCAGTGCATTAATCGTGGAGGCGGTGGCGGCTTGGCAGAGCAAGCCAAGGCTTGGAAAGAACTCGGCGAGGAGGCGCCCGTCGAGGGCAGGGCAGCATACGATGGCCAAACTCAAGTTACCCTCTGGTAAACATACAAAAAACTATGGGAAATCACAATTTTTAATGGGAAAATCAACTATAAATGGGCCATTTTCAATAGCTATGTTAGTCATAACCAGAGGGGAATGCATTCGCTCACAGCATTTCAAGATATTTCAAGCTTGTCAACATGAAAGATATGAAAGGGCCAGAAGAAGTACACTGAAGAAGCAAAAGATAAAGCGGAAGAGCCACTTGGACTTACTAAATTCTTATCCGCGTTGCTGAGATGTGTTGCCCATCTAGCTGCAAGAACTTTAATGGTGGATACGGTTTGGCAATATGCAGAAAGGACATTTTGCACGGCGGATGGTTGAAACACTGAGGTACGAAAAGGACGCGGGTTGAAACAGTACTTGGCAATGGGCAGTTTTCTTGGTCTTGCGAGTCAATGCTTGCTGGAAATGTCTGCTACAGTGCGTCGGCGCAAACTGGTCTTTGCATTTGCAGGACTTGGAAGACTTCAAGAAGACCGCAGAAGGCTTGGGCGTACACAAATCACCTGGATATCATGCTTCGAGACTCCTAAATCTCAGGAATTCAAATGCCAGATCTGCGGCTTGGGCTTGTCCTTCAACTGCACATTCTGGTTGCCAGTGCAACAAACTGACACGGTGCTGGAATTAGTACACATGGCATGGCAAGGGGACCTGATGAACTGGTGGGCCATGATGCAAGACATGATGTCTTGTGACTTGGTGCCTTCGGGCTTCTCCGGTTCTTTCTTTCCACATTTTCCACTGGCACAGCCACAGGCAAGAAGTACTACAGACTGAAGGCTGCAGCGGACAAGAAGAGCCGTCACCTGCTTTCAAGTTGAGATCCTTGCAGCCGATGCGCAAATTAAACTGTAGATGTACAGTAGCCTAAACCGAACTGTAAATGATGTAAATGTAAACTTAGTCTCGTCTCAAGGTAAAGCTAAAGGCAAGTTTGAATGCAAGTGCAAAATAGTGCAAATGCAATTATATAATGTTATATACACACTTGGAAGTCTGAGAACGTGGCCGACATCCCCTAGGGTACCAACCAAACTTGTGAACAAAACCTTAAAGTTCGTGATACCCAGGCATCGAAAACGCGCGGGCACAATGCTTGGGTGGCGAGGCCTGTGCTTGAATGCATGAGGGCAAAATCGTAACAATGTGACGTCAGCAAATTGTTGGTTTTCTAACGCTTCGAAAGCTGAGAATTGCTGCAGAAGTAGCGGACGCTGCAACAGACATAGTTAGTGGCATGTTGCAGGCTGCTTATTCATTTGTCAGCCTTCCGCCAGCCTAGTCTTCCATCATCTTGAGGATGCACCAAAGGCACCAAAGCCGGCTCACAATGCGTATCAGCTGTTTGTACAGGCAGCGCTGGGCTGTGGGGTGGAAAGCCGCAGATGCCAAAAATCCCACCTGTTAGCTGCTTCGAAGATTTCCAATGCATTCGGAATATTTCGGAATTGCAAATCACAAGCTTACGCTGGGGGTCCGGTGTGGTCAGGAGAAAAGACCGGGTTTGGCAGCAGAGAAAAAGAGCCTTGGCGAGATTGCCAAGGAACTCTCGGCCATGTGGGGCGTGGACGCCAAGGAAATTGATCACTGGCCATCGAGCCAGACCAGCCAGACCGGATCAAACCATTGTTAGATGGATGGATGGATGGATGGATGGATGGATGGATGGATGGATGGACACCTGGTCCTGTATCCACGCACAGCGATGCTGCCGATGCTGTTTCGATTTCTGGCACTTGGGTGATGAGGCAAATGCTCTGAAGAGGAGAAACAGCCTTATGAAGAGAAAGCCAGAAAAAGCAAGGACGGTGAGGGAAGATGTGGGATGTGGAGAGAACTCTCACGGAAGGGAAAGCATGGTGACATTGATCTACTGCAGCCAGTATTCCTCCGAAGCTTCGGATGCATTTAGATACATATTTCAGGGCTTGCGGACATACACAATCACAACAAACCGGCATTTCACAACTCACTTCCGTAACAATCCACTGTCTCACTGCAGAAAGTCTTGCATGAACGTTTTCTTTTCCCATTAGGAGCTGTCATTTGAGGAGGATTTCTCACAGTATAGTTTCCCTCGCGCAACTTCGGCTTGCTTTTTTAGGAGTATGCAGAGTATCTCGCGTGAAATGAGGGTCGGATGTCAAAAACAAAGGTACGAGTGTTATTTTCGCTGAGCTTAGTGAACCTTTTGCGGACGAAATAAAGAGATGTCAGGGGACCAAGATGCCAATGGAAAGACATGACATGTGACATAGATTGACATACAGTAGATGTTAAAGAAGAAAGAACTGCTAAGAGCAAGAGATGCCAAGAAAGAAATGCCAAGGGAAAGACAGGGCAAGAGAAGGAGATGGCACTTGGAGGAGATGTCAAGAGAAAGATACGCCAAGAGAAAGCTGTGTCAGGAGAAAGAAGTGTGAACAGAGGAGGAAATGTCAAGAGAAAGAGGTGTCAAGAGAGCGCGATACCAAGAGAAAGAGAACTCTGTTAAGAGAAAGGGATGTCGAGAGAAGGAGATGCCTTCTGAAAGAGCTGTCAGGAAAGATACATTCTCAACGCACCAGCGTGATGACAAACAGTCTGTAGGCGCATGCTTTCTTTTGCTTTGTAGGTTCTTACCTCCTGAAACCTCTGCCCCCGACTCCGCGTAACTTGTACAGTGCCACTGCCGAATGGCTTGCTGGTCTGTCGGGCTAGGCTCCTGGCTCTGCCAAACGCAAACGGTTGGAAACCCATGGAAACCCATGGAAACCCACTTGGTCAGCTGCGGTCAGCTCTGACGTTTTGGAATGTTTTGGGTGTTCGCGTCAGTTTAGTTCCAATTGACCCATCAGTATCCATCAGTATCCATCAGTATCCATCAGCTTCCAGGAGGAGTACGACGAGGCATTGAAGGAGTACAAGTCCTCGGAAGGTTACAAGAAGTATCTTGGCTTCATGGACATTATTGGAACACATAACAAAATATAACAAAACCATATGCATCCAGCATGTCATTGTCCGGTCATGTTTGTGAAAAACAGTGCTGGGCTTCGGGGGATCGCGCACACCTTTCTTTTCGCTCTGTAGTCGCTATCAGTGGTGCCTCGCGGAGTCCGTAGGTTCGAGAAAAGAAGAGCAGCCATTGAAAGGAAACCGAAGCCAAAGGGACGGGCTAAGGCATGAATTCCATGAGCATTCGCCGTAATCAGAAAACCAAAAGACTCGATGTGGAACGGTGGAATTTCCTGTGGAATTGAATGGAATTGAACAATCTTGGATGATCTTGGATGATTTGGAGAATACATGCTGGATGTTGATCATGTTGGTTGATGTGCACACGTTTGTTGTGTCATCGTTGTGTCGTCATTACACCCTGTGAGGCAAAATCAAAGACCAAAGGCAAGGGCCGAGCAAAGGCAAAGGCCAAGGTGCCATAATCAATGAGAAGATGCTTCATGCGAAAATCACCATTTTTGATGGGTAAATCCACTATCAATGGCCATTTTCAATGGCTATGTTAATTTACCAGAGGGTATCAAGAGTTGATTACTTCAATCACCGAAGGGCAAAGCAAAGCCAAGTGAAAAGGCAGCAGTTGGGCGCTCAGAGCACGGTGCTACTCGTAAGTTGCGTTAGTGCTCTACTAAATTCCTTCGTGCTTGGCGCTCACTCACAATAGATCTTTCCATTTTTCATCATTTTGCCCCGTACCATCCTGTACCTCTCACCCAGCGGCCACAGTTTCAACTCTGGTGGCATGCCACGTGCTGTTTCAATTCGGCACTTGTGGTTTCGGGTGGGTGCCCAACAATGTCCCAATTGTTGCGTGCATCGGTTTGGAGGTGTTTCCGGTGTCAAACGATGTCAAACCCTAGCCCTAGTGGTGGTGATCTATGGAGTTCATGAAGGTAAGGCTTGCTGGCTTGTGAAGTTGACTATATAATGTTGGCCAATTCAGGTCATTCTACATCTTTTTGTGGCGAGCCACACTCTGACTCTAACTCTTCCTCGCACACCTTCTCCACCCGTATTATTTCAACATATTTCAACTATATATATATACATTCAAATTCTTTCAATAGCCTTCAGCATTTTTCCGCACCTTCAAATTATCTCAACTCATCTCCTTGAGACAACGCATTGCGACATTGCCACCTCCCAGGACAGTGACTCTGACAGTGATGTCATGGGCTCGGACAGCGACAGCACCAGTTCCAGCAGCTCTGACTAGCCGCGACGCACAGCGCTCCGATGGCTGAGATCCCTGGGATTCCCGAGGATTCCACAAGGCCGAAAAAGGCAATGACTGCAGCAAGAGTTACACCATGTTACATACCTTTTCCAAAAAGTGGTGAAAAAAAAGGAGGACCAAGGATGATCCGATGTCCCAATTTGACTGGCTTTTGAATGTTGCCATTTAGCGATGGTGTCTACGAGGTCAGTTCAGGCTGTAGCCGCGCCTTAGTCGAACAGATTTCCGGGCGCAGTGAGGCCAAGAAAAAGTCGCCATAGCTTCGAACGAGTTAGAAACGTTAGAATCTGTTAGAAACATCACTGGAAGCTTGAACTGTTTGATGATGTTTGATGCTTTCACTTTTTGCCTCGTTGCTTTGCAAATCTGTTGGGTAGGTCTAGGCCTGATCAGCCTTGCCCCCAACAGTGCCAAGCAGCGCCAAGCAGCGCCAAGCAGCGCCAAGTTGTTCATTGCCCTCCGCGCGGGGTTTGCGGACGGTAGCGGTAACAGCCAGTAGGTGGCTGAGCAGCTGCACGGGGTGAGAGATGTGAAGGGGCCACAACACCAAGGAGCATTCAGCGACTTGCAGAGACACGACATGACATGACTCAACATTCTCAACATGGTCATTGAGTCAATTTGAGTCCATTTGAGTCATACCCACGGAGACACGTTTTTCGTATCTTTTCATGGAGCTTAATGGATGGACCAGATCTCCGCCAAACCTGTGCTGCCTCAGCGAGTGTCATCGTCTGCTCGTGCTTTGGCATAAACGGTTGCCGGACCCAACTTTTTGACGTCAAGAGTGGGAGCGCGGAGATCGGACAGCGCCTCGCGTGTCTTGTGCATCTTGCGCCTTTTGCCCCAAGCATTGATTTATTGTTTACTGACCACAGACAAACATGGATCGAGATCGAACGGTGCAGGCGACTGCAACTTGCTCGGGTGGCATGGTCCATCGGTGTCATCGTATGGGCCGATGGCCCAGGTCTAAGTGACAGATTTTTTTGGCTTTTCAGCCGCTCCGTCGAAGCACGCATTCATACAACATCTCGGAGTGCAGAAGGAAAGCATTATGTTTTCATATGTTTTCATAGGTTTTCAAATCAGGTTCCATGTCACCACTCGGCTTCTTTGTTGCGCCCTCAGAACGCTGGAGTTTCATGGTATGGGAAACCGGGCTAGTAATGTACTTGGTTTGAAGAGGAAGGAATGAATCTTTGAGGTACCTCAAAGTGACCTCAAAGTGTTCAAGGAAATTCTGGGGTCAGAGAGGGTCTGCGCCGAAGCTGTTCGGGCTTTGAAGCTCTAAATGATCCAAATGCTATTTGCGGGATGATGCCATGACTGCGCGCGCAACAAAGAGGCCACAGACGATGGGTTGTCACATCTGGTTGTCATAGCTGCCGTTGCATATGTTGTTACATTGCTGTCCGAGCTTAGTGGTCATTTTCTTTTAGGGCCAGGGACTGCTCTTAGGCTCCTGCAACTGCTGGCTACACGCGGTGGGGGGTTGTTGCGCTTTGCATGTAGCACAGGTTGTGGGAGGGTAGATGTTCAGAGGAAGGGTCCTGCATAATGCGAGTTATGCGCGTGTTCTACTGCAGGCCCGCGTTGGTGCAGCCATCAGGAGCCCGACAAAAGCATGCCCCACACCAGCCAGATACAAGACCTGACCAACTGAGACAACGGGGCAAACCACCTCCAGATGCTGGGAAAGGCTTGCACAACTCCTAGAGTTTCCGCTCCGGCTTCATCCCTCTGCGCGACCTCTGGACGTAGTAAAGGTTGATTATGTTGACTGCAACTATGGCAGGGCAAACCGCTGGAACCCGCCAAAAAAGAAAAAGGCCAATGATGATGGAATTCCATGCAGTGTCACAACTGGAGGTCACGGCTGTATTTTCTGTAACATGTGAATGCCGGCTGTATCTATTTCCCACTGATTTGTGGGTTGGTCCAGTGCTGTTTGATCCCGCTATTGCTATTTCCATATCCAACCCACATATCATTGCCAACCTGAAAGTGGCAAATTGCCCAACATTCTCCTCTGCATGGGAACTGAAAGCCTGAATAAATTTGGTGGAGCATGATTTTAAATGCTATTGCGCACTACGTGCTACCTACGTGCTGCTCCTCGTGCTCCTCCTGCTCCCGCTGCTACTATCTGTAGACGTACTGGTAGTACCAGTAGCGGCTAACATCAAGCGGGTGAAAGTGCGCCAGGGATCGGCTGCCGAGATTCTACAAAGCTGCTCCTTTGCAATTGTTTGAACAAACTTTGAAGCCATCATTATCTGGTTGGTGGTTTGGAACATTTTTATTTTTTCCACATTTTGGGAATAATCATTCCAATATTATTGTCATCGGCTGTTTCACTGTGACGTTTTCTACGCGACAACCGAAGGAACCCAAGGGGGAACGGAGTCTCAGGATGCGCTGTCAAAGAAACCAAGAGAGTACTGGGATTACGAGAAGCTCATAGTGTCTTGGCATATTGAGCAGTCGAACGAGTCCCAGTTGCAAAATGTTGCAAATATATATATATATATTAATTATATATATATTTATATTTATATTTATATATATTTATATATATATATGATATATGATAGAGATAGATAGATAGATAGATGGATGGATGGATGGATGGATGGATGGATGGATAGATAGGTAGATAGATAGATAGATAGATGTATATTGTGGCAAAGTTAATGTCAATATTGATAGCCCACGCGAGCTTGTCAGCTGGAGAGTCTTAGACGAGCAGCTAAGCTACCCCGCACAGCTGCATGTGAAGTGGTGAAGTGCAATCGAAGCAAATTAATTGGAAGTTTGTCAATGCTTTAGGTCAAATGGGGCATTCTGGACGACTACGAAGTGACAAAGAAGATTGGGCGAGGAAAGTACAGCAATCATCTTAGTTTGCTTCGCGCGTCTTCAGACTGACATGGGTATGGGTCAATACCTATAGATACATTTTTAGTGGGATGAACATCCATTTACCAGCTATTTTGGGGTTCACTAGGTACCAGGGTTTTGACCCATCCCCACATGAAGATATCAGCGTCTGGGACCGGAAGTGACTTCTCTTGACGGCTCGGAAGGTGAAGTCTTCACAGGATTCCATGTGCCAAGCAACAAGAAATGTGCCACTTGGTTCGGCTTGGTTCGGCTTGGTGTAAGTTAGCGACTCCAGCTGTACTCTGCCATCAGGCCATCAGGTGCCTTTAGTGCCTAACATCTGTGGATATCGCTATCTGTCACTGTGATCTAGGAAGCCCAGTAGGGCCCAGCTGAATCGAAGGTCATTAAGATTCTGAAGCCGGTCAAGAAAAAGAAGATCAAGTGCTTTGGCTGCTTTTGGGAACGTGAAAGCGTGAAAGATCATGAACAATGTGGAAAAATGTGGAAAACAAGGCAAAAGAAGCGAGAAAACAACATATGATAAGTTAATGTAACAACAAATATAGCATGACATGGAATGATCTAAAGCGACTTTGTCCTGTCCAGGCGAGAAAATCGATAGCTTGGAATCTCTGCCTCCATCCCTTGATGATCATTGTGGTCGTCATTGATTAACCGTATTACAATGTACCCTCTGGTTATTTAACATAGCCATGGAAAATGGCCCATTTATAGATGATTTACCTATTAAACATGGTGATTTTCCATGGCTATGTTAAATAACCAGATGGTATATCAATTGATTAATGTATTACAGTAACGTGTATTGACCATATGCTATCATGTTTTTCAAAAATGGGGGGGCTTGTGAGCCAACCAAGGCGCGAGATCAAAATCCTACAGAATGCCTCTTGCTTTCACTTTTGATGAGTTGTTTTCAGTGCCCGGCGCCGGCGTGGCCGGCGTTTTTGCGGATCGTGTCGTTTTTTGGGAATCGAGGTGAGCGCTGGGCCAAACATTGTGAAGCTTCTGGATGTGGTGAGGGATCCCCTCACCAAGACGCCATGCCTCGTCTTTGAACATGTGAACAACACAGACTGGAAGATGCATGGTCTGATTGGTCTGCACTCCAGATATCTCCTGACATGGAATGACATGGAATGACATGGAATGACATGGAATAAGTCAGAATGATCTGGAAACAACGAAGCCAAAAAGTGAGCTGCCAGACTTTTTTGAAAGCCATTGCACATTGAAATGCGTTCCAATATCAATGTGCTTCATTCATTTCATTCTCGCAACTCAGTCTGCAGCGATGCTTACCTTCTCACGCATATCTTGGCCCTACTTAGAATAGGCATCGCTACTGAGTTGTCAAGACCCATGGGCCACCTTTGTGCAAAACACCAGACCTCAGAACCCGCCGAACCGGTCATCCACGGTCCATATATGTCCATGCAGGGTCCATGCACTTCATGAAACATACAATGTGAGGCCCCCGTTCGATAGCTAAGTTGGTTTATAACTCCCATAACTATGGTTTATGGTACTTATAACTATAGTTACTGGGGCTTATAAACCAACTTATAACTGGGGGGCCTCACATTATATGAAAACCTCAGGACTTTGTATCCAAAACTTACTCCCTTTGACGTGAAATTCTACTTATATCAAGTTCTCAAGGCGGGACGGTGCATGGGCTTAGATGGGCAATCAGGGGACACTTTTACGACATTCTGTGTCCAGTTGTCGTTTGGTATTTCTTCATATATCTTTATATAATTTATATATCTTTATATATCTTTATATTTCTTTGTTGTTGTGATCCATGTCCTTTTCACATTGCAATTTGCCCACTTCTGACATGGGTTTGCCAACTTGGCCTGGCACGGTGGAATTGATGCTGTGCAAATGGCTGGTAACGGCTGGTAATCTTGGAGGGGTTCAGCTGTACATCAGGTACATCAGGCATTCAAAAATCATTCGCCCTTCACTTCTAAGATGGCACAATGGCATGTTCATTATCATCATATTATCATCATTATCATGCCATAATCATAGAATTGGATGATGGGAAAAAATTAACAGGAAAGCCCTATATTTGATGGTAAAAACCAGGGTTTCCTGTAGATTTTCCCTTAAACCAATCCATTGACATAGTTATCTATCATCATCATGCTCCTGTGAAAGTAGAGGCAGCTTAAGTGCAGCACGGCAGCCACGTGGTAATCTTTTTGGGGACCTGATGGAATCTGAACCATCGCCAGGCTCTGGACTACAGCCACTCTCAGGGTCTCATGCATCGTGACGCAACTCGTCGTGGATATATAAGTAGTGGAGTTCTGTAGTGACTGTAGTGGAGCTCGAGTTCATTGAAAGACCTCAGAACTCAGAACTCCATAGAGCTCCATAGAACTCCACCTTATCAAGACCAGTAGGAACATTCTTGGCAAAGCTCCCATGCCGCTGATTGGACATAAACACAGGAGCTAAAGCAAGCGGGGCAGCGGGATCAAAAGTCCAGCTTGGGTAATCCTAAGGTAAAACCGCACAATGTCATGATTGACCATGACAAGAGGGAGGCCACGCTAAGCGGTTTGATGTTCCTGCTCACATGCTGAGCCGCAACAGCGGTGACCGCTGTTGCAACATGTGAGATTTGAGCTTCATCAATAATTTGCAGCATCCTCGTGCCGGTGCTCCCAAATAATTAGTTCAGAAGCCTGACAGAATTTGAAAGCTGCCAGGTGAGACTCATAGACTCTCGGCAGTGAATGAGACCCTGGGGGCGAATCATCCTGACGTGTGGTTCTTGTGTTTTGGGGTCATGAAGAAATGCGGCAAGAGTTTCACATTTTGCCACCTGAATGTTTCGGTTGCCTAAGAGGAAGGCTCTGTTGTGCAATCTCTCTCCATCCTCAGCCATGAGAAAAAACACCAACTCCAAATCGGCGCATGATGATTACACAATGTTTTTTTTTTTTTTTTTGGTGTTTGGGTGTAAGAATAACAAGATCCCGAATTTTCTGCGCTTTTTGTTTGCAACCGCCGCCACTGAGGATTGGGGCCTTGCCGAATTTTATCATCCACTGAATGAGTACAACGTCAGGCTTTGGCCACAGTGGCCACCAATAGTGCCAGAACTGTATGACGAATGTGTGATGTCAGCGAAGATCAAGGTGTTACACAAGGGTCCTTGGGTAAAAGGTACATTTGTTCCCACCAGACTGTTTTATGATTGTGTCGGGCCAGGGTCGCCTCTCGACATTACAAAGGTCCTGAACTTCTAGTTGATGCTTCTCAGTTAAACAAGAGGGCAGACGCCTCGACATTTTCATTGTTGAGAAAGTGGCTTTGGCACGAGGGTACCCTTGTTAGATTGTCCTCGATGTCTTCATTTGTGATTGTGCCTGTTACGAAGTTCTTTTTTGAAACGTTGAGCTTGCTTTGATTTTGAGCAAGATGTGACAAACCCACCCCACGTTTTTTGCTTCCAAGACTTCCTTCCTTTCCATTTTCAGGCTCATGGGATTCTATGGATTTCTTTCCTTTCAAAATTGCTTTCTCCATAATCATCCGTAACTACATATAATATCATATATAATTATATCAAGTATATCGCTTTTGAATGATCATGAGCCTATTATAATCAATTTTCGAGCTTTTGGAGCTCACATTGGTGCCAAGGACATGCTTTACGATTATTCCCTGGACATGTGGAGCCTGGGCAACTTTGCAGCAGCCGATGCACATCCCTAAGAGGTTCAGGATCCCAAATTCAGTGAATTTCTCACAGATTTCGACAGAAGCACTCGTAACTTCGTGATTGACTCATATCGCCTATGATTTATTGATATTTATCGCCCTTATGATACATATTGATACATTTATAATATATTATAGTCATTGTAGTTTGTCGCGAATTTCTTCGAAAGTTGCCAAGTTCTGCCTCCACACCCGTCCTGCTTCCAGCTGCTTCCAGGTTGTATGCTGGCAGGGCTCACCTTTCGAAAGGAACCATTTTTTGCTGGTGCCGACAACGTTGATCAGCTGTACAAGATTGCCAGGGTGCGGGGATAGGGATAGTATGGGATAGTGCTCTGGATGTGCTCTGAGTTTCAAAGACAAAGGTTAAAGACAAGGTGTTTTCGGGAAACAGTTTCAGCACCTACAGACTTTGCTCTCCTGTTTCCGAGTCACCCCCCACTTATCGATACAGAAATCGCATGATTTCTGTAGTAGAGAGTCCGTCATGCTACATCGCACTTCTTTTTTACTTATCGTATGATGTGACTAGCACAACCTCACTGGCTGTTGCTGTTGCTACTTGGGCTGAATTCTGTTTGTCATTTGAATCCCCTGCGAGCTAATCACGTCGAAGCAGCCGGCAGAGTCCATGACCAGAATCACAATGACTGGATCAGAATTATTCAGAATTCATGCCATGCAATGTCTCATACTGTGTAGAAACCCCAACCCTGGGAGAACAGACTAAATAGGAAGAACCTGTGAGACGCGAGAAAGTGTTGAACCCTCTATGAGGTGGGACACGTTTATGGCAGGTGCTGGGGACAGATCTTCTCGAAGAGTACTTGGATGCCTATGACCTCGAATTGGAGCTGGAAGTGGAGCAACGTTTGGGGAAACTTGTTTTGATGTTATGCAGTTGGTTATGCACTTAGTATCAGTTAGTTATGCATGTAGAATATTGTAAAACACTTCTATGTAAACTGTTGTAACAGTTGTAGCTGTCTTTCTTTTCATATCTTCGCAGCAAGTTCCTGCAACACGCGCTGCACAAGCACCGGGAAAAAACAACAAGTTTCTTGCCAGCAGTGAAGGAAGCTCCCTCGCAAGCCATGGTCTTCCTTCAAGAACAAGGTGCCTTTAGGGATTTACGGAGGGAAATCCTGCAAAAAGAAGTTCTCGTCAGTTTTTGCAACACAGAGACAATCTGATACATTGCACAGTGGCTTTGCCACAGCCCGTGTATACAGCACAGCTGCCCTTTCTGCCGTCACATGCTTCATGTTCAAGAGCCATACTCTGGGAATGCATTCGCTGTTTGACTTGGGCGGGAGGGCAGATTTTTGGGGGCGTCCTTGAGGAGAATGCAGATCGATGCTCTCCGGAGGCTGTAACAGATGGGTGTCAGATTGCAGCATTTCTGAGAAATGGTTGTGCATCAAATAGTTGGAAATTCGGAATGCGTACCGATCAAATGTTTTTTGGCGGGGTTTCGCAGATTCTTGGTCGACTCTACAAAGCCACCAAGGAGCAGAGCTTCTAAATGCAGCATGATGGTAGATCCAAGTTTCCCAAAGGATGACAAATCGAAATCTGTCCACACCAGTTAGGGCAACTATCCCAGGGAAAACCATACACAGCGACCCCCCATGAGCTTGGGCACGCTCAGGAGTTCAACGTGCCGGCACAAGTTGTTAGATTTGCGGAGCCAATCCAAGCCATATCTGAATTCAGTTGTTGGATTTGCTGATTTTTTCTGCCATTTGATGTTCAAAAACGAGTGCATCAACGCTTCTGTTTGGACCTTGTGGATTAAAAACGCGTAGCGTTTTGGTTCACTTAGTCATCGTGACCTGTGATGACTCCTAAGTGACTGATGGAGGCCCTGGACCTCATTGACAAGATGTTGCGATATGATCCTGCAGCACGAATTCTGCCGAAGGAGGCATGGCATCATGGAGCCATGACACCCATTGGATTCAGAACGACCAAGGATTGATCAAACTGTTTCTGCCAGCCTCCGTTCACTGTATTGTATACATATATATAAATATCTATATATAAATATATCTATATCTATATTAAGTATATTGCATTCTATTGGATTACATTATCTGAAATCGAATTTTATAATACATTACATTTCTATGATATTCTATTCTGTTTTGTTTTGTTCAATTCAATTCTATTCAATACTATTCTATTCTGTTCCATTGGATCATCATATTAGTTTATATGACACTATCTTATAGTCAAAGGAAGTTTGAAAGTCTAACTTCCGTGTAACTATCACCACTATCACAATATCACCACTATCACAATATCACCACTATCACCACATTACCACTATCACAATATCACCACTATCTCAACATCACCACTATCACAATATCACCACTATCTCAACATCACCACTATCACAATACCACCACTATCACAACATTACCACTATCACCACTGTCACTCACTATCACTATCACAATATGCAGAAATATATCACCATGATGTACAGTCAGGTGAGCCCAATGCATTCCTGCACCACTCTGTTTTGGCAAAGGCGCTCCGTAGTGCTCAGGTTTGTGAGTAAATAGTTTTGCATGGTAGCGAGAGAGGTTCGAGATAGGGACGAACTTGGATTGTACCAAGGAGAGGTCCGTTCCCAAAGGCAACCATCGCAAGTGGGTTTGTGCACTTACTCGCTGGTGGCACTGGTCGACAAGGCTGAAGAGGAAAGAGAGAGAATCTAGAGAGAGAGAAAGAGAGAGAGAGCTGAGGAAAGAGCCAAAGGAAAAGGAGCCAAAGGAGGCGAAGGAGCCGAAGCGAAGGGGAAAGCCGAGGAGTGGCTTGCGGAGAACCCCAACCGCCGCTGCAGGAGCGCAGAAGCACTTCAACGAAAGGCAAGAGAGCCAAGGGCAAAGGAACCGGAAAGAAAGGAGAAGGGAAGCCCGTAGTTGAGTACGGCGAGAACCTTCCAGAACATCTCCAACACATCGTGGGCGCATTTAGCCCAGGAGGAGCTTCTAGTGGTTCAGGAGCAACACAGAGCCAGCGCCAAAGGCCGCGACCAGGGAACGGCCTAGGAGCCGAGACGATCCACTGAGATCGGAAGGTGGAAAAGGGTCCGCAACACCAAAGGCGGTGGCCGGACGACGTGCTGGGAGGATCACAGTCCACCCCAGTACTGCAAGGTTAGCTGAGGCTCGTGTTGCGCGTGGTGTAGCTGAATCGGAAGCAGACCTAGGATCCAACTATTGACAGCGAAGTGCTGCAGCTCAGGAAGCCGTTGCACAGGCACGTGCACGGGGCACTGTTGCGACTGCAAGTGCTGCAAGGGTTTACCAAGCCGACGGGATCGACGAGGCTTGCTCACCTTGTGACGAATGCCCGTCAGCGATCATCAGTGCATCGATTCGCAGCTTCAGTTATAGCAAAGTCTCAAGCCAAAGCGAGGGCACGGAGAAGAGTCCCGGGCCCAGTGGCATTGAGACCCCGACGACAAAGACCACCAGGAGTATCTGAACGGTTGCAAGAGACCGAACCAAAGGCGAAAGGACCACCACCTACACCTAAAGCGCAGGAACCAAAGGCCGCAGGACCACCGACTAAGGCTGGTGAGAGGATGTATCATATCGGCCGGAACGTGACGTGGGTGAATCCAACTCCAGAACAGTTGCAACAAGCTCAACGGGAGTTTGAGCAGGAGGAAGACCTTAGACGAAGACGTAGAGAGGCCGAAGACAAAGCGGCCAGAGAAGAAAGAAAGGAGAGGAGAACCCGCGAGGAAAAGGCTGAACGGTCAGGAAAGAAACCAAAGACCGAAGCCGCACCAGAAACGAAAATGGCCGAGGCGAAGCCCACGCCGAAATCCCAACAGGTTCTGACGAGACCAGCGGCTGCCGTACCACTGGTTGAGCCCAAGGCCAAGCCGAAGAAAGAACATCCAGCAGATAGTGAGTGCACGTTCACGGACACGTACGTGTGGGAATCTGAGGAGGAAGAAGCGGTGGAGCAAGACACCATTGTAGATTACTTCTGATGGATCCTGCAGTGCAACCTTGCAAACAGCGCCGCAAGAGCTTCAAGCTCAGGCACAGCAGAAAGGAAACAGGTTGGCTGACAAACGACGAAGACCTAGCCGAGCTCTTACAAGGCGAGTCCGCGAATAAGACTGGAGGTGAATGGCACAGACACATCCATCTTATTTGTGGCATTTCAAGAGCAGCGGCAGGGTATCCACCAATGTCAGTCAAAGCTGCACTAAGATGGCTGAAAGCCAAGCTGGTGCGGAGTGGAGAGCTAGGCTCCACCGAAGCTAACACCAGCGGACCCGTTCCAGAGGAGCCATTTGTCAACCAAACGGAGTTTGAAGAATGGTACTGGGACGATGTGAATAGCGGATGGCTAGCGCCAGAGAAAGTCCGTGAGGCTAGGAAGTTGGAAATGGAATACTTGAAGAAACAAGCGGTTTACTAGAAACGACCGGCATCCGAAGCTTTCAAAGTCACAGGCCGGAGGCCGATACCGGCCAGGTGGCTGGATACAGACAAGGGAGATCCAACCCAACCTAACTTCAGATCACGACTTGTAGTGAAGGATATCAAGGCAGCAAAATCGGAGAGCGAACAGTTACCTCAGAACCTGCTGTTCAGCTCGACTCCAGGGGACAAAGCTGAAGCTAGGATTGTGGGACATCAGCAGAGCACACCTGTTACGGCATTCCGAAAAGGCCCATCTACATCGAACTACCGGATGAGGATGCGTCGCGCACGGTATCTGGTGAGAAGGAGTGTGGTCTATTGATGAAGTCCATGTATGGGACGCACAATATTTGGCAGAGCCATTTTACACCAGCTTGCTGGAATCGGCCAACATAAAGTGAGGCCGTTCAAACGCAAGTGTGTTCGATCGTGAAAGTGATGGAACAAGAATCGTCGTACACGGTGACGATTTCTTGGTGTTGAGCGACAGTTGAGCGACAGCCAAGGACTACAGGAGATCCATGACCTGTTACGCGAGTGCATACGAGCTGAAACGGCTCGGCACTTGAGGGTTCGAGGAAGGTGACGACCGAGAAATCCATTTTCTGAATTGTCTGATTAGAGTGGGGAAACACAACGGTCGACAAGCAGTTTTCTTAGAACCGGACAGGAGGCATGTAGATCTTTTGATCCCAGAGTTGGGTCTGGAAACAGCATGAAACAGCAAAAGGAGTGGACACACCCGATGTGAAGAAGTCGGTGGACCAGCAGATGCTGGAATCCAGAAGTCCAATCCTAGGAAAAGACAAACCGGTCATGTGTGATGCGAGCGGCATACCTATCGCAAGACCGCCTTGACTCTTCACACACGGTGGAAGACCTCGCACGGGGAATGGGCAACCCTACTGAGGTGATTTTAGGAGGCTGGGTAGATTCCTCAAGAAATACCCAGACTTCATTCAGATCTGTGCGGAGCAACGGATGCCAAGCAGTATCCGAGTGTAAGTGGACAGCGACCATGCTGGTTGCACTGTCACCCGAAGATCTACGACCGGGATGTTGGCTGTTCGGAGCAATACGCTCAACATACTTCTTTCCACAGGCGAAAGCGAGTATTACGCCTTGGCGAAGGGAGTACAATCACTGTTGCAAGATCTAGGACTTGATCTGCCGGCAGTGGTAGAATCCGACTCCAAGTCGGCAAAAGGAACGGTGAGCCGAATAGGACTAGGAAAAGCGAGGCACATCCAAACGAGGTATCTATGGCTGCAAGAACGAGTATAGCCATGAGCCGTCTGAAGGTTGTGCATGTACCTGGAAAGAGCAATCGGGCAGACACATTGACCAAGAGTGTGCCCGGGGTACAAATGCGCAACACGATGGAAAGATCAGGTTACTTATACCTGACAGAGCGGAGTAAGGGTCAGATGAAGCTATTGGAGTCATAATCCAAAGGCCCTGGCCAGACTCCACTACCTAGGAAGCCAAAAGTAGCGGATGAATGGTAGCACGAGGTTCGCCCACAGCACAGCGACTGTGGTGGCTTAGTTTGTTTAGCACCGGCGAACTTACCGGATGAGGATGCGTCGTACACGGAATCTGGTGAGAAGGAGTGTGGTCTATTGATGAAGTCCATGTAGTACAAGCTTCTCTGTGTACAAACTTTCTGTGTAGGGGCTTCTTTGTGTGAAAGCTTGCTGTGCGTAAAGGCTTCTCTGTGTACAGGCTTCTTTATGTAAAAGCTTCTGTGTGTAAAAGCTTCTGTGTGTACAAGCTTCTGTGTGCAAAAGTGTCTGCGTGTAAAAGCTTCTCTGTGCAAAAGCTTCTGTGTGCAAAAGCTTCTCTGTGTAAAAGTTTGCTGTGTGCAAAAGCTCGCTCTGTGTAAAAGTTTGTTGTGAGTAAAAGCTTCCCTGTCTCTGTGTAAAGGCTTCTGTGTGTACAAGCTTCTCTGTGCAAAAGCTTGCTGTGTGTAAAGGTTCTCTGTGTCAAATCTTCTCTGTGGAAAGCGTGGGGGTCGCTTGCTTTGGCACCGAGATCCTTGTTTGGAGCAGGTTTTGGGCCAGAGAAGAGCTGAGGTGATTTGAGAGTGTGCTGAGCAGAGCTGAGATGTGTGAGACGAGCTGACAAGAGCTGAGATCAGCTGAGGAGATGTGAGAAGAGCTTAGAAGATGTGAGAAGAGGAGAGAAGAGACGAGAAGACATAAGATGAGCTGACATGAGCTGCGGAGAGTTGAGAAGAGTTGAGAAGAGCTGTGAAATTTGAGAAAAGCCGAGATGAGATGAGAAGAGATGAGAAAAGTTCAGGTGACTGAGAAGAGAAGAGAACAGCTGTGACCAGCTGACAAGACGTGAGATGAGATGAGTTGAGATGAGATGGGATGACACAGACTGCGATGACAATGGGATCCAGTGAGCAATTTCCAAGAGAAGCTGCGATGCGATGAGATCAGACGCATGAGAAAAGATCCAACATTCGAAAGGCATGCCATCAGATTGACAAGTCAAGAGCCTGTAGCCACGAAGCGCAGGAGGCTTGCCTGTCACCTATAGGCACAGCCTTTGCTCCGCTCTATAGGCTATAAGCGTTTCAAATTTGAAACTTCTGCCCCCGGCTTGCCCGGGAACTACTTGTATATGTTATGTACTACACACTGTACCATATATAATTTTCTTTAACTTCTTTTTTAACTACTAGATGTTATTATATATATATGTGTGTTCTGTTATGTGTTACATATCATGTGCTATGTTCTTTATTTATACATATTATATGTTTTGCGGTATATCTTATATGTTAGATGTTATATGCTATATGCTTTAAATTTTATGTTAAATGTATTGCTTATTGTGTTTTGTATATCATATGTTACATGTTGTAGATGATCTATTATGTTTTATGTATTGTTCGATTTTCTATAGTGGCATTATTTTTAATAGACATTTTTTACACTATGTATATATTTGTAAAAAGATTTGCTCATAAATATTCAGCGAATATTCAGAATACGCCGTGCACACATCGGCCTTTTTCGGGATTTCCTGCCCTTTGAGGCCATGGCACATGCCTTTTTCGAGGAGGTCCGCAAGCAGGACAAGTGAAACAAGTGGAGCGGATGCACCTGAAAGTTGGACAAAGAGCCCTCAGAAACGAACGTGGGAAAGCGGAAACCAACATGGCAAAATATAATCGTAGACAATGAAATTAGGATTTTATGGAAGAAATTTTCCTCAAAAAAAACATGCATCTAGCCAGTGGGCTTCAAGATGCTTCAAACATCTTCCAACATTTTTAAACATTTTTTTGGTCACTAAATCTATTCATTTGTTTATTTATATATATATATATATATTCATACGTCGTATATACTTGAAAGTTCTGGAACCAGGGTGTTTCAATTGTACTCTTTTTGATTTCTTGACTTATTTGCTTTCACTGTTGTCTTGCTTTGGCCCCTCACTGAACAAAATCAACCTATCACAGCCGTACAGATCCCCATTTACTTCTACTGTAGCTGTTGCCAACTTGAGTGTTCTTGCATTGCGACTCCGGTGGGGTCCGAGACAGCTGCTTGAGCATGTCCTTTCTCACAAAACTCAGGGTAGCAAATTGGCTGCAACGAGCCCTCTTTCTCTCCCTATTTCTCTGTCTCTATCAATCATCTCAATCTCTCTCTTCCTCTCCTATTGGATCTTAGTCTTCAAAAATACGCCGCTGTTTCACTTCAGCAAGTGTTGGGTGCCGTTCTGCGCTGAGCGTCGTGCAGTCTTCGGTGCCTGTCAGTGAGACAAAAACTTGCCGCTGTTCTGCCTAACTTTCAATCCATTTCGATGGATGTGGCCGCCAACTCTTGCGCAACGTCAGCCTGCCCAAACATAATTATTGTTTGATCATAGATCTATTTGATTCTATTTGATTCTATTGGGTTTTCTATTTGTTATTTGTGCGAAATTGCGGTTGGAGAGATATCTCTTTGGCAGTAATTCCAATGCTGCATTCGCTTCTGGATCAAGGGGCCTCCCCGAACGGGGCTGGGCTCAAGAGGGGACATGTCAGCGATGGACCTGAGTGAAGACAAGGTGATGCAGCTGTTGGCGCAGGCACGGCATGGCACGGCACTGCTGGGGGATGGGCAGTACGAGATATGATATGATAAGATATCTCTACTATGTTGCTGATATATGATAAGATATAATAATGATATAGGATAAGATAAGATATGATAAGATATGATAAGATATGATAAGATATGATAAGATATGATAAGATATGATAAGATATGATGAGATAACATGCTGCATTCACGAAAGCTTTTTGAAGCGGTGGCCAGAGTTTTGTCCTGCGAAATGTGCGCATCACGGAGAAACTCCCGGACAAACGCAGACAGACGCATGCGAATGCAGAAAAGGAGGTTTGATGAGGCTTGTAGTTTGACCAATCCATACCAATCCGATTTGAAGAGATTTGTTCTGCGCAAAGTGTCGTCTTCGAAACATGTTCCTGTGGAAACTTTGCAACCAACTTTGTGCGCACCCGAAACAGTCGCATGGTCACCCATCCAGGCCCCAAGGACAATTGCCTTCACATATTGGCACAATGCAAAATTCATTACTAACAGTCGGAAATGTCATGTTATTTGGTCCGAAGCGTATGCAGGTCTTGTCCCTGGACAATTATTTGGAATCATCATTTAAATATATTTAAATCACATCCCGACATATCTGGCCCATTCAAAGGCGTTTTTTCTTGCCGCCTTGCCTTTCTTCAGGCTGGCCTTGCGCATCAACAGCAGTTGCAGGCTTTAAAAGATGAGACCTTGGCAGAGAAGGCATTCCTTTTGGCAACTCGGAGTAACGGATTGGAGAATCACGGAATCGGCAACTCATCGGCTGTTTTCACCACCGGATGGCAGATGATGTTCCAACATGTTCCAACAAAGTCGGCTTCGGGCATCTGTTGTGGACAAATATGGCAGAGAGGTGAAGAGCATGGAACCGTTTCCCTAAAATGGTGACATTAATGATGATTTTTATTGCATGTTTTTGATTTGGTGTTTGACATCTTGCCGTCTCTTGAAAACACCGATGTTTCTGCCATTAGTAACAGTAGATTCACATCGGTGTTTTGCTTCCGGGGGTCCTGTTTTTGTCTATGGTGATTCTCCACCAGTTTTTTGTGAAATTGATGGACCTTGAAACGAGGTTTGACCGGATTTTTGCGGATAAAAAGGGTGAGATTGACTCAGATATTTGGATCAGGGGCCTCTAAAAGCATAGTCGATGACTTAGGCAGAACTCGAAGAATTGCGAAAAGGCAGCGCTGCGAGGTGTGAAGTTGAGCCCTTGGGGATCAAAATCAGAGATTCACCAGATGTCACCTGATGGACTGGGCATGTGTACAGGCCACCCAGTCCTCCAAAGATGAAGAAAATAAGCAAGATGGGCAGCAAACTCAGCATTCTTGTGTCTCTTGTGTCTCTTGTGTCTCGTGCAGTGCATGGCGGATGGAAAGCACTTCATGTCCTTGGAAACGATCTAGCGCGATTTCGCTTGCACTGTCCAAACCCAAACAATGTCACACTGACAACAATCCCAAAGATGCCCCATGCCATGTTACAGCAAATTTCTGTGCAAGTTGCACAAAGATGCGCCTTTGTGTATGTGCAACACGAGCATGGCAGCATGACCCTAACTGCAAGCCCACCAAACAGCAACAAAGATCTAGGCACTGCCTGCTCTGTTTCGGTCACCGTCAGAATGCAGCACCAATCTTGATCAGATTTTTTTCAGCACACATTACACGTGAGGATTCGAGCATTTTGGACATTGGACATGTCCCGACTTGGCCGGGACTTGGCCGTTTGGTTTGCCTCGGAGGTCAGACAAGTACTTTGGAGGATATCAGGCAAGGACAAGGACAAGCGCCAGGACTTCCACCAGGTCATGTGGAAACTCTGGAGCTGCCAGAGGCGCGCCGGTGAGGAAATGCTAGGGCTGTTCTGTAAGGCATGGTACAGTTGTGGCTGTTCTGTAAAGATTCTACAGATTCTAGAGATTCTACATGTCCAACAGATGGCATAATGTGGCATGTAACACACATGTAACACACATGACGCAGATTTGGCACAAATCTGCGTCACGCAGATTTATGCACCAACCACACTGTGGAGATGCATGGAAGGTTTGTGCGGAGGTTTGTGCGGAGATTTTCGCTTTCCACCATGCAAGTTCTAACGACCTACCTATCTCATCTTATTATCTCCGGGGATGTTCAAACATGTCAATGATATGGTCACCAGAAGACACACGAAGACTGTTGTCTAGATAATAAAATGGCGCCAAAAACCCCACATCATATCATCTAATTTTTCAAGGTCATGCGATATTTCTGGACATGTTCTCCAGGGCAGGTGCTTTTTTGTCGTTGGCAAGTGATGTCATCACAAGTGGCTGAATCTTCCAGGCGGAGAGCTCTGACTCAAAAATGAAGTCAAATCGCAGCTCTCACCATTTGGCGCCAGGCCAAATATCAAGAGACGAGAGAGTGAGAGAGACAAGACTCAGAAAATGGCAGAAACTAACCTTGGAACCATCAGAACTTCCATGAACTTCCTATTACTAACCTGGGGTAGGCATTTTTCCATTGTGGCAATGGCTGCATTTTCTTTACGACTTGGGATTGGGGGATGTGGACTTGGGCGCGGCCATGGCCCTGAAAGGCCGGGACGTAGATCCAGAGGCATTGGTTCCTCGGGACAGCACAGTGATTTCAGATGCGCAGCAAACAGCGCGTGGATTTGCAATTGGATTTGGGAATGGGTCAAAATTGAAGACCATTAATGGGACCACAGATTTTAGTCTATTCTTAGTATTAACATGTATTAACCATCTAACTATTGGGGTACCCAATTTTGACTCATACCCAATAGTTAGGATTTTCTTCCTCCAAAGCTTCTGCCCGCTAGCTTCGCTTGCGATTGCCAAGGCTTCATCGAGGGACAACTTTCTGGAGGTCATTGCGTTGCGTCATGTTTTTTTGGGAAAAAAGTGCTGCGCAGCTCACGTATTCCCAGTTTTTCAAGACTTCATACAGCTCACAAGCTCACGAGGTAGATTTACACCCCATATTAGGCCCCCCCATGGCCACACACAGACATAGAATATCCGCGAATCTGCAAGAAGCTACGTCGCTACGACCCCACCAATCGCAAACCCAAGACATCATATGCAACTTGCAGCAGGTTCAAAATGTTCAAAGCATGAAAGCTCCTGGTTTAGAAGAGCTCGACAATTCCTCGCACCTTTCCAGAACGAGTGCCTTGGCTCCAGAGTGCAATGAACTGGAACTGCTTGGCCGAAAAATTCATATGAGACAAGCTGCGGTTTGCAGCTTTGCCGGTTAAAAAAAACATGTTGAAGAAAAATTAAATGATTGGAAGAGAGAGAGAGAGAGAAAAAGAGACATGGTTGTATATTCTCATATATCTAATTATGTATATATATATATATATATACACATACGTATGTATATACATATTCATATGCTTCAGCAAGCTCAAGTTGCATTTAGTGGCCTTGCAACTGTCCCGGCGTGTCGCCGGTTGAGCAGCCCAGGCAAGAAGTCCCATGAGGAAAAAGCTTTGACAGAAACCCAGCAGGACATCAAATGTCGGAGCAGTGTGCCAGAGAGCGTGCGGGACAGTGTCAATACTGGTATACGAGCGCCGCTTGGACAGGGCATTGAGAGTTTGAGGCTTAGAGAGCTCGGGGAACTGGGATGGGTTTTTCAATGTTTTTCACGATTCATACGACTTAGAAATGCGTGCAGCATACCCTCTGGTAAACTAACATAGCTATGGAAAATCACAATTTTTAATGGGAAAATCCACTATAAATCACCATTTTCAATAGCTATTTTGACATAACCAGAGGGTACATATCTGTTCCAACCGCCCAACAAGTGGGGCATTCGCAAGTGCCATAGCTGCCATAGCTCTGCAGTTGATATCATCTTTCACTCGATGCGGGGGGGCCTCGCATTGTGGGGTTGGGGTTTTACAATGCTGTGAGTTTTGCTGAAGATCGTTGTGGGATAGGGGATGTGGATAAAAAACATGATTTAACATGATTTCACATGATTTATCCTCTGGTAAACTGTCCCATAACTATGGAAAGATCCACCATTTTTTTGATGGGAAAACTCACTATTTCTATGGCCATTTTCAATAGCTATTTTGACATGGAGACATGGGAGATATGGCTGTCCTCAGATCGGGGCCGAGGCACTGAGGTGTTCGGGTTACCATGGAGAACTTGTATTGAGCGGAGTGACACACACACAGATATATAGATATATATATATACCTGGAAAACCGTATGGACATTTTTTTTGTCCATTATGGGTTTTACCAGCAACGGACATTTTTTTTTGTTCAATTGCGTATTTTGGTTTTTGATTGTGAAGGGTTGTTCAAATCCTTCGACAATACCGGGTTCGGACATCCTCCGACAGTTTCCAAAAGAGGAATTTCAGTCCGAAGTGGAGCAAATTGGGAATCGTGATCGGGCACCCAAATCTGGCCACACATACTGCCATATTTCCCACCAAATTTGGATGTACCCATAAAATACCAGTATTTTTTCAACATCATGTTGAAAAAAAAAAACAGTAATCAAATGTCAACATACTGCCCCAAATACTGTCTCTAGACGAGACACTCATACTGTCGGAACCACTCCGACAAATCCAAGAGTTCAGGAAACCTATTGTCCTGTAAGTAGAGGGTTTGCAGTCGGACATGGCCGTATTTGGGAAAAAACGTAACGGACAAAAAAACATGTCCAAACCCGTGACAGAAAATGTTGTCATGGTTTTCCAGGTATATATAGATTCTGTTTTGGTGCTCGTGTAGAAAACGTTGTGCTCTGGGTTTCCGGAAACTTTGGTCACCCACATAGATTCGGCCGCCATCATCTCGGCTGGATGTTGGATGTTTTGGAGCGCACCTGGCGCGCTGGCCCTCGATTTCCGAGGCCGAAGATTCCTGATATGTGTGATGTTTGGGAAGCAGGTTTCTTGGCCATAAAGATGCCATAAAGTGCGTTTAAGTCACATTTTTTTCACATTTACCCTCTGGTAAATTAACATAGACCCTGCCAGATGGGGGTTGGAAGACTAGTTTCCATTAAAAATTGGTGATTTTCAGGGTCTATGTTTATTTACCAGAGGGTAAAATGGGGCCAAGAGAGGATTCCCGACACCAAAAAAAAACGATGATCTTTACGATGGCCTGAGGTCGGACCACGAGCAAAGCACGCGTCAACTTCGCCTCCAGGAAGAGAGCCCCTTTAAGGTGCACAGCGGCGCACGTGGTGCATGGTGAAACTTTTACCCTCTGGTAAACCTACAAAAAACTATGGAAAATCACCATTTTTAATGGGAAAATCCACTATTTCTATGGTCATTTTCAATAGCTATTTTGACATAACCAGAGGGTACGTCAACTGCAGCATGTCAGAGTTTACGGAGGTTGCGGAGTTTACGGTGACTTTGGTCAAAAAGTGCGTTCCAAAAACATGCCAGTGTCCGACAGATGAATGCTCAAGGCATCCTGGCGGCTCTGGCAGCTTTGTTTCGTCCTTACAACTCCGAACCAGAACCTCCCAGAACCTCCCAGAACCTCCCAGAACCTCCCAGAACCTCCCAGAACCTCCCAGAACCCGAGCCCTGTCCTCCAGGTTTGGAGGTGTCGTTTTGCTAAACATTCATAATGCACCTCCATCTGTAGTAAGTGTATGTAAGTGTAGTATTTGTTGGTATACAGGATTTGTTTCTACCGCATTTGGAAACATATAGAAACGAGGAATTTGACTGCATTTTTTTCTGCACTCATTGTTTGGCTTTGGTGAACTATTGATAAAATGCAAACCTTGCTCAGTATCCTCCAGCAGTGGCAAAGAAATGCAATTTGCGGCAAGAGGACCGAACGCAACCAACTAATTTTCGACAACATGGCTGGATAGCGGATCATTTATGGTGACCAAAGGTCAGCTTGGGAGTTGGATCCCATCCTGCTATCCATCCCAGTAGTGGCTCATGAACTCTCCCCATGTTTCGGTGTCTTTTTTACTGTTTTTTTCATGGTTTTTTCTTCTCCTGGTCTCATTAACATTCATTAACGGCAAAGAAATCATAAGAAATCCAGCTGCGTAAGCTAGTTGAAAATTATTATTACTAAATATTAAAAGGCTTGCTTGATCTTGTAATAATAATAAGCCCGGTATGTAATAATTATTAGCAAGATTGTCATTACTAAATATTACTATATAATTATTATTACTAAAATTATTATTACCAGACTGCTTGTAATTCTGCTTGTGGTTTGTCTGAAGGTCTGGAATGCTCCAGACCGCGTCACCCCTAGAGTTGCTTGGCACTGATTCCCCACAGAAACTCAAGCAGGGCAGTAGCCATTGTGAATTCCAAAGGGGCTGCACACACTTTTGGCAGAAAGGTGCCAGAACAAGTTCCGCAATTGTGAGATCTACTGAGTTCCTGTGTGATCTGCAGTCATCGTCCAAGTTTCATCGGCTTCGGAACTGCGCTTGGACACAAATCATGACACAATTCGAATCCAAGGCGATTCTTTCAAGAAGGTTCTGGTCGATGCATTTCTTACCTTGTGTTGCCGCCGCATTGTGGGCGACGCCTGGTCTACGAGTTTTTGGGTGCCCTGATTTTGAACTGCAGTGTGAGCATGTTTGAGTGGGGGTAACCCGTTCATCCCCATCTCCATGAAATATCATGAAATCAAGAGTCTTGTCGGAGACACGTGAGACATGTAGAACGTTACCCAGACAGTTGGGACATTTCAAGAGTTGTTATACAAAAAAAAAAAACTAGATATTGCACACAGACACTCACAACATCATTAAGATTTGTATAATTAATTCGACGAAATAAACAACATACACTCAAGCATGTTCGAAGTGCTTGTATCATCTTGTATCATCTTGTATCTCCTGTCGAGGTCTGCTCCTGATTTGCTATGACCTCGTTTGGCTTCCTGTTGAGGCCTTTGATCCAGAGAGCAGTGCTTTCGTCACGTGGCAGGAATAAATTCCGGATGTTGAGGATTGGCTTAGCACTTGACGACAAAGAGACAACAAATATGTGTCCGTTGATCTTATATCATGTTACTCATGTTATCTCATGTTACTCCAAAAATTACTGCAATATCATATAGTATCATACAACACATATCAACGAATTATGATGAATTATGTCTTATGTATCTTATGTATACGTACACGCAATGCATTTAGATCTATTGACTGCCCGGATTTATGGGGAACGCTCCAACACCACGCTTCTTGCATTTTTTTTTGACATTTGCTCACAATTTCTCAATCTACCACGGTCCCATCCACAACCATCCACCATTCCATCACCAAGGTGGACACTATGTCCTGGATCACCAGTATTTATTGGTTGCTGGATATACCTGCCTCGTTCCTGGTAGGCTATGCTGTTCTCGAGGCGCTTTTCAGAAAGACATGAGGTTGCACAGACTTGGTAGATCTAACGGTTAGCATATTGTGTTACCCGGCCTGGTAAACGTTTACAAAAAACTATGGAAAGATCCACCATTTTCAATGGGAAAATCCACTATAAATGGTGATTTTCCATAGCTATTTTGACATAACCAGAGGGTACATCAGATTGCATCACATAAAACTAACATAACACCAGCCTATATCCAAGCAGAAAACATGCACAGCTATGTGCGCAAAAAAAAGATCTTTTGCTTCTTGTGAGGCACCAGCTTGCACTAAATCGATCTAATCTCACTACTCCACATCACATGGCATGACTTCCGAATCCTTGAGGATACGCAACAAAACAAAAACAGACAGCACGTCCAGGCCATCACTGGCGCTCAAAAGGGCAATTGATGTGTTGTCGTCTCGTATGTCTTAAAGACATGTGTTACCCTCTGGTAAACCTTTACAAAAAACTATGGAAAGATCCACCATGCTATTCATGGGACAACTCACTATACATGATTATACATGGCAATTTTTAATAGCTATGTAACAAATTACCAGAGGGTATTTTACAATTTTTCCCATTTTCGCCGAAACGTCTCGGTCTTTTTTGTCTTGTGGCCGTCAGGAAGGGACCGTTGAAATGCGACTAACAAAGATCGCAAGGAGATACTTGAGGACCTGGTTTATATTTGACCTCATTATCGTCGGCTGCTGGGCGAGAATGGCTCAGAATGGCCTGTGTCGAATTCACGACAGACACATTTTACGTTAATTTTAGTGGGACTGTAGGCAAAAAAACCCTCTGGTAAACGTTTACATAACTATGGAAAATCACAATTCTTAATGGAAAATCCACTATTTCTATGGCCATTTTCAATAGCTATGTTGACATAACCAGAGGGTATTTCATGGCATTTGCCTTGTCGGGGTCTGTGTAGTGACTGGTGATGGCACCAGTATGATCTGACCATGGACCATGACAGTGTCGGATCGGGATCCATGAGCAAAACCGCGATTCATGAGGAGCACAGAAACGCAACATAAACATACCCATTTTATCAATTTTACTACTAAGTGCCCCAAGTGACTTCCGTGCAAAAACCTCACTTCCACAGGAGAGCTCGCCAAAATCAGAAGTGCGAACACTTTCAGTGATTTGTCATGCTTGTCATAAATTATAGCGTTCCTATTTTTAGCTCATCATCTGTCTCCATGGGTTGACTTTAATTATAGTTGACAGGGCACTAAAACCAAAGTACAACCACACTTAAGCTTTCACCTACCGTACAGCACACTGCTACCTATTGCGAGCTACTACGCTGTGTGCTCAGGATTAGACTGGGGTCTGCAAATATGGACACTTCTGCTGTACCAGCAGGACACTGGTGCCTTTGGATGATCTGAAATTTATGAGCACCTGTCGTATCTGTCGTATCGCCTGCCACCAAGCACTTGGCTGTTGTCGCGAGCGTTGCTGAAGGTGCTGACGCTGGGGTGGCATTCTTCAGAATGGCTAAGACCATTCGGCTCCTGCGCTTTTTGCGCTTGCTCCGGCTCCTCAAGGCATGGCTCGGCGTATGGCTCTGGTGTTCTGCGCAGTCCAAACTTCCAAACCCTTTTGTCTCTTGTTCGTGTTCTGTCGGCAGTCGTAGTCAGCTTCGGAGCAAAAGGAGGAAACTTCAGCGCAAGGAAACAACGCGCACCAATTCTAAAACGTTTACATAGATGTTCTAGATTCTAAATCAAGGCTGAGAAGTGAGTCCGGCTTAGTCCCCTCTTAGTCGCTTGGCCAGGCACGTGGGCGCATAAACGATTTGGTGGAGCAAATTCAGTGCTTTGGCAGAAGTTGCGAATGAAATGACCATGAAATGACCATGTGGTGTGAATGTGGTGTAAAAATGATGTGATTTTTGTGAATGGCTTTGGCCCTGTGTGCCTTGGCTTTGGCTCTGATGCACCCGGCATCCAAGGTCAGAAGCATCTCTCATTCTGATTGGAATCCTCAAGATGCTGATATTCATTGTGACCCGTCAGAGAAGATGATGAAGCTCCGCTGAGGCTTGTTGCAACACCTTGTTCCATGTTGTTCCAACATTTTCCAAGAGGATACTGTAGATGCTGGCAGCTGGCAGCTCGGCCAGTTGACTCAGTTGACAGATTGAAACCACAGCAGCGTCTTTTCTTTCCTGCATTTCTTTTTCCTCCCTGGCCTTGGTCTTGATATTGCGTACCAAGAATATACCAAGCCTCGAGCTGAATTTCATCATGTTCATCATTCTTCTGAGGTTCTGGTCAACCATTTGGTTGCGTGTGTTTGGTATGCGATTGGCAACTTTGCACCATGGCTGCAGTGTCCAATTTTGAGTCAGGAGACTTCCAAAAGCTGGATGTCAGTCTGGGGGTCCGGAGGAAAAAAAACATAAAAAACAATCCTTTCCATGATAAAATCAGATAACAATTGGATACCAATGGATTGGGGAATGATAACAATTGAAGATCATGAATTTCATCATGATGAACCTCATTGGATCATGTTGAAGCACATGGACCCATGGACTACTTGCTACATCTTGCTACTTGTCACGCTGTTCATGTGGGCATTAAAAAAAAACCACCAAGATCATCAGTTGTCTGGCTGTGGGAAGACAATGATCCAGTGCATTTCTGTGTTTTTACCATCTTTTACCATCTGCAGTAGCCACAAAAAATGGCGCATGGAAATCCATGGTTTCCACCCAGCTTTCTGGTGAACTCTGCGGACGATAGGATAGACGCTTGTTTTCACGACCATCGCCATAGAAGTGTTGAGAGATGTTGAAGATGTTGAGAGTTCGCACACTGTGAGAGAAGGCTTTTGTCAATGGGAATTTCGATTCGAGATTCTCTAATTTCTCTACGATGTCTGCGTGATTTCGTGCCCTCTGTGACCCTCTCCCTACAGGTCTACTATGGTCCACTGAGTCTACTGGTTAATTCTGGTTCAAAATTTCTTGGCTTCGTCGGATGTATGAGTAAAGTTTTAAAAATTGGATTGAACTGTTTGAAGCAGTCTTGTAAACTTCGACATACTTCGACGTTTGAGGGCAGGGGCCCCGGGGGCAGAGATAGAGTCAGCATGAGTCAGCTGAGGACCAGAACAGGCAAGATAGATGGATTGTGGAATTTAAGGTTGCCGCTTGAGCTGCAAGTGGCAATGAAGCTGAAATGGTTTCAACATCCTGGGTGCCAGGCTGCCAGACCAGACAAACAAACAAACTGAGTTCTTGATGTTCTTAAGTTTGGCTACGCACGTTTTTTGTCTCTTTGTTTTCTCTGTCGCACACCAATTCACCATGTTCGCGAATCAAGGACGTGAAGAACTTGTTGTACAGATACTCCACAGCACTTCACTGGTCAATCACTCAATTCACTCCAGCATCAATGGAAGTATTCCCACAGAATGAGTACGAACGCCTGTTCACAGTTTGTATCTTGGCATCTTGGATCGGGCAGGCCTAGAGTCTACAGGTTTGACTCTCCTCCAAGTCTGGTTGGACGATGAACCTTTCTCCAGACAAAGTGGATAGTCTGTATAGTGTATAGATCAGGCTTGCTCCAGTGGTCGTCTTGGCTTCCGGTAGACCGGTAGACTTTGTCAAAGCATACTTCTTTTGTCATACTATATGTTTTTTGGGCCCAATTAAACCCAACAAAAACACAGTGGTCGACGATCGATGTGAAACTGCCTCCAAACCTCAGCGTTTTGCCAGGTATCATCCTCTCTGGAATGTTGATCTTTTCATCTTTCGTGTCAGCGATCACGAACGCGATGAACCAACTGCGAAATCTCAACAGCTGCCTGGCACAGGGGTAAGTCCAAAGGTCCAAAGGGAATTCAATGGAGGAAATAGATTTCACATGATTTCACATGATTTCACTAGGTCATAATAGGTCATAATAGGTTATAATAGGTCATAATAGGTCATAATAGGTCATAATAGGTCAAAATAGATTTCAATATATTTCAATAGATTTCAATAGATTTCAATAGATTTCAATATATTTCAATAGGTTTGTGGAAGCTTTGGATGCGACCCAGAATCGAGATCATCTCTCATTTCCCGCTGCCATTTGTGCGTAGCCGTTGCTGGTGACGTGGTTTCACATGTTTCACATAGCAGCACGAGAAGCCGTTGCATGTTTTTTTTCCCTGGGGGATGCACCGCAGCATGTTTTTTTTCACCTTGAGGTTGGCGAAACGAGCAAGAGTCTCTGCTGCGGCGATATCTGAGAGAAAATGTGGTGACGCCTTCCTTGACTGCAAGGATTCACAACTGCTTGAACAAAGCCATGAACCTTGGTTTAACATGGTTCAATATGGTTCAATATGGTCTTGTTGAATAGTTTCCAATTCCCAACTGATTAGCCTTGGAGACCACACGCTTTTTCTTGACAACATTCAATACATATGCAAAATAATCAAAATATGGGATTTGAATCGTGCGAAATATAGGTGTATACCTGGAATTACATGGATATGTTTCTTCCATGCATTGAACGGGAGAGAGATACTTGTATGATATTGTATGATCTTGAATGCATAGATTCTTTCCCACACGCACACACATAAATTAATAAATAAATAAATAAATAAATAAATACATACATACATACATAAATAAATAAATAAACACACACATATATATATATACACATACGGCATACGACATATATATATATATATATAACACACACACACACACGCAGACACATGCATATGTATACATATGTATGTATGTAAAACAATATCTAATATACGATCATGTTGTAAGTACAGGATTACGCGCAGACACACATACAAACGCATGCATTCGTTCTTTACATATGTGAATCAGCATGCGGCAGCATGTGGAAGCATGCGCACACATGAGTTTGATCGAGGTTCTAGGCTCTCCCGTCCCATCGTTGCTGTTGCATCGTACTGTGTAAAGTGGCCCTGATAGGACCCGCTTAAAGTGGAGATGGATTTGCTGATGTTTTGCTTGGTCTGTCTTGGTCTTGTGATGTTTTCATATGTTTTCTGTGGAGGTTGTCTGGTTTTTTGGGTTCCATTCCCATCGCATGTTGTCTGGTGCGTGTGTCTGCGTGTCTGTGCGCCTCCAGGAGAAATCAGACAGAGACTCCAAGGGCTTTCTTAGTTTCTCTCAACAAACGCATCTCCCCGAGCACACCCAAAGAGATATAGACACAGCCAAAAAACGAGCACACCCACACACATGTCACATGCCCACACCAACAAAAAGGCAACCAAAGGCAAAAACAGGCGGGAGACTGCTTGGAGAAGTGTCTTTTAGGATTCTTTGGACATCTTTGGACATCTTTGGACTGGGTCTTCCAGCAGGGCCAGGCCGGAGATGTCAGCGTCACAAGAAACCAAGCCCATGGCCTTGCAGCCCACCTGTGAAACCTACCTTCTGGTAAACTAACATAGCTGTAGAAAATACCCCATGTATAGTGGATTTTCCCATTCAAAATGGTGATTTTCTATAGTTTTTTGTAAGTTTACCAGAGGGTGTGTGCTGCAAGGTTGATCAAAACTTGCCTCCCCTCATCCAATCTGGTTTTCTACCATCGAAAGCAGCTGGGCAAAAGACCCATGCGTGACCCATGCCGGAAAGAGCCGGAAAGAACCTTGCAGAATTCAGACAGACACAAAGTCAAGATGACTGCACTTTCACTCAACCATCGGCCTTTACTATTTCAGATTTGTGCGGGTCCTGTTGGTCTTGAGGTTCAACACAACACGTCTCGAAAGCTAGCTTCTGATAGCTGAAATCCCTCTTGCTTTGGCAAGGCATTGGCAGGGAGAGCAGACGGAATCGATCACCCACTAGCAGAATCGCCAGTCGCATGAAACTTCATAGTTAACTACCCACCCGTGAGCTGTGCAGTTAAGGACTATCCGGAAAGGGTGCTAAAGAAATAAGATAAGGAATTCTATAGCTCTCCCTCTCCCCGGTCACAAGGACTTTTGCCAGGGCCCAATCCTCGGAACATCGCCGCCATATCGTGGCCGTCAGCATCAGCATCATTGGTATCTCCCAATTCCTCACACACCGCTCTTTCACCACACCTTCCTCCTCCCTTTACCTTCCCAGCTTTCGTCCTCAAGTTTTTCCGGAATTCCGAGGGACTGAGATGATCATATCGTTTCTTCTGGAGATGATCTCTGTGTTATATTTTTTAAGTGGGCAGTTCTCTGGCTTGTTTTAGCATGGAGATGGGTCCCATGGGCCCCATGGGCCTGGCGATGAGGCAGCAGTCGCGCAGACGCGTTCACGAAGATGAAATTAACATCCTGCAGCTCCTGCCTTTGAGTTTGAAGCATCCTGTCCAAAAATGGATAAAGCTCCACATTAAACCTCCACATTGTTGAGAGGCGTATTATGGCTTATTATGGCTTATTATGGCTTATTATGGCTTATTATGGCTTATTATGGCTTATTATGGCTTCTTGCTGATTTGCACCTTTCTGGACCGAGAGACTTGTTGCCGATTTGTAACGTTTCTGGAACTAAGTATGCTAAGTGCTTCTGGCACCACGCCAGCCACCACGCCAGCCACAAAGCAACGTGGGTAGATCTCATATGATCTCATGAATGGATCAGTTTCACCTAGTGCCTCAGCTGAGGTTTGAACTCTCGAACGAGATCTATGCGCCAGCGCTGGGAAAACATCCTTTTTTCACCTTTTGTCACAGTTGTTTGCCATCGGAGAGCCGAAAGATTTATAGCACCTCATTCTGCACTTTTTCATCTTTATCATTGCAATTCAAGCCAAGTACAGCAAAGTGATGCAAAGTGTCTAGAGCTCTACCTTGTTGACTCGTTGCCTCGTTGCCTACCCTCGGAGAGGGGGCTCCAAAATGTTCCATATGTCATCTCTGAGTTTCGCACGAGTCGCCATGCCACATCCTGCCATACTTAAAACATCTTAAAACTTGCGAAATCGCATGAAATCGCAACATTTTCCATATGGGTATGGATCAATACCTATTAATACCATTTTTAGTGGGATGAACATCCATTTACCAGCTATTTTGATGTTCACCAGGGGTACTATTGGTTTTGACACACTGCCTAATATTTGTTTCCACATTTTTGAGGCAATGCTGTGGCGCAGAAGTCCCTGGTGATCTCGCAGGACTCTTCTTCTGCGTGAATTGCATTGGCTAAACCCAAATTCATCCGATGGGTCACAATGGGTCACATTGCAGGAGTTGATCACAACAGCAGAGGCTGGAACACATATGTACTTTCTGGTGTCTGGTACACTGGTGTATTCCCGTGACGACGACGAGCTCCTTGGTATGGATCGTACGATGGATCATCTTAGATCATCTTGGTACTGATGGCACTGTGCGCTGGGGGATCAAACCAGTCCGACAAGACACACGACAATCAGTTCAATTGGAAAGGATATAAAGGATGATATTCAATTCAACTCTTGTAGAGGCTTGCTGAATTGGACAAAAAATGATTTATGGTCAATGCATGGAAACCATGCAGACTGCCCAACATCTTAGGCAGTCTGCGGTCACAACCTCACAGCCTTGGCTGGTGGAGGCAGCATTGTGGCTAAAGTGGCAGCATCTCGGGACTGCGAGTAGCAGTTCGCAATGTGCAGCTTGGCACCCCATAGCAGCCATGGCACCTTGTGGCCCCGGCAGCTCCATAGTCATGTCAAAATATGTCAAAAATATGTCAAAATATGTCAAATATGTCAACATGTTAGATGTTTTATCATGTTTTATAGCCAAATTAGAACTAACAAGAAGACATTCTTAGGGACCAAAGATGCAGGTATGTATCTGAATCTACATATAACTGAGGACAGTAGATAACCAACAGAGAGGCAGGCAGGCAGACAGACAGACTAGATCGGATTGGATTCGATTCGATTCAATTTTGATTCGATTAGATTAGATAAGGTTAGTAGATAGATATGTAGATAGATAGATGAGTATGGCAGGTAAGCCTCAGTTGGAGATGTTTCGATTGTCAGGGCCTTTTAGGGGCTTCGGTTTGAGCTTTGAGAGGCTTGGTCACATTTTGGCCGAGAATAAAGGCAAGATAATGCTGAACCTGGCTGAACCTGCTTTTGTTCGATACAGCATGCTGGACAACTTTGACAACCCTTCAATCAGAATGCTTGAGCCACGCTCCAAGGAGCTCGTCAGCCTTGACGCGCTGAAAGTACAGGACATATACGTGACATACGGCTTAACGATGCTGAACGGTAGAAGAAGTTAGTGGCTGTCATTCCTTCTCGCACCTATGACATAGCGAGCAAGTGTTTGAAGGTTTGAGATGTTTTGACTCATTCTTTTTCTTGGCATAGGAAATGCATAGGATAAGATCTGACGAATTGCCGTCCTGGATCTCGTCAAATCTCGTCAGGACGTCCTCAAAGAAGAAGCAACAGTGCCCTTGATTGATTTGGCACATTTGGCACCCGGCGCGGAGACATACTCATACGACATCATATGACATCATATAATATGGAGCTAGAAGGAGCTAGAAGGAGCTAGAAGGAGCTAGAAGGAGCTAGAAGGAGCTAGAAGGAGCTAGAAGGAGCTAGAAGGAGCTAGAAGGAGCTAGAAGGAGCTAGAAGGAGCTAGAAGGAGCTAGAATGCTTCGGGCTTCGCAGATCTTAGCATCTCTCTGAACGATGAGCATGGGCAGCTTAGCGGGCACATTTCAAATTTGAACCGTAGCCCGCTGTTAAACGCGCCTTGGGAAGCTGTGATCTGTGACATGATCAGCCACGACACCATATGACACCGTGGCATGACGTGGCCGAAACCCGAGGTTCGGACATATGCCAAGAAATTCTGGCGCCATTTTCAAGAAGAGCCTACGAGCCTTTCTGATATTTGGATTGACGCGCCTTGGCCCATGGTCCTGAGCTGTGGGGAAGTTTGAGAGAGTTTGAATATGCACAGATCCTGACAGGTGTACTGTAGGTGTAATTACTCGTGACATGGAGGGCAATGATCCAATGGCACCTAGCAAGGCCTTGTGAGCAAAAAAGTGCACTCTAGATGATCCATATCCTGAACGGATCCTTCTGCCGGAGTTTGAGCTTAGCAAGGTTCTACCATGCAGCATGCACCCTTTCAGGCTCCTGACCTAATGAAGCTTATGCCGGCATGTACCAAATTGTGTGATTCAATATGAGTTTGCATCGAACATTTGGAAATTTATCGCGCTTCTCTTAATCGAGTGATTCTCATCCAATAACTGCAGGACATTTCCTCGAGTCCCTGTGTTATTTTTCTTGCTATATCTATAGTTGTTTCATGTTGTTTCTAGAGAACGCATTTTCAATTTTCTGCGTGTGTTTTCACGCATTGCGTTGACAATTCCTACGTACTTGGATTTGGCCCTGGTGCACTTTGTGTCGACGATATCTTTTGTATTGTCCAGCCAAATCCCTGAAGCAGCTTATTCCAAATCCAATAGTTGACTAGCTCAAATTAGGCTTTCAAATTGTACGAGAGAAATCCTTTATGCTAAAGCATGGCGACGCGATTCCAAATCGGTTGGCGTCTGTAAAGGCCTTAGTGCCACAGTAAAGTCTGACCCTGAGAAAGAGAAATGCCACTGGATTGGGTATCTAAGGAGGAACATGTCTATACATGGGCTGCAAGTGCAATGAGCCAAGCGGAGGAAATCCTAGGGCCTCTTGGCTTGCCGGTGAATTGCTCTGTCAAATCGATTACGATTAGAGTACGAGAGAGAGAGAGAGAGAGAGATCAGCAGGTACTGTACAATCTGTACAGTTTGCTTCGGTACATGGCTTGATTCCAGCAGACCTTGAGCCTGGCGACGAAGCAGATGCTCTTAGGACGGTGATCCAACCCGAGCCATTGAGCCCAAACTTCACCAGGACCATGGGGGCTCGGGCTAACTTGAAGCTTGAGGTGATTTGAGGTGTACAACTTTGGCATACTTTGGGGTAGGGGCTGTCAACTTCATATTAACAAATATTAACAAACCTCCCAAAGCTGTGTTACTTTTGTATTTGAGCACTATTAGCGGTTTGGCAGGGAGCTGTGTAATTACTATGAATTACTTATATTGTATTCTTGAACCACTATGAATGTCGGCAACTCGAAATTCAAGACCGCAAGTCTTCTGCTGATCCGACCACGCCTGCAGGTTTCTAAATGGCTTGCGTCGCATGAGCAACGGCATGCTACATCGCTTCTCTGTGGTGAGCTATGTCACTGGGCAGCTTTCAATTGTCGCGCTAAAACTGATGTTTGCTTCTCTGGAATTCCTATGAATTCCCTTTGTCAATCTTTTCGAAGGCTTCCTCTCTTTTTCTTCTTTTTCTATATTTTTCTTTCATTTTCCTTTCATTTTCCTTTCGCTGGACAGCATGAGCCTCAGGCTAGTCAAAACAGTGGTCGCGGCGGGCCTGGGAAGCTGCCTCCACAATTGCAGGCAGGGAAAACACCGAAAACAAATGTCAAAACGCCAAGATACGCCAGGCCAAACAAAGAATTCGTCACTTCCTGCCTCTCAAAGAGCAGATAGAGCGGGGATTGCCCCATATTGCCCCCAGGTGACTTCTTTTGATCCTGTTGCTACGAAACCCAAAGGTTTTCCGTCGCAGGTGTCCACAGATTTTTTCCACCTTAGAGCTGGGATATCTCCCAGGAGCTTGTGGACCGCATGCAGCTGGCCCGCCGGGAGCAGGAGGTCTGGAACGTTGAACATTGAACGAAGAAATACTAAGAATTCAAGTCGAGGATGTCCAAGAATGTCAAGGATGTACAGAAAAAAATCAGATACCCTCTGGTAAACGTTTACATAACTATGGAAAATCACCATGTTCAATGGATAAACTCACTATAAATCAACATTTTCAATAGCTATTTTGACATAACCAGAGGGTAAAATCAGATCCGGATATGGCGCCAGTGTCTCTTTCAGCGCCTGAAGCCTTGGGACACCAGGCGCAAGGCGACGGCGAAAGCAGTAGCTCCGGCTTGGACGACAGCGACAGCGATGAGGCCCTGGCTTTTGACAAAACGAGGCTAAGCGCCTGGTCACAACGAGGGCAACATATCGTTAAGATATCATGAAAACAGTATTAATAGTATTAACATATCATCAACATATGGGGATGGGTCAAAACCTTGTACCCCTGGTGAACATCAAAATAGCTGGTAAATGGATGTTCATCCCCCTAAAAATGGTATGTATAGGAATTGATCCATAGCCATATCATTGACATGTCACAACTGCTAATGTGATTTAATGTGATTTCAGAAAGCCGGAGGGATCAGAGGGGAGACTTTGTCCCAAGCTGCACAGGGGCAGCCCCAGCCCGGGCCAACTGGGCCAATGAACAGAACAGCCTCCATTTGCCAGGGCCATAGTGTGCAACCATCTTAAAGGAGGGTTTCAGCGGCTTGATAAGACTGGTACAATCTCAAACGCTTTGTTAACAGTCAGCAAGGCCAATGGTAGGAATCACTACATAAAAAATCACTGTCGACTCAGAGTGCACCAGAAAAACGATAGAGTAATGAACCAAAGCGACTATTTAAATTTTGAGTTATATACTTACAAGTTTCTGCCATGGCCATGATGCTTGCGGTGCATGGTCTTAAATTTGAAGATGTCCTGGATGATGCAAAGCCAGATTCTTCTGAATTGGTGCAGGCAGAAATCAGCAGCGTTCGAAACCCCTGTTGGTTGATGATTATATTTTGATATATTTTGGAGGGTACACTACCCAATACACACACACACACATATATATAATATATTGGGGATGATCGCAATCCATAGAAATCCCTATTAACCAAGCAGTGTAAAGCAACGACAGAGGGTTTTGAACACATTTGAACACCGCTCAAATGTTCTCATGAAACATCATGAAACATCATTTTTCGAGTCGGTCAAGGGAAACGAGCTTGATTCCAAGCGGAGTGCTGCGGAGTGCTGCGGACCATGCATCTCCAGTCCTTGGACCAATGGTTCTATCAACAGGGAAGCAACAATCAATGACGACCAACACTGCGACCGAAAGGGATGTCGATTATAAAACAATAGCAGCAAAGAAAATTGTAAAACAAGATTCATAATCAATATCCATCGATGACAACAAGCAATCCAGCAAGTGATCACAAAAAGAAGTCACGACAACTAGTCGCAGTGTGCCTCACAGAGAGGGGGCAGGACGGACAGCCAGGCTCCAAGAAAGAGAGAGAGAGAGAGAGCAGGAGAACCACAGCAGCAGCAGATTCAGAACAAGAACAGAAAATATAGGAGAATCTGAAGAAGAAAAAAGAACTTAAGAAGAAAAGAAGGACGGCAGAGAGTATAGAGAGCACCAACAGATTCGTGCTTTCCCTTGCAGATCCTGCTACCTGTGCTACCTCCCTCCCGGCTCCTCCCGGCTCCAGCTCTGATTTTGTTTTGTTCTAAGGTGCTCAGTCGGCCCAGTCGGTTCCCTTCAAGTGGTTGTTAAACACCACCGATGCCGGCACACAACTTCTCCCTGAGGGCTTTGGATAGCTTCTAACCATAGCTTTTTCCCCGTGCTGCCGTGACGCCTTTAAAAGGGTATCCCTTTAAGGTGTTGCCGCCCAAAATGATCCAGTGCTCAAAGGAAGTTGGATGAAGTTGGATGAAGTTGGATTAGATGATTAGATTGACTATTTTCCTTTTTTGTTGCGCCAGATCCGCCAGATTCCTTGTTTTCTGGCCCATGTGAATTGGCTCATGTTCTCTTTGGTGGATTCATTTCATTGGCAAAGGAAGTTTATGAAACTTCTGTTTTACGGATATCATATCATTAAAACGGAACAGAGAGTGTAGAGTCACAGCTCTTAGATCTTGATATATCTTGATTTTTGGATGACATCTCGCACGAAAGGCTTTGTCTTCACAACTTCATGCATTTTTGGGGAAGTCTCGGACGAAATGCGTCTTCGAAAGATAGCAGATGAACCAACCATAACCAACCCGTCTTTTGCAATGCAAACGTGCCTCATACGTGCCTCAAAAGAGGAAAGGGGAAGGTCTGCCGTGTGACAGTTTCAAAACGGTCTCGGATCATGGTCGGATTTGCTGAGGCTTGGAACATATTGGAACTGAGGTTTCGGTGGTTTTGCGGCACTCTCTTGCGCACATAGTTCGGCTGCAACTCGGTGTTTGTTCTGCGTCAACCCTACCTGGCGAGATTTTCTTCAAACTTGACGCTCTGCTTTGTCCTTTTCACGAAAGCTAGCGTCAGCTAGCTGGAGTCTTCTTGCTTTAGCAAGTATTGGGGGGGCTGCTCAAGGACATCACGTGATTTTTCACGCGAAAGGGGGGGCCCCCCCCCCCTCCCCCACCACC
>Ga0126342_10000184_pt1 | contig 52180 bp, 59 predicted proteins | sample Cyp1metagenome_FD_92528 | JGI IMG/M metagenome (GOLD analysis project Ga0126342, IMG submission 92528) | Coral microbial communities from Lord Howe Island, Old Settlement Bay, Australia - Cyphastrea 1 metagenome | ecosystem: Host-associated > Invertebrates > Cnidaria > Coral ...
AGCTAGAGAAATAGATGGAGTCAGTGGCTTCGCTCTGCCATCCCTGATTCACAACAACCAAGCTCTCCTATAGGTTTCCTATTTTTGAAACTTCCGCCACCGCCTTGTGCGGTACTACTGGTAAATACTGATGTTTGTGGTGCCTCGGAAGCCAAAAGCCAGGGTATTTACAACGTTTTTTGCGCTTGGTAGAAAAAACTGCGGCATCTACATGGCTTGCTTACAATAAGACAAAATCAGCATGGGCGTTTTGATGGGGACTCGGACTTGCTGACCGACAGAAGGAGATATGAAAAGCAATAAGGATGCAGCCTGCAAAGATAGCACTGTCACCGACCCCGGTTGCTAATTTGAAATCTTCAAATTTTCCATTTTGCTTTCAAACCAATTATGAGTACGCAGGTGCTTGATGCTTTAAAAAGCGTTGCCGCATACATAGGTGATGCATGCGCACGGCTTTTGACTTTTGATTAAACGTATCCTTTGCCGCCCCAACCTCTGGAAACCTTGGAGCAAGTAGGAAGAACAAAAGTATCCCAGCACACTGGCGAATATCATGCAGCAAAGGCTGCTGACTTTCGGCCTTTTCGTAAGTCGTAAGCTTTTCTTTTTGCCAAGCTAGCTTGTGAAAGCCGATTCCACGTAGGAGGCAGTTCCTGCAATTGTGTGGGAGTCTGGGAGGCTGAATTGCAAGGCCCCGGTCAGATCCCCAGTGGACAGGAGAGGGAGGCAGCAGCTGCTGTAGCAGCGCCGCAGCGGATGATGATGACACGGAGTCATTCTGATCAGATGCGCGAAGCAGGCAAAGGACATTGACGGCGGCTGCCACTTGGGATGGGTCATAGAAAGCCGGATTGTCAATCGAGGGGCAGAAGATGCTAAAATAGATCTAAAGCCTAAAACTCTATTTGGCAATCAAAGTAAGTATTGAACCTACCGAGTTTGTGGGTTCCTTTGTTTCTCACTTATTTTTCCCAATCACATCAATATGATGGTGGCCGGTCAGCCGTGCATGCCTTGGCAGCTGGTTGGCTGAACCTTGGCATGCCACCCCCACATGCCGAAGAATGCGCCACACATTACCTGCATCGAGTTTTGCTTTGGTTGCTATAGCTTGGCTGAAAACGCCTGGAATTCTATTACAACACGAAATTGGTTGACCCTCAGAATGAACAGCCCAGCCATGCATGCCATCAGAGGAGTTGCCTACCGTGGTGGCATGGCGAACGCCCGGGCGTCCTATGCCCCGAGGACTGCGGTCGGAGGACCTGCTCACCAAGCGCCAGGCGAGATCATGGAATTGATGAGACGTTGATGTTTCATTTTGCATGCTTGACATTTGAATTAGCCACCAAAACCCTCCAAAACAATGGTGACCCAGTGCAAACTGCAAAGCTTAACGCGCATACTGAATCTGGAGAATTTGAGAAGATCAGCCGAAAGAACTCTATCCCTCAACACGGCCTTATTTGGTGGGTAGGCCCATGGGCCCCAAAAGGCGTGTGAAGAAGGTAACGCGGGGTATGGAGCAAAGATTTTTAGATGTGCTGCCGGTCCACACATGAATTGCCGCCTGTGCATCATTCAGGAACGTGCCCTTTTGATAATCCTGAATCCAAGCATGCACAGCAAAGGCATAGCAAAGGCAAGCAGGGAGCCTCATCACCATCCTGGATCACAAAAAGATACATTTATCATGTTTTATCCGAACGTTTTTCGGTCGACCCTTTCTTGTGACTCATGTCTTTACTTGTCGCGTGATCTGCTTGATGCGCAGGAAGCTGCAAAATGAGTCGTGGAAGCCCGCCTGGGAGTTGGACATCGCGCATGGGATGAAGGCTTGTGTTTTATGGCTGCTGGGGAGGTTGGGGTGATCACCTGGCGAAAGTAAGCAGCTCGACAATGGTAATTTCATCGCTTCCAAAGTGTAGCAATGCGGAGCTACACAACACGCTGCATGGAAACCCGTGAGGTATTTGAAAGTTTAGTTTGCGCACAAGCGCTTTGCGCAGTCGCCCACGGTTGGTTCGAGTTTCATGGCCAAGCAGTTCGAGGCAACACAGTTACTGTTGACTAACCCGGTAGTTTTGTAGGCTGTCCATTTGTGAGCACATCCGTCTACTTCAATGCGCACCCTGACCAGGCGCATGGCAGACATGGACGTGGGCATCCACCTGCGCAATAATTGCACCCAAAGTTTCTAACTGCACCTGCATTTTGCCGGTGCTGCACTAACACGACTCTCTGAGCCGTGGCGAGCTGTGGTGTACTAGTGGCGATCCGCATCTCAGTTGGCTTCTGGCCTTTGACCAAAACTTGTTGGGGCTGGGGCTGGGAAAGCGTTAATTTCTTTTGTGTGTTTGATGGTTTCACCCCAACATAGATGAAACTTCCCTAAGGTCCCTAAAGGTATCCCGATCACCAGCGCGGTAGGTGGAACCGTGAGACCTCAAGTCTTAATATCGTTGGTGAGTTTAAACATTGATACTTGGTGTGTTTGTCCCGTGTCTTTCAACTTGTCTAGTTGAATGGTTCAGCATAAAACACGGTGGCAAATTGCTGGTTGCATGTCCACGTCGACGGGTTTTCAAAGAATTCGGCCCTACAGGAAGGGGTCCTCTAGCTATAAGTTTTTTTCAAAGCCCAATCTAAGTATAGCTATATCCCCTTTAAACCCTTGTGAACGAAGTTACAAAACAACTTACCTAAGTATGGATAAGTATGGGGCCCCTTCCCGAAATCCTTAATGTGATTGATGAGAAAAGGGTAAAGTGGATGACCAGCAGGCACCACAGACGTTTCGTGACGTTTCCACGCCATCTTGCCACGTGCATCCGTTGATGGCAAGTATTCAAAGAGGGGCTAGCTAGGCTCTGGGTCCAATGCTTTTCCCCGAAAGCTCCTGGGAAGTGTTTCCCCAAAGAAAAGTTGCCAACGTCAACTTCACCATCACTTACTTTTACTTCATCATCTACACCTATATCATCTACATCAACTACATCAACTTCAACTTCATCATCTACACATCATCAACACATCATCTACATCATCAACAACAACAACAACACAATCCAACAACTACATCATGAACATCTACATTTACATCACCTGCATCATCCACATAATCTTCTACAGCATCTACATAATCCACATCACCTGCATCATCTACAGAGGTGTTCACATGTAGCAGATCAGCTTCTGCGAGCTCCTCCAAGACATGGACAATGTCGATCGTGCGTGGTGGACGTTCAAACGCGTGGTCAACGGCGCGTGATTGGCCGCGGCAACCCTCTGCGGAGATTGCGCATGTCGGACGTCCAAATGAACATCAAAAACTGACCTGAAATGGCAATTTTGGAGAGTCCGGCGATGCTTTCGCACGCAATCAAGGTAGAACGTCGAATACTGAGTAAGATAGCGAGGTTGAAACGTCTGGCGCAAACCATTCGCACCAGAGGAGGGTTGAAGGTCAAAAGCTGAGGTAACATTCTGATTTTGAAGCGTGTAAAAGTTGCCCTGTGTAAAGGCTTCTCTGCGTAAAAACGGCCGTGTGTAAAAGCATGTTGTGCGCAGCCGCTGCATTTTTGAAAGACTCATTCATATGGTCGTTGAATTTTTTGGCTTGGATTTGAGCATTAGGGAGAGCAGATGTTCAGCAATCATCTTGACTCTGAATTGTCAGATCATGCCAGCGTGGTCAACATCTTTGCTTTTCCCACAAGCATCTTCGATGCTCGGGTTCTCGTTTAGTTAGTTTATCGCATGGGAGCATGGATCGGGGACACGTGCGGACGGCACGGGCGCAAGGGAACGGATGGAAATGAGCGCGCGTAGATGGGCGGATGGCGCACAGGCAGTGGCACTGGATGGTATAGGGATGTCTGTCGCTGTGCGGACGCGATTTTTTGGCCGAAAGTTTTTGCTAAACCAAACCCATATCTATACACATAGGTCAGCTCCCAAGCGTCCGAACATGATTTTTTCCGGAAGAAAAACTTATCTCTACAATCTCTACAATGTGTTCCGGACCTCAAAGCCTAGAATTTGGCGAAGAGGGGGGAAAAGGAGGTGCCACCAACCAATCATTCTGGCTCTATCCAGACACTGGTTGCTGACTCAAAGTTTGTCAATTGCGATGCTGCTTGCAAGCACATGCATGCAGCCAAGACGCTTGCGGCAAGGCGAGGACGGGAGGTGCCACCAACCAATCATTTGGCATGTGAACAACGCGCGAATTTCAAGAAATGAGGTGTGACGCGGTGGGAAACGGTGCAGCAGTACGTGCTTGTTTGCTGGAGTATATAGGGGCTTTTTTGCAAGCCACTCTGAGGAGCTTGAGTTGGAATTCAATGGCCCTGGCATGACCATGCTCGAATACGCCTCCTTGGCTCATGTCTCACAATAGATAGTAGACAAAAGCCAGTGAAGAGTAGTAGGGTTATCTGCACCAACATCTTGCAGCAATCTAAAACGAAGGAATGCTGTCCGATGTGGAAACGCCAAGCTTGCAATCAGGCATTCAGAGACACAACAGTTAAAAAAAGGATTTAAGCACTTCTTGCTGTGGTATATATCACGCCTTTGCTGCCATGTGCCGCCGCTCAAATGGGTATTTTTGCCCGCGTTAGAATCTTACTGGATCAATATCTACCTCAAATTCTGTGTGGGGCACCGGTCTGTCGCTGAACCGCTTCGATTGCAAAAGTTGCGCAGCATGCGCTGGCAAAACGCACTGAAAAGGATAAAGGCATTCCAACCTGACGGCTTGCTGCTGGTAGCATCATCCTGGTTGAAACGCCTGCCGCAAATTCTACGCGGGTATGATAAAGCTACACGGAGCAGGCAGCTCGCCCATTGCTGGGAGGATTGCCGCATGCACAAGCAGTGGGAGCAGCGCGAAAGACGATGTGTTGCGTGGCTGCATTTTTGCTGCACGTGGCATGTCTGGTTCCAATCCAAACGTCTGCATCTGAAATTTGCTCACGCGCAGACTGTTTGTCAAACCCCGCTGGAAGAGGAGACTGCGGATTTTTTTCGCCAACAAGCTTCGGGATGTGTTTGCTTCGGGAACAAGCTCTGTGATGAACCAAAATGATCTGGATGCTTTGCATACATTCCCCGTCAGCATACCTGGAACAGAAAAACGTTTTTCATAGAGAGTTGTGCCGTTGGCATAGACTCTGTAGGCAGATGACAAAATGCCGCTAATCTTTCAAGCGCAGGCCTTCATGATCTCGCATGCTCAAAAATTGTTGGTAAGGAGGGGAGGACGGGAGGTGCCGGCAACCAATCATTCTTTCATTTTGGTTTCTCCGGACCCCCATGTTTTTCTGGTGTTTTCTGCGGATGGGTCCTGATTGGGCGGCAGATGCCGCGAACATTTTGGCATATGACCACCACCTCTTTGGATTGATGTGGCTGCAACTGTGTAAAATCCATCCGGCTGGCCAGCGGATGCGTCCTGCATCTCTTGTGGCTCTGGCGCTGTTTCTGCGGGGAAGCCTGAAGGTGGTTTGCCAACATATCTGACTCCGCTAGATTCCATTGACATTGTGATTCTGACTGTCACTCAGGTACCGGCCCTGAAAAAAATGTCCTTTTGGAAACGAGAAAGGAATCAAGCTGTGGATGTGTGATGTGTCATCTACATCAGTCATCATCCTCATCGTCATTCATCATTCAGCATCATTATTCATCATCATATATAGATATCTATAGTTGTATTGCATATCTTCTTCTCTTTTCCTTCCTGCTGGCTTTCAGGTGATATTGTCGGGCAGATTTTGCCGGTAAATTGCACGGGTTATTAGTTATTTCCTGGAAAGATCCTGCCAGCATATTCTCGCAGGCTTTACCTAGATTGTCCATATAAAAAAGGGGCGGCTAACCCTCAGGCTTCAACGGTCGTTCCGTCGCAACCCTATGTACTTGTGGTCAAATATGCAGCAGCCATTTCTGACAGATCCTAGGAACAACCGTTCTTCACGCAGGTAGGCCCAAAAAGCAGCCCAAAGTGAAATACATTCAACGGCAAGCGTGGAAGCCCGCACCGCCGAGCCAATGATCAAACCAAGTGAGGCAAAAAAGAGCCGCGCGCAGAGATTGTTAGGGAGGGGTGCGTGGTATGGGTGGACCAGTTATGGCCTGATTTCAGATTGATGCGGGAATTTCTTTACTACGGGCGGTTTTCGCCTCCCATGTCCAATTTGTTAAACTACAGCCTCGGCAGATGCAAATTTGGTCACAGGTTCATGTTTGCTGGCGCATGTTGTTTGCCAACCCCTGAACGGCCCGCCCCCCCAACATTCACCGAACATGACAGCATTACAGAATTTTGGGCACAAAAACCCATGGGTTCCATGCTGAGAACATCAGCAAAGTGGACCCAGCCTAGCTTTCTATTCCCAGGATCATTCGACGCCGGTGTGCAACTCAGTTGTAGTTTGGTGAATTTTTAGCACCCTCAATTTAAATCCGTACCCACAGCGCCAACCACCAATGTCCACAAAGGTTTGTTTGCAGACGAGGCAACGGGTCATAATGTCAAGCATCGGGCAGCGCCTGGGGTGAAACGGTCTTTGCAATACACGGCAAAAATTCCAATGTACAGGCCCATTGTGCAGTAGAGGGGTGCCAACTGACCCAAAGAAGCATCAGAAATTATGGGAACAAGGCGGTTCAAGATGCGACGCAAGAAATTGGCAAATTGGGGATTGCTGAAGCCGAGACTGCCCCAGGGCAAAAGAGGCGGAAGAAGCAAATGCTTTGCTGCTGCTTTGTGCCCAATGGTCACAGCCCTCCTCAATAACCTGGCTTGCAGCTGCAGGCATATATCCTCTACATCCAGGAGTCTTTGGCTTCCGCTCTGGCCATCAGCCCCGTGCAGGCCACACCAACCTGCCTGCGGCAAGATTGCACGGTAGATTTTACCAGCATTATCAAGACATTAGATAAAGCGCGGGGTGATTATTTGCATACATCCGTAGGTGGCTTGCGTCCAGGGTAAAATTGGAACAGCAAACAAGCGGTTTCGATCGCATGCCCCCATCAGAGGAAGCCTGATTTCTGTGGTGTTCCATGCCTACGTGCTGGCCGCCCCTTCAGTCAGACAGTTCCAGGTGGATGTTGTTGGATTCAATGCCTTGTTGCTGCAGTGTCTTGACAGCACCGGACCTTTTGACCTGGCGCCCCCAAGCAGGACATCTTTCATGGCAAGAACCATGGGTTGAAAGGAAACAGGTCTTTTAACCAGACAAATTGGATTGTATGTAGCCGCTAGTTTGAGAGGTGCAGGTTTTGTTTGAACCTGCTGGCTTGCGAAGAATTAATTAATGATCGGGTATTACTCGGACATGTTGCAACCAAATGTTTGTTGTTTAGGTTTGTGAAGGTTTGGGTTCGTGAAATCCTCCCTTGAGCAAGGTGGGCATTTTTCGGGCTGACATACGATCAATACTTTCCAGCACAATACGTTTCCAGCTGCTACAAAACCAAGAAGTATGATGGCTATTTCATGTAGCAATTCTAAAGGCCCCGAGTCTTAACAAACCAGGAGCAGGGCGCCATTTGAAGGTCGGCTAGGCGGCCACAAAGCCCCAAAAATTGCTGCAACCCTAAGGTTGCTGCCAAGTAACATTGTCGATTTGGCAACTTGGCACAAGAAGGTCTTGCCCCACTGGTGCTTTGGACTTGGTGTCCCTGTTTCGGACCGGTGAATGCCCAGCTCTGTAGATAGCATCCCTGCATTTTGATTTTTTCGCCTGCTGGACCGTTTCCTGAAATCCCAATAATCCAAGGAGCACACCTTTTAGCTCACGCAGCTCCGTGAGCGCTGCACGTCAAGGTGTCATCAATGAACCCTCTCCGAAAACTAGCGCTCCCTTCCCAATGAACTAATGCCGCGATACTTCCAGCGAGCGTTTTCAGGGCCCTCAGTTCTGCCAATGGTTTCTGCGCCAGCCTTTCTTGGTACTTTGACAGTGGCCAATGGGGCTCCCTTTTTCCTACAGGTCACTTCAATGTAGTGCATACTGTCAGAGAATATTGCAACGATTGCCATTCGGAGCTACCACCACTGCTACCATGAGGCCATCAAATTGCAGCAAGGTGATGATGTCAAACGCTCAGACTCAAGTGGTTCCATGGGTGGCCTTCATCGGGGGAAAACCCCATGACGGGGAAAAAGGCTGCCTTTCATCAGACGAAAAGAGTAGCAGAGTGGTTGCCAAACTGTGCGGCCCACCGTTTCACATGATCAGCTGTGATGAGCGCACGGTTTGTCCTTGGAAAGGATAGAAGCTGTGGGAAACTTCATGCAACTGACAGCAGAAAACACTTGACGCTGAGGCCGCGGCCCTCTCCCAGCAGTTGCAAAACTTCTCGCGGGGGAACTTGGCTTCTTGCATTCAGGGACCACGTTGTCTCGCCACACCGGCCCCCTGCCCAGGTCTGTATATGGACAATTTGATAGCAAGCTCCGGGAGGCGCAGGGAGGGTGCGGCCAAAGCCGACTTGCAAGTGCATTGCTGATTGAGGCACCAAGGCCCTAGAAAATGATCCGCGATCCTGGGCGGAAAGTTGCTGGATGTCAAGGTGGTGAGGTTCAAATTTTAGAGATTCCAGTAAGGTGGGAAGGCATTCGGTAAATTTGTAGGCTTGTCAGCTCATGATGAGTTGCAAAAAAGAAAAGCCCGAGCCTTTGTACATGTCTTGTCTTCTGTTAGGCACTCGGCTTTGCTTGGTTTTGTTATTATGAGGAAAAATACTGGGGCTGCCCTTTCTTGATGCCAGGTGTTGGCTGGATCCAATCTTCCAGTGCCTGGTTTTTTCAGTGGGGCTGCCCAGCAACCCCTCGATGAACACGGCAGCGGAGCTGGACAGCTTACTCCATGCAGTCTGATCAAGACTATAGAGCCTTTGAGCCATCAAAAACCCTTTTCGTAAACACGACCTGCTTGGGGCCCTGCACCGGCCCCAGCATCAATGTTTCTATGTGTGACAGAGTTGTGTGTGTGGCGTTGTGTTAGAGATGTGTGTGTGTGTGGTAGAGTTGTGCGTGACAATGCTGTGTGCAGAAAAGTGCAAACATGTTGTTTATGACGGAGCTGTATTTACCAAATGCTGTTACAAGGCAATGTTGCGTGTGTCGGACATGTGCCTGGCGGTGGTTTGGCAGCACGGAGTTGCGTGTGTGACAGGGTTGTGTGGGGCAACATTCTGCGCGAGAGTTGTGAGCGCGCGACAATGTTGAGTGTGAAGGAACTGCGTGTAGCCAGAGAAGCGAATCTAGACCAGCAGGAATGTGGTAGTCTAGACATGCCATCTGGTAGGACATGACGGGACATGACATGAAGAAGCAAAGGCTTGAACTATTCATTCAACCAGAAAAATGGAGTCTGGACTATCATGATATCCGGCCGTCTAAAGAGACAGGGAGGTGGTTTTTCGCGGAGCGCGCAACGAGCTTGCCTGCAGGGAGAAGCTTTCAGGAACATTATTGCCTCTTTGGAACTGACAGCTGTCTTTGCCCATCATTTGAAGTGGGGAAAGGTGACTGTACTGGCCATTGATCAAAGCATGCCGGCTCTAGATGATTTGGCATCCCACGTATCAGATCAAAACTTTGGCGCATCCCGTGACAAAGGTCCACGGCGTGCATTTGCGGTACAGAGAGAGGGGGGTGACAATGTTGTGTGTCAAGGGGAGGAGAAGGAGGAGGAGGAGGAGCGGACGGGTCAAGAACCCCACAATGACGCGGGGAGAAACCACAGAAAAGCACCTGCTGCTCCATGCGATTGGAAACCTGCAAGATGGGCTCGGAAACCATACAGTCAATTTACACCTTGAGCGGGAAAATGGGCGCACAGCCGACATTCCAAGAGGAGGCCCCGGCCCCCTGCAAGGTGAACCACAGGTGGCGGCGAAGCACCTCCAGGCCAATAACGGGGGCCAGTTCACCAACAAGCGCATGGGTCAAAATGGAATTTGGCCATGCTTACATTGCACATGAACCAAAGGCAAATCTGGTCATATAACTGCAAGTATTTCATTCAAGAAAAGCAAGGAATGCATATATATAATATAATATAATATAATATAATATATATATAATGCACGGCCCAAACAGACACCCCATACCTTTGGCAGGGGTTTGCCGCTAAAGTTGACCACAACCTCGGATTCTCGATGGCGGCATGCGCGCGCCGTGTTGGAACATTGGTTGTTTCAGCTGCTTGCCGGTGGGGCAGGTCGTGTCCAACTTCCAGGTTCCAGTTGCGAAGTGGCTTGCCCGGGCACCTGGGGAATGAAGGTCACTGGCGCCCTCGTGATCCCAGGATGATTTTCCTACAAATGCGGGCGGCGGGGGAATGTTAGGTATTGCTGATAGCACTGAAGCTCATATTGTGATTGCAAGCATGGCAAAACGCAGCTCTTGTTTGGGAAGCAAAGTTCCCCACATCTTTGTGCGGGGTTCTTGTTTTTGATTCTGTATCCCGCTCCGGCCTCTGACTCCTCCTCCTCCGCCTCCTCCGCCTCCTCCGCCACCTCTGTGTCACACACTCTCTTTCGCATTCAACTTTGTCACACACTCTCTTTCACACTCTCTTTCACACACAACTTTTTCACACTTTGTCACACACCATCTCTCACACACAACTTGGTCACACACTCTCTTTCACATACGACTTTGTCACACACTCTCTTTCACACGCAACTTTGTAACACACTCTCTTTCACACACCATCTTTCACACACAACTTTGTCACACACTCTCTTTCACACGCAGCTTTGTCATACTTTGTCACACACCATCTCTCACACACAACTTGGTCACACACTCTCTTTCACATACTACTTTGTCACAAACTCTCTTTCACACGCAACTTTGTCACACACTCTCTTTCACACACAACTCTTGGAGACATCTACCTGCGTTTCACGTGGCAGGCGTGGCACTTGTGCCACTGGGCTGGCTCTGGTGGTGCGCTTGGGCGCCGTTACTCGCCCGTGATGCCGCGGCACTTTGCGTGGCAGGCGTGGCACTTGGCGACATCCACCTGCACTTTACATGGCAGGCGTGCCGCTTGTGGCACTGGACTGGCTCTGGTGGCGCGCTTGGGCGCCGTTAGTCGCCCGTGACGCCGCGGCACTTTGCGTGGCAGGCGTGGCACTTGGCGACACCCACCTTCATCGTGGCAGGTGTGGCACTTGGCGACATCGCGACAGGGGCAGCAGAACTTGAGGGTGCTCACTGAGGGGAGGCATGAGTTCCACCGGGTCAAGAAGGCCCTTCAGGTCTTGGTAATTGAGGAGGAATCACTTCTCAGGCAAGGAAAGATTTCCTCCTGGCCCGGCAACAGGTCAAGCGAAGGACTTGGAGTCAAAACAAGCAGCTGAAAGCCGCCAGAAAGAAGGATCGTCGCCATTTCGAGGAAAGAGGCAGCCGACCAGATCGACCTTCCAGTCGTCGAAGAGTACCAATTTCCGAGCTGAAGAAGATTATTCGCTGCAAGCAGCAGCCATTCCGGTGACATCGGAGGAGGAGCCGATGCAGGAGGAGGGCTGGATCCTAGCATCTCGCTGAGTGGGGGCAGCCGGTGTTTCACTGTGATCAACCATGATAGCAGCGAGTCTAAGTGTACAGAATCTGCCCAGTTGCTGACCAGTAAGTTGAACATGCCTTTTGTAAATTTTCTCCTATCCCAAGAAGGGGCTGGTAGCTTGTGGTGTAATGAATCTGAGGGTGCTGTTGATGTTGTTTGTTTTTGTGATGAATTTGTGAATCAGTTATTGCCCGGAGGGAAGGGAGTTTCACCTGACTAAAGGAATTAAGAAGAAACTTTGCGCTAATGTGCGCTCTATGCTGCAGGGAATTGCTGAACAGCAAGGGCAGGTAGAATCTGGACGCAGTGAGCTCTGCGATCATGTACAGGTAGTTCATCAGCCGAACAACGGCCTGGCAGCTGGCCAAGCGGACAAGGCTAGAACCGCAAGAAAGGAAGGATCCAATGGGATCGAGGATCAAACAGCCAGCCTAGCCGACAAGGCAAGGACCGCAAGATGCCCAGAAACAGCCAGCCAAGCGGTCAAGGCGAGAACCGCAAAAGGAGAAGAGACATCGGGCCAAGACAAGAGAGAGAAGAGATAGCCGCAGTCGTTTTACCAATTAGCCCCCATGGGCTTAGCAGTGACCTTAGCCCTTACGGGCTTAGCTCTGGACCGGTCGCCTTCGGTCATCTCGATGATGGGACTGCAACGTTTTCGACGCAGTCGCATGGATAAGTCGCAGCACAAGGTGCTGGAGCTGCTTTCTCCTCCCAGAGTTACAAGCCTAGCGTCAAAGGTGGGCTTTGCTGTGACGCCTCCTCCAAGTTTTGACATGAAGAGTGGCTGGATTTTTTTGTGGCCAGCGACAGAGCGTTTTTCTGGGAAGTTTTGAGAAAAAAGCAGCCTGATTGTGTACTCATGACACCACACCGCAAGCCATTTTCCACCCTGATGGAGAGAAACTCGCATCGCATGGATACAGCTCAGGCCTCTCGCATGCAGCAAGATGGTTTAGCTATGCGGCATTTTTGCATACAATTAGCTAAATTTCAACTGGAGAATCGTCGCGGGTTTTGCATAGAACAACCGGGGCCTGCTAGCAGTGCGATGGAGTGGCTGCTGAAGCAACCAGGAGTCATCAGATTTCTGTTTGTTCAGTGTATGGCCGGTTTGGTCGTGAGAGATGAGATGCCGCCCAAGAAAAGTACATCACTAGTCACCAACCACCTGGGTATCGCTGCTGTGTTTTCAGAGCGGCTACCCAGCCAAGGCAGCCATATTTGGTCAGCAAATAGGGAAATTGTTTGCGCAAGCTCTTTCTTTTGAACCCTGCCTGCCGTTTCTTGGTGAAGACTCTGGCGGTGATGAAGTGCCAGAATCTGAGGACGCTGCAGAAGTGGAAGCCGCCGGCAGACAGATGGCAGCTGGTCCGACAGGGCTGTCTTCAGAGCAGAAGCGAAAAGTGAACATGGTCCATGTCAATTTAGGCCACATTTCTAGGCAACAAATGCTCTCTCTCTCTCTCTCTCTCGCTCTCTCTTCAAAGCTGCTGGTGCCAATGACGAAGACATGCGTTTTGTGCGTGACGAGTACCAGTGCGACCACTGTATGAAGCAGAGAAAACCAGTGGATAGAAAGAAAGCAACTATGCCTAGGACGCTTGCGTTTAACAGGATCGTAGCTGTTGATACTTGATACATCCTGGAGGGGGGTCACACGCGCCTACCTCAACATGATCTGCCACGGGACCAACTACCAGCAAGTGTGCCGGTTGAAAGACGGTCAGGCAGGTGCTCAGGTGCTCCGTCATCTAAGGCGGTTTGGAGCGCATTTCTTCATCACTGGGTGAAGCCTTTAGGGATGCCGGAGGTTGTTTTGTCAGATGGTGGTTCTGAGTTCAAGAGTGTGTTCGAGCGTTCTTTGGAGCAGCGCAACATACTGCAAGTAGTTTGCGGTGCAAGTTCACCATGGCGGAACGGCAAGGTCGAGAGGCATGGAGGTTGGCTCAAAGAGAGAGTGGAGCTGGAGATGTCTTCAGGCCAGTGTGTGGCCGCCGCCAGCGAGGATCTGGATGAGCTCATAGCCTATCTTGTGGCCCACAAGAACAGATGGTTCAGCAGAGGTTGTTTTTCACCATGTCAGCTTGTATTTGGAAACAACCCAACGATTCCTGTTGATTTACTTGGGGACCCACCACAGGACATGGCCTGGCAGGACATAGAATCGGACGTCTCTGACCAGGACACTGCAGCGGCCGAGTTTGCCAAGAGTCACAGAAGTCGGCAGAGAGCTCGTGAACTCTGCATCCAATACAATGCCAACAACAAGATCAGACTTAGCAGTCAAGGATGACTGCACAAACAGAGACCATGGGCGGTTGGTCAGTGGGTTTACGTTTACCGAAAACACCCTGGGACTGGTCAGGGCCACACTGCGCGCTCTAGGTGGATAGGACCTGGCGTGGTTTTGCTGCAAGCAGGGCACACAGTCTATGTCAGCATGAGAGCAAGACTATGGAAGTGCAGTTCAGAGCAACTGAGAGCGGCCACTCACTATGAGTCGTTGGGAGCGTCTCTTTCAGAGTCAAGCGAGCTGCGAGACGTCCTGCAACAAGGCCGTCTGGTTCGCTGTGGAGCTGTAGATGTAGCTGCTGAGGGTTCGCCTCCAGATATGCTGAAGACGAATCTGTCTAGGAAACCAGACCAGACGTCAAAGTGGAGGGAGGCGCTGGTTTGCCTTCCATTCCCGAAGAGGAAGAGCCTGCGGCTGAGGAGGCTCTAAGGACACCTCAGACTGGCGTAGGGCTGCCCTTCGATCTTCAGAACAAAGGCGGCCAGAAGTGAATCCTGCTGACCATGAACCGACTACAGTGGCGAACCGAGGAAGAACCAGCTCTAGGTTGTCCAACAGAACAGCCGATGAGCCTCAAGTTGAGCCTGGTCCAAGGAGCGGTGCTTCCAGTAGAAAGCCATCAGCAGCTCAGCCTAATGAAGATGCAGTTTCAGAAGCTTCTTCCTCTGCCGACAGCACAGCCGGCAGAGTCAAGAGACAAGTGAGCGAGATAGATTCAAAGGAGTCGGCGCGATTGGAGAAAGAAGCCTCGCGCGAGCTTCGCAGGTGGGACAGAGAGAGCAAGCTGCTGAGGAGAGCCTCAGCATCCGACGTGGCTACCAGCACCAAGATGCCACGCAAGTCAGAGCCAGCTGGGCCATCAAGCAGCGGTGGCTCTCTCAGTTCCGCGCAACCACATGTTCAACCACCGGTTGCTGAATCTGCAGAAGATCATGCCTCCGCGGGCATGCGAGAAGAGGTTGACGGGTCGGCAGACACTGGTCTTGGAGGTGATGAGGCTTTGTTGTCTTTGGCACTGAAGGCAGATCAGAGCTCAAAATGTCTGTTGGCCAAGCCAGCAAGGCCAAAGAACAGTGAGTTCAACATGAAGCAGGCCACTCCTGAAGACGTAGAGGGGTTCAGAAAGCCGGACCTAGCGGAATGGGCTTCCATAGTGCGTTTTGGAGCTGTGGAAGTGTTGAACAAGGAGGCCGCAGACCTTGTTAGAAAAAAGGAGCTTCACCGTATCCTGGCATCGTGCATCGTGCGCAGGAAGAAACCCATGCCCGGCATCGGCAATTTCAAGTACAAGTCTCGATGGTGTGCTTTGGGTCACAGTGATCCTGACTCTGGCAGCTTCAAAACTTTTTCTCCTATGCCAAGCACTGAGGCTATTTCCTTGTTCTTTCAACTCACGCTATGTCTGCGGCATTGCCTTCGCCGACGTCAAGTCAGCGTGTTGTCAGAGCACCAAGCTTGATAGGCCTCAAGGAGAACTGTATGCGGAAGTGTGCTCGGGCCTGGGAATAGACATGAAGTGTTTGATCCTCTTGTGGCTCCAGTGTACGGGCTAGATGATGCTCCCATAAGATGGCATCATACAGTATTGGCGTTTCTACTTGAACTTGGTTTCGAACGTTCTCTATTTGAGCAGTGTTGCTTGGTCAAGATCATGACCGAAGCCGATGACTTCAACATAGCAGCCACCGAAGAATACCTTCCAGAACTTCTGAAGAAGCTGGAGGAAAGGTTCGTCGTCTTTGGCAAGTGGGAGTATGACACCGCTGATTTTGCTGTCAGAACAGTGACTTTTCAGAAATGTAAAGTCCTGATGACACAGGAGAAATACATTGTGGAGAAGCTGCACCAACTCAAAGTACCAAGGGGCTTGTTGAGTCAGAAAGACAAGCTCCTGTGCCCAGATCTGTTTGAAGAGTACAGGTCAATGCTTTTCAAGGTCTCCTGGCATGCGCATCAGACGCGTGCAGGCAGGCATAGTGAGTCTGCTGTCCTTGTGCTTGAATGCGGCTTCAATTCATGACGCTTGCTGTCTCAACAAGTTGATACATCACATAAAGGAGACGGCCAATCAGCCAGTGGTCTTACACAAGTTCGACCTTGACAAGATGATTCTGATTGCAGCTTCTGATGCGGGAGGCGTTGCGGGTAAACCTGTTAGAGAAGAAGATCCCAATGGGGAATTGGAGGACACGGTTCAAGGTGCTTGTGTCATCCTAGCAGCTAACAAGATGCCATCTGCCTCTCATCGAACCAAGGTGCCATTTCTCCCATGGCGCTCTTCCAAACTCAAGCGTCGAGTGTCTTCAACCCTGGCAGGAGAAGCATTGGCCTTCAGCCAAGCCATGGCGGGAGTAGAGTGGCTGCAGTTGATGGTAAGAGTACATGCTCCATGGTGATGTTCATCGCGAAGACTGGCGCAAATCAATTGCGCCGTTCGTCACAGTGTTGCGAGAAGAGTGCCAGCTCAAAGAGAGACTAGAGCAGTGCAGCGTCACCGATGCCAAGTCTTTGTTTGATGCAGTTAGCAACGAGAACTCCAGTTCCAAGAAAGACAGGAGAACAGCCATCGAACTAGCCATCATCCTGGAGAACTTGCGTAGGTCAAAAAGCTCAGTGCGTTGGTCTCCACATCCGCGGATGGTAGCAGATGTTCTCACCAAAGACAACATAGCCAAGTCCAATGGAGCTCTTGAAGAGTTGCTGAGAACTTCTAGACTGGCTCTATGGGACGAAAGTGAAGAACTACAGCTGCGGCAGAGTGATCCATCAAAGAAGCTGCGCTCACGGAAGGCAGCTGAGCGAATGAGAGCAAGTAGCCAACAGTTACTTTCCTTCAGCTGCTTAGTCAACTTGAACTTTGGGGAGCTGATGAGCATTTTCCACCAAGTGTGTTTTACCTAGCATGTGTTGGCTAAGCATGAGCTGTTTTCTTACGTGGCGCTGCGCATCAAGCCAGAGGCGTCTCGCCCACTTTTCTTTCACCAACTAGCATTCCCTCAGAAAAGCCATGCGGATCACTGACAGCTGCTTTGTGCATCGCGTGGCAGGCGTGGCGCTTGGCGACATCCACCTTCGTTTGGCGTGGCAGGCGTGCACCTTTATCGGACACAACTTTGTCAAACACAACTCTTTCGCACACAACTTCTTCACACACATCTTTCCCACACGCAACTTTGTCACCCACAACTTTGTCACACACAACTTTGTCACACACACAACTTTGTCACACAGAATCCCTCTCACACACAATTCTTTCGCACACAACTTTGTCACACACATCTCTCTCACACACAACATTGTCACCCACAACTTTGTCGCACACACTCTCTGTCACACACAACTCTTTCGCACACAACTTTTTCACACACATCTCTCTCACACGCAACTTTGTCACCCACAACTTTGTCGCACACAATCTTTCACACACATCTCTCTCAAATGCAACCTCTCTCTCACACACATCTTTGTCACACACAACTTTGTCACACACACAACTTTGTCACACACAACTCTTTCACACACAACTTTGTCACAGACAACTTTATCACACACAACTTTGTCATACACAACTTTTTCACACACAACCTTGTTCAACTTTGTCACAGACAATCTTTCACACACAACTTTGTCACACGCAATCTTTCGCACACAACTTTGTCACACACACCATCTTTCACGCACAGCTTTGTCACAAACAACTTTGTCATACACAACTCTTTCACACACAACTTTGCCACAGACAATCTCTCACACACAACTCTTTCGCTGACAATCTTTCACACACAACTCTTTCACTCACAACCTGTCACACACAACTCTTTCACACACAACTTTGTCACACACAACTCTTCACATACAACTTTTAGAATAATTGACCCTTGGCCATCTCCTTTTTCCTTTCTTCTTTCTCCGCGCCGCTTCAACCACTTTTTCTGATTATTGGAAGAAGTTGACTTGTGGGGCTATCCGGTCCTTAAATTATGAATGTACGGAGTGCAGCTGGTGCCTTTGGAAGTTGGTGAAGTTCTAGAATGGGCGCAAGGAAGATTGATTTCCAATTATGCGGAATTCGCCCGACTGCGACCTTCCCTTGGGAATGTCGCGTAAGGCTTCTTCAGCTTGGAGCCCGGGGCCCCACGGGATCCCAAAGTTGCGGGGCTTAGCGGGGCCGAAAAAGCAAGTATGCCATTGCCAAAGCGAAGGGTCAAGCTGAGCCGGATACAAACCCCACGACTGATCAACTTCTTCGATGGCTTGACCATTGTGCCATGTTGTCCCTCCTTTTTTTTCGGTGCCGAGGCACCTGTCCTGCGGTGTGCGGCAAAGCGTGGCAGTTCAGAGGCCCCGGACATGCCTGCAACACCTTTGCCAGCGAGCCGGGGATTTTTGCTGCGTTGTTTCCCATATCTTTTTGTGCTTTTGTTCTTCTACCGCAAAAGGCGACTCTTGGTCTTTTTTTCTACTTCCCATATTATATCCTGAGTTCGCTCAGATACCCTTTTTGTAAGTCTACTTATGGCATTTTGCTGGACATTGTGCGGCATTGCCTCGCCAGATATTTCATGTTATACAAGTAGAACGCGCTATAGAAGTGAAAGGCAAGTTTTGCCTCTAGGAGTTGGCGTGGTGCCTCTCTTTTCTGTGAAATCTTCCTGATCTTGCCTCACCCCTTTTTCACTATGGCCACCACGCCGCCACTTCTTGGCTTTTTGCAGCTCTTCTCAAGCCATCTCAGCTCTTCTCAATCGCTTTCATTTTTTTCATCTCTTCCCACCTCAGCTCAACTCTTTTCACCTCTTCCCACCTCTTCTCATGTCTCCCCACCCCGTCCCAATTCTTCTCACATCGTGCCACCTCTTCTCAACTTTCCCCACCTCTTCTCACCCCTGCTCAACTCTTCCGATTTTTTTAAACCTCTTCTCAATTCATCTCACCTGTTCTCAACCCCTCTCAACTCTTCCCACCCCTTGTCAACTCTTCTCAACGCGTCTTATCTCTTCCCACCTTGTTTCAGTCTTCTCAATTCTTTCCAACTCTTTCCACGTCAACATACTTTTTCTGAATTCGCCACCACCTTTTCTCACCCGTTTTCAACTGTGGTCAAGATTTCTCAGCGCTTCTCCATTCTTCTCACCTCTTCCCACCTATACTTTCTTGAATTCTGCTGAGCTCATCCCCGCCTCTTCTGGCCTCTTCTCAATTCTCCTGGGATTTTTCAATCCCTCTCAGCTTCATGTATTTGGATAGATTGATAGACAGATAAATAGATAGACAGACAGGTTGATAGACAGGTAGAATATCAGGTAGATAGATAGACAGATAGATAGATAGAAAGAAAGATGGATAGATAGATAGATAGATAGGTAGAAAGATGGATAGAAAGATAGATAGATGGATAGAAGGATGGATGGGTGAATGGATAGATGGATGGATGGGTGGATGGATGGGATAGATGGATGAGATAGATGGATGAGATAAATGGATTAGATAGATGGATTAGATAGATAGATGAATAGGTAGAAAGATAGGTAGATAGGTAGGTAGATAGACAGAAAGATAGATAGACAGGTAGGTAGACAGATAGGTAAATGCATGGATGCATAGATAGATTGATAGGTAGACAGAGAAGAGAAGAGACGAGAAGAGAAGAGACGAGACGAGAAGAGAAGAGACGAGACGAGAAGAGAAGAGACGAGAAGAGACGAGAAGAGACGAGAAGAGACGAGAAGAGAACAGAAGATAGATAGAGATAGATAGAGATAGATAAAGATAGACAGCGATAGATAAAGATAGATAGAGATAGATAGAAATAGATAGAGATAGAGCAAGATAGATAGAGGTAGATAGAGATAGATGGAGATAGATAGAGATAGATGGAATAGATAGATAGATAGATAGATAGATAAATAAGATAAATAAGATAAATAAGATAGATAGATAGACAGATAGATAGATAGATAGCTTGATAGCTTGATAGCTTGATAGATAGATAGATAGATGGAATAGTTAGATAGATAGATAGGTAGATCTATCTATAGACAGATAGATGGATGGATAGATAGGTAGATAGATAGATAGATATAGATAGGTAGATAGATAGATAGATAGATAGAAAGATTAGATTAGATTAGATCAGATTAGACTAGATTAGATTAGATTAGAATAGATAAGATACGATTAGGTAGATAGATAGCTAGCTAGCTAGATAGATAGCTAGATAGATAGCAAGATAGATAGCTAGAAAGATAGCTAGAGAGATAGCTAGAGAGATAGAAAGAGATAGATAGAGATAGATCGAGATAGGTAGGTAGGTCGGTAGATAGATGTATAGATATTTAAATATTTAGATTCATAGGTAGGTAGATACATAGATAGATAGGTATTTTATTTGGTATAGATGTAGGTAGATAGATAGACAGGTAGGTAGATAGATAGAACGATGGATAGATAGATACATGGATAGAAGGATGGATGGATGGATGGGTGGATGGATAGATAGACAGATAGATGGATAGATCGGTAGATAGATAAATAAGGACGATAGATAGATAGATAGATCGATCGATCGATCGATAGATTGATAGGCAGATAGATGATCGATGTGTACATAGATAGACAGGTAGTTGGATAGATAGATGCATGGATACATAGATACGTAGGTAGATAGGTAGATCGATAGATGGATAGATAGATAGGTAGATTGATAGATAAGATAGGTAGGTAAGATAGATAAGATAGGTAGGTAAGATAGGTAAGATAGGTAGATAGATAGATAGGTAGAAAGATGGATAGAAAGATGGGTAGAAAGATAGATAGATGGACAGAAGGATGGGTGGGTGGATGGATGGATGGATTAGTTCGATAGATAGATAGATTTATTGGTTGATTGATTGATAAGTAGATAGATAGATAGGTGGATAGCTAGGTAGATAGCTACATACATAAATGCATGGTTACATAGATAGATTCATAGGTAGGTAGATAGATAGATAGCTGGATGGAAAGATAATTAGATAGATAGATAGATTGATTGATAGAGTAAGATTAGGGTCAGATTAGAGTAAGATTAGAGTAGGATTAGAGCAAGATTAGAGTAGGATTAGAGTAAGATTAAAGTAAGATTGGAGTAAGGGTTGATCAAGACTAGAGTACCATTAGTAGACAAGATTAGAGTAAGATTAGATGAGATAGATAAGATTAGAAAAGATAGATAGATAGACAGATTGATAGATTGATAGATGCATGGATGGATCGATCGATAGATAGATAGGTACATAGATAGGCGGAGAGATGGACAGACAGAATAGATAGATGGATGGATGGATAGATAGGTAGATAGATAGATAGATAGATTAGATAGATGGATAGATGGAATAGATAGATAGATAGATAGATAGGTAGATAGATAGATAGATAGAGAAGATTAGATTAGATTAGATTAGATCAGATTAGATCAGATTAGACTAGATTAGAGTAGAATAGATAAGTTAAGATTAGATAGATAGATAGATAGTAGATAAATAGATAGATAGATAGCAGATAAATAGATAGATAGATAGATTGATTGATTGTGATAGATAGATAGATAGATAGTTAGATAGATAGATAGGTAGAAAGATAGATACATAGATAGAGAGATAGACAGACCGATAGATAGATGGATGGATAGATAGATGGATGGATAGATAGATGGAATAGATGGAATAGGTGGAATAGATGGAATAGATGGAATAGATGAAATAGATCGATAGATAGATAGATGTCATAGATGTAATAGATGGATAGATAGATAGATGGAATAGATGGAATAGATGGAATAGATAGACAAATAGATAGATAGATAGATAGATAGATAAATAGATAGGTAAATTGATAGATAGATAGATAGATAGGTAGATAGATAGATAGATAGACAGGTAGATAGATAGATGGATGGATGGATGGAATAGATCGATAGATCGATAGATAGATAGATAGGTAGATAGATAGATAGGTAGATAGATACATAGATAGAAAGATAGATAGATAGATTATATAGATAGATTAGATAGGTAGATTAGATAGATTAGATAGATTAGATAGATTAGATAGATTTGATAGATTTGATGGATTTGATTGATAGATAGATAGATAGGTAGGTAGGTAGATAGATAGATAGATTAGATAGATTAGATAGATTAGATAGATAGATAGGTAGATAGATAGATAGACAGACAGATAGATAGATAGATAGATACATAGACAGATTGATAGATGGATAGATGGATAGATAGATAGATAGAGAGATAGAGAGATCGATAGATCGATAGATCGATAGATCAATAGATCGATCGATCGATAGATCGATAGAACGATAGATCGATAGATCGATAGATCGATAGATCGATCGATAGATAGATAGATAGATACATAGACAGATAGATAGATGGATAGATGGATAGATAGATAGATAGATAGAGAGATAGAGAGATAGAGAGATCGATAGATCGATAGATCGATAGAATCGATCGATAGATCGATAGATCGATAGATAGATACATAGACAGATAGATAGATGGATAGATGGATAGATGGATAGATGGATAGATGGATAGATAGATAGATAGATAGATAGAGAGAGAGATAGAGAGATCGATAGATGGATAGATAGATAGATAGATAGTTAGATAGTTAGATAGTTAGGTGGATGGGTGGATGGATGGATAGGTAGGTAGATAGATAGATAGATAGATAGGTAGATAGGTGGATGGATGGATGGAAAGATTTATAGATAGATAGACAGACAGCTGGGCACATGGATAGTTGGACAGATAAATAGAGGGATAGAAAGACAGATATGTAGATAGACAGATAGGTAAACAGATAGATAGATAGACCAAGAGATCAAAAGATAGATAGACAGATAGGTAGAAAGACACACAGACAGATAGATAGCCCGACACTCCCACCACCTTTTGATACATCAGTGGGTTCGCGCTGCCACCATGCATCACAACAACTCACCTCTCCTATAGGTAAACTTCCGCCACCGCCTTGTGCGGGCTTCTGGTATTATCTACAGAAAACTGAATAAAATAATGAAGTGGCGAGAGGGAATGACCTATTAGACCAAATTTGGATGACTCACGATCTAAATCCTGAGACCAGATTCGATTACCAAAGCTTACAAGAAGCACCAAACTAACCATTTTATAGAGATAGTTTCAAGTGGGCACGACCATGCTGGTGTCGAATTCCCCAAAAACAGTTTATATTATTGCCTTTGCCGCGCAGTGCGTTTAACACCTTTTTCCCCAACAGCGTAAGCTTGTGGGGTCGTCAGCCCAGAATAGCTCCACTGTGCACTGGTGCAGGCGCCAGGTCAGGTTCAACAAGGTTCCGGAGAAGGTTCCGGAGAAGGTCTGGGAGGTTCAACAGGGTTCCGGAGAAGGTTCCGGAGAAGGTCTAGGAGGCTTTGGTGCAGAGCCAGGTCAGGTTCAATAGGGTTCCGGCGAAGGTCTGGGAGGTCAGATTCAAAAGGGTTCCGAAGAATTCCGGAGAAGGTCTGGGAGGCTTTGTCAGGCTCAACGGGTTCCGTAGAAGGTTGCAGAGCAGGTCCCGGAGAAGGTTTTGGGAATCGTTGGTGCAGGGCCAGGTCAGGTTCAACGGGTTCCGAAGAAGGTTCCGGAGAAGGTTGAGAGAAGGTGCCAGAGAAGTTTGTTTTTCTTCTTTTTTGTTTTCTTGGCTTCGCAGCATGCTTCAGAAAGATTTGTAAAAATAAAATGTTGCGGCTGTTACTGTTGGGGATACCCCCGAAGCTTATTTCAATACGAAAACGGTTTGTTTTGAGGCCCCCTCATTTTCAGGAACCCGCATTCGACACAAGCAACGCAAACCTCATTCGATAAGCGCAGCCGGAAGCATGTTTTCTTCAGGAAAAAAATTGCTGCTCTTCAGTCAAATGCATTTTCTAATGCATTTCCCGAAAAAATATGGCGCTTGATATTTTTGATGTGTTGAATTTCAACGGGCATTCTTTCCGCCAGTCAACCTTTCCGGGCAGGCAAAAGAACGGATCAGAGATTTTCCACCGCGACTGTCATTGCCAGAGCAATGGGCGGCAAAAAGATTTTAAACTTAAAATGCGAACTATTGATTGTGAAACCAAATCTGCCCCACAATCATCGACAGCGCCAATCACGCATTGAACCTCAGCTTTGTAATTGAAAGGACCCCTGAGCATGGATTCTTTGAACCTAGGTGAAATTCGATTTTTATTGGCCTTTTGGGCAGAACGAGCGCGGAAGTAAAAAAGTAGGACGCATGTGGATTGTAATCCCTAAAAACGGTGAGACAAAGCGCGGCTCAGAGAAAATTACCCGCCATTGTCGAAACTATGGGGCAGCAATGCGGATTTCAAAGGTACAGCTTGAAATTCACTTTTAGCATTTTTCCGCTTTAGCGCCTCTACATAGAAAATGACCTTGTCAAATTGTTTTTGGCTCTCTTAGAAAGGGGCAGGAGGCTTTACAAAAATGCTTGATATTTTGAGATGTAATGCGCATGACAAAGGTTTTTCGGGAAACTAGGAGATCTGCTCTGGAACACACATTGAATCTCCGAAAGTTAGATCTGCTATAGTTTTCTGGATTGTAAGCACAAAAAGCGGTCAGGCAAAAGCACGCTCAGAGATCTTTTACCCCGATGGTCACCAAAAGGATTTCAATTGTACAGCTTAAGTTTGACATTATTGATTTTGAAAGTAAAACTGTCCTGCATCTTTTGGTGTTTTTCCTTTTTAAAGTATCTACAAAGAAGCGTCTTTTCCAACTTGTTTTGGGAGAGAAGATGGCGAAAAATGCGCTTGCAGATGTCAGATGGGTCACGCGCGGCAACAACATGATAGAAAACAACTGAGGCAGAAATTGCACTAAAGAATGCACACGCGAGTGAACTTGAACTTCGATGTTGCCATGGCCGGGTCGTGCTTGGCAGTATAAAGGGACTTGTAGACATTTCAGTGTGGTTTCACGGGAAAAACAGCAGCATTATATAGTTTCATTTTTGGGTCATGCTCAATGCTCTGCTGTTCTTTAGTTCAGAATTGGAATTTTATCGACAAGGTCCATGCCGGAAGGCTTACAGCTACAGATGCGCTAGCACATCTTTAACCCAGAAAAGCGCAGAGAAATCAACAACTACAAAGCACGATTGCGGTTTGATTTGTCGGGTGCAAGAAAATTTTCATAACATTTGTAATTTGAGAATATGGGAGCGAGGTCCCCAACTCTGGCGATTTTGGGCAGCGCAACAAGTGAAACATGTCATGCTGAACTAGATTTTCCAGCGGCCCAACTCTTGTGCTCCGAGCGCCAGACGTGAAGTGCAGTGGCAATGTCTTCGCCTGCGATGCTGCAGGCCTGGGCGCGGCTGGGGAGGAATTGGCATCCCACAACCTGGAACGTCGACCCGGGTCAACAGCGTCAGATCAAGTGTCTTGATGATCTTGATGATTTGATAGTGATGAGGAGCGTGACAGGGATGAAGATAGTGACAACCACGATGATCATCCTGATCACAATAATGACTAACTCCAGCTGGCTTCTGGAGGTGGCATTCCATCACAGCACCTATGATGCCCAATGCCAGGACCCAAGCTGGCTTTTGAGCAGACATGCGAGGACGGCCCGGCGACGAAATGCAGTGGGCTTATCATGGCATTGGCTTTTTGAATTGCGCCGGCTAATCTCATCCGAGGGTAAAAATCGGCACTTAGGGCGATAATGAAAAGCTTGTCTAGGGCCATCGACAAGAAATATGCCAAGTGGCCGCGGGCCAGGCTTACTTGGATTGCCCCTTCGAATGGACATGTCCCCTTGGCGGCCGCGATGCTTCCATGGCCTTTTGGCTGCACACAGCCGCCCAGCTGGCCGTTCTGACGGAACATATCCTTGTTGCAAACATGGCCGTCGTGCGACGTTTTGCCTTCGTGCAACGTTTTGCCCTTGGAAGCAAGGCCAATGAGCCGGCAACGTAGGCCCAATTCCAAGCGGTCGCATATGTTGCCCCCAGCGCCCGTCAGCCCAGGCCTGCGGCGTACAGTTCCTGTTAGCTGCGGGCACCTCGCCTCGGAACAACGGTTGTTTTTCCCTGAACAGTGTGTCCACACTGAGGGGTTCTTTCAGTAAAGGTTAAGGGCGATGCTTGATCGAGGTGCTCACTAGTCTGGGGCCCGGCATTTTCCTCGTAAAATTTCGCGTAAAATGGCTCTTGTGCTTTGTCCATGTGCATTTCAACGGCGCAGGCTCGCATAACGTCTGAGGCGCGGCATTTTCCCGCAAATTTGTGCCTAAAATGGCTCTTGTGTTTTGTCCACGTGCATTTCGACTGGGCAGGCTCGCGCAAAACTTGTGCTGAACGTCTGGGGCGGCATTTTTCTTTCCAATTTCTGCATGGAATGGCTCGTGTGTTTTGCCCATGTGAATTTCAACTGCGCAGGCTCGCACAAACTGCGGGTCGCAGTCTGGGGATCGGTCCTCCTCCTCCTCCTCCTCCTCCTCCTCCTCCTCCACATCATCATCTTCAACATCATCATCCTCCACCTGACCGTCCGCAACATCATCATCCTCCACCTCATCTTCCGCGCAATCATCCTCCCCCTCATCCTCCTCAGCATCATCATCCTCAACCTCATCCCCCACCTCATCATCCTAAACATCGACATCCTGCACCCCATCATCCTCAACGTCATCATCCTCAACATCATCGCCCGCAACATCATCATCATCATCATCATCATCATTATCACCACCATTATTCGCATCATCCTCAAAATTATCCTTCATTATCCCCGCACACACACACACTGTTTGGGGTCTCTTGCCGGTGTAATTCTCAGGAGAAGCAAGTTAGAAAAGACAAGTTTCCCCCTTTGGCTGCGCCTTTGGTTATGACGCTGCTTTGGGCGAAAACGGTTCTTGGATTCAGCTTGGCACCCCCGAAATGCTTACCCATGGGCCAATGACCAGCGCCTGCTGTTGACAGGGGACAAAGCTTGCTGCATTGCTGCAGCCTGCTTTGGCAAGTTCAATCCATTCATTTTCACTCCTTGTTTAGACATCGTTTTGGAACATCTAGTAAAGTTGTGCACAACTGCCCAGTTTCATGTTGAGGCTGAAACCCCTGAGATCTCAGGTATTTTGATTTTTTCAGTCATCTTCTTCTGGCTGTTCGTGCAGTTTGTTCGCCGGGAGCCTTACTGGGATGCGCGCATCGGTTACTTAATTGCTTGTCGCCAAACAGACCCGCATCCACTACAAGTCGGGGTTTGTTCCTAAAGGGGCTTGGACAATCAATCCTTTCGGAGACTAGGGCATTTCATACTGTTTAGAGTGCCAAGGCCATTGGCATTAGGAACTTGGACGCTTGGAATCTTTGCCACCTTGTTAAAAGCGTATTGTTGCTCCACCCGCAATATGAACATCCCGGGCTTTTACCATCAAATGGATTGCAAAGTCTCCTGCTCCATCCAGGCAACGCGACAACTTTTCCCAGCTAGATCCCTCTCAGGTCACTACTGCCGCTGCAGGCCCATCGGAGCTGGGCTGGTGTGAGGCTTCTTTGGTAGAGGCTTCTTTCATACACAACACCGTCCATCTGAATACCAATTTCCGGTCCTCACTGGCAGCAGCAGCAGCAGCGGTTGGATCCAGGGGGGCGGCTCTACTCTGACGGTGCTTTCTTCCGACGATCCATGAATTTCTGTTTTTCCGGTTTCCGTCAGCAATAACATCTTCCGCAGAGGCCACGCACTGGGGAGTTGAGGCTCATCGCCAAGGGCGGGCAATCAATGAAGGCGCCTTAACAGCAATTTGCGACTTCGGGGGCCACCACCTCCCGTTCCAATGGGATCTCTTAATTTGGAGTTGCAATTGAGGTTACCAGTAGTACCGCACAAGGCAGTGGCGGAAGTTTCAAAAAGAGAAAAACTATAGGAGATGTTGGTTGTTGTGAATCATGGATGGCAGAGCGAATCCACTGATGGACCGACAGGTGGTTGAAGCTGTGTTTTGTGGAAGGGCTGCAATGGTTGCAGCTGTCACCTTACCACAACTGCTGGATGTAGTGTGGTGTAGTGCAGTTGTAGGTGTAGCTGCAGTTTAGCTGTAGCTGTAGTGTAGTGGAGCTGTAGCTGTAATGTAGTGTAATTAGTGTATTTGCAAGTGCAGTTGCAGTTGTAGTCGTTGTGTGGTGTAATTAGTGTAGCGTAGTCCACTGTAATGTCGTGTAGTGTTGTGTAGTGTAGTGTGGTACAGTGTAGTGTAGTCTAGTGTAAGGTAGTGTAATTGTAGTCATATTGTTGTGCAGTGTAATTAGTGTAGTGTAGTGTAGTTGCAATTGTAGTTGTAGTTGTGGTAGTAGTTGTTGTTGTAGTTGTTCGTGTAATTGGTGTCGTGTAGTGTAATTAGATGTTTTTAGTGTAGTGTAGTGTAATTAGAGGTGTAATGTGGCGTAATATATTTGTGTTTGTAGTTGTAGCAGTAGTGTAGTGTAGTGTAGTGTAGTGTAGCGTAGCGTAGCGTAGTGTAGTGTAGTGTAGTGTAGTGGTAGTTGTGGTTGCAATTATCTATCTGTCTATCGATCTATCTATCTGTTTGTCTGCCTGTCTGTCTGTCTGTCTAACTGCAGGCTTGAAAGCGAAGCTCTTCAGCGAGACTCCTCAGTGTTTGAGCTTGACAACAAAAAAAACGCAGCAATTCAGCGAGGCTTCCTCAGTTTTTGCACTTGACAACGTCAAAAACGAAGCAATTCTGCGAGACGTTCTCACTTTTTGAAGTTGACAACATCAAAAACGAAGCAATTCTGCGAGACGTCCTTCAAAACTGGAAAGTTGAGCGCAGAGCTGACGGCCTCGTGCCAATGCCTTTTGCGGTTTTTCGACTGCACCTGTCTAGAGTACTGCGAGTGCCAGGAAAAAGTGATACCGGGCCATACGAAGTGTTGCAGCTGTCACGCAAAATCACCTCAGCAAACCTGAAGATCTGATGCTCGACAATGCAACCCCTCTCAAGAAATCAGCGCCTACTGCGCCTGCCACGGAAAATGCATCTTTGCAGATCCTCGTCAAATGTCCCACGCCTGGCATCAGTTTTGGACATGCTACAAAACGTTCTCGTGTTGCTCACTTTTGACAGCGTGCACAATCCCTTGCGCCTGCCACGCGAAACCACATCAAAAGTGCTCCGAACCCCTCAGTTTTTCACACTTTTGACTTCGAAATGTGCTTCGCGCCACAACGGCGTACACTTTTTCGACATCTCAACTTCCAAAAGTGGTCCGAACCTTCTATTTTTTGTACATTTTGACTTCGGTATGTGGTTCGCGCCACAACGGCGTGCAATTGTTCATCTCTCATCTGGCCAGCTGGCGCCGCACCCGCCGCTCTAGCGAGCCTACTTTTCGACCCTCCGGAGCCACAAATCATGGGCAAACACTGTGTTTCGCGATTTTTCTACCTTTTCGCGCACCTGGATCTTCTTTCTTCTGAGACTTTATCTTTCTTGATCTTCGTTCTTCTTCTCTTCTCTTCTCTGACTCTTCCCGTCTCTGCTTTTCATCTGTCCATATTGTCGGAAGTTTGACTCCTAAACTTCCTTCGATAAATGGGTATAACCACAGCGGTTACTTCCATAAGTTAGGGCAAAACCCTTTTGGCCATTGTTATCATATCCACTTAACTGGAACTGGGCCCAAGGAGCACAGCACGCCATGAGCCGCCTGGTATGATTTGTTTGTTCCCATGCCCTTGCGCCCGAGAATTGACTAGTTGGAGGCCCTAGCCACAGCTTGGCCTTTATTCTTTTTGGGGGTGCGGTTCACCACTTTATGTCGAGACAATTAGCTTTCCGTTTTTTTGGCGCCATTGGCACAAAAGAATCCGTAGAATGCGCTGGCAAACAGCTTGTTTGCGGCCGGCCCACCTTTTGGAATCTGGCTGCCGAACCAGACCCAGAAACCTTTTACATTGGGGCACTAGGGCCAGCATAGGGCTAACATAGGGCCAAATTCATTGAGCTCAACATGCGAAAATTCAAAGACGGTTGGAAAAAAAGCAAGAGAAAATACCGAAAACGCATTGGAACAGGGCGAGCAAAGGCCATCCAGCTAGCAGAACTTGGCCTTCTGGCCAGAATAATGAATATTCAAACAAAGCACTTCCTCAACATAGACTTCCAGGCGGGTGCGCTCAAAATGGCCCATCCTGCGCTTAGTTAGTGTTTTGGCGCTGGTGCAAAAATGATTCAACTAGACGACGGATGGCCCGAGAGCGTAGAGGAGCAAAGTCTTCTGTTGTTAGTATGGAGACACTGTATTACAAGACAATATATTAAAGATGTATCATAAGCAGACGAGAAGAGTAGTATTAAGACAATATATCACAAGCGCAAAACAATAGTTTGCATCGTATCTTTCGTATAGCTTTTCACACACAGAACTTTTTACAGACAGACGCTTTTGCACGCATCGACTTTTACACACAGACGCTTTTACACACAGAAGCTTTTACACACAGAAGCTTTTACACACAGACGCTTTTACACAGAGAAGCTTTTACACGCAGACCCTTTTACACACAGACGCTTTTGCACGAATACACTTTTACACGCAGACGCTTTTACACACAGAAGCTTTGACACACAGACGCTTTTACACACAGACGCTTTTACACACAAATACTTTCACACACAGAGACTTTTACACACAGAAGCTTTTACACACAGAAGCTCTTACACACACACACGCACACACTTTTACACACATAATTTTTTACACGCAGACCCTTTTACACACAGACGCTCTTGCACACATACGCTTTTACACACAGACGCTTCTACACACAGACACTTTTACACACAGACACTTTTACAGACAGAGACTTTTTCACACAGACGCTTCTACACACAGACACTTTTACATACGGACGCTTTTACACACAGACGCTTTTACACACAAACACTTTCACACACAGAGACTTTTACACACAGAAGCTTTTACACACAGACGCTTTTACACACAGAAGCTTTTTCACACAAAAGCTTTTTACTCACAGAAGCTTTTACACACAGAAGTTTTTACACACAGGCGCTTTTACACACAAACACTTTTACACACAGAAGCTTTTACACACAGAAGTTTTTACACACAGGCGCTTGTACACACAGACACTTTTACACACAGACGCTTTTACACACAGACGCTTTTACACTTTACACAGACACTTTTACACACAGCAGCTGTTACACGCAGACGCTTTTACACACAGACGCTTTTGCACACAGAAGCTTTTACACACAGAAGCTTTTACACACAGACGCTTTTACACACAGACGCTTTTACACACAGACGCTTTTACACACAGAAGCTCTTACACACTTCACCGGGCAACTTGGAAATCGCAATTTTACCGCAGTTTTTGGCGATCGAACCTCATTTCTTGCAAAAGGGTTGCGCCGAACGACTTGAAATCGCCTTTTTACCGCAGTTTTTGGCGATCGAACCTCATTTCGTGCGAAAGGGTTGCGCCGGACGACCGGACGACTTGAAATCGCAATTGTACCTCAGTTTTTGATAGTTTTTGGAGATCGAACCTTATTTCGTGCGAAAGCGCTGGACGACTTGAAATCGCAATTTCACTGCAGTTTTTGGCGATCGAACCTCATTTCGTGCGAAAAGGTTGCGCCGGACGACCGGACGACTTGAAATCGCAATTTTACCTCAGTTTTTGGCGACCGAACCTCATTTCGTGCGAAAGGGTTGCGACGGGACAATTGAAATCGCAATTTTACTTCAGTTTTTGGCGATCGAACTTCATTTCGTGCGAAAGGGTTGCGTTTCGTGCCGTCTTGTTGGCACTGCCCTGCGCCTTCAAGAGAGAAATAGAAAAGAAGGAGAGAGCAAGAGGGCAAGAGAGAAGATGTGAAGATGAGAAGATGTGAAGATGTGAGGATGTGAAGATGTGAGGATGTGAGGATGAGAAGATGTGAAGATGAGCAGATGTGAAGATGCGAAGATGAGCAGATGTGGATGTAAAGATGCGAAGATGAGCAGATATGAGGACGGGAAGATTTGAAGATGTGAAGATGAGGAGATGTGAAGATCAGAAGATGTGAAGATGAGAAGATGTGAAGATGAGAAGATGTGAGGATGAGAAGATGTGAAGATGAGAAGATGTGAAGATGAGAAGATGTTTACAGACCCCCACTATGGGAAGAACCCTGCGCTCAGACGCTCTCGGGAAAAACAGCGCTTCGGCTTCAACTTGTTTGTCTTGGCATTGGGTAAAGCCTGGGTCCAAGAAAGGGCCGCTTGGACTTGGATCTCAACATATTAGAATTGCAAGGGTAACTTCTGTCATTGATGTGTTTCCCTGGATACATTTCAATCAAGCTTTGGATGCAGGCATGTTGCCCAAACATTTAACCAAACCCAGGCAAGACATAATTTGTAACTCGGGGTTGGCCGCTTGGCCCCTCTGGGTGACGACAAGGTGAACTTCTACATAGTCGAGCAACTTAATGAAGGCGGGCTTCTTGCGGGGCACTGCCAGGATTGGGTCTTCAGCTTTCATTCCTCGAAGCACCCGTACCATCACAATGCGCCACACAAGGGGTGGTCCCATAGTGCAGTGTCAAGCCCATGTGATACAAGTAGGGGGTTCATTGGATGGAACCTGATGATGGGGTCTCAAGATATGCGCACCGAGTGTTGATCGTGAGGCGCCACCTTGCTTTACTTCTTGAAATATCATGCTTTGTTCAGGCCGTTAATACTGCTGTTGTCAAGCAGGAAGCTCTTTCCATCAATGCGGTTGCTGTCAACAGGAAGCTCTTCCTTCATGCTGCTTGCCTGGTTTCAACTACTGAAAAGTATAAGTCAGGCAAAGGGCCAATCCCAGACAGCATGTCGACCCGTTCAAACACATTTCCGATATTTCGCTTCCCGTCATGATTGGGGTATTTAGAGATCTGGTTTTCTTCCTGGGTGAATTTCGTCGCCAACAGCTAGGGGCGGAGAAGGAAGGCTTTGATATGATGAAAACGGTCACCAATCAGGCCGGACCTATGGAACATGTCTCACCAGTAGGAGGGCGGCATGGAAATTGGCAGCCAAGGCCAAGGTTTTCCATCATGCAGAAGCAGCTTCGCAGTGCCGGGATAGGGGAAACCCCCCTTCGTGAAAGGGCGGTTGAACAACCCTGGTTCGGACAGCTTGAAACCTTCAAAATTTAAAATGTCCACACATCTTTTTATAGATTGCAGCTGTAGTTGCCAGTTTGGTGCGCATTGGGCGTTACAAATTCGTACCAAGTAGATAGCCCCAGCTTAATTCCAATTTATTTGTCTGCCGCGCGTCAATACTAAGCCGTGCTTGGCCAACGTCCTGCCACACGACAGGAGGAGCAGAAGACCAAGGTAGCGCGGACGCCTGTCAGCTTGGGCGAATTTACTTGGACCCCGGGAATGCGCGAAAGCAAGCTAAGCCCTTCCATTTTAGCGGGTGCCATAGTACCATCTTGTCCTTTGGTAAAGCACCGGTCCCTTGCTGCAGTTCCTGGCTAGGGCCAAGCCTCAATTGGCCCAACGCATGTGAAATACAATTGGTTTCCATCCGTGCTTGTGAGATTATCGCATGGATCGGCGCACGGCTTTGCCAAAGGTCTGGGACATCGATGTGGAGAAAGCGCAAAGGTTTGGGGGCCAAAGATTTGCATGTCGGCGAGTGGCTTCAGACGTGATTCCTCACCAGTTGCGCGACCAGCCGCTGGAGGCCCATCACTGTTCCTTTCATGATTAAAAGGAAGTTTAGTTAGAAAACTTCCGGGTTACCGGCGATGATCATAACTGGCATTCACACCATCATGTCAACCATCATCATCATGTCAACCATCATCATCATGTCAACCTCACCACCAAGTACTTGGGAAGTAAAAGGCTCCGGAGGCATCTGAATTCACGGGTAAATCAAGTTCGAAACTCTGTGTTTTTACGGGTATGGTGGGTCCTGGGGTCGCCGACGTAGGGTCTCTATTTCTGCGGTTGTGGGCCTCGATCTGGGAAAGTTGTCAACAAAGAGGGCGCGACTGTAGCGAGAGTTTGGTTTGCATTCCGACGTGGAAAAATGTCATGTTCGGAGCGCTTTTAGAAGATAAGGTCGGAAAAATGTGCACGGGACTGCGGCACGAGGCTAGCATGCACGGAGCACTTCACAAATTACACCGGCAAGAGGGCCCAAACAGTGTTGGGAAGGGGGCCTGGTGATAATGCGGTAAGGAAACAGTACACATGCAGGTCGCACAGCTAAAAACGCAAAACATTGTTTTCGTTCTCACATGAGAAGAGTAACAACACAGTGGCAGAGAACCGCATCCGAGCGCGCAACCGCAGCTCTTGCTGAGTGCATATCACTGCTGCCGCTTTCTCTGTAGCATTGCATCACATCCTTGTTGGCTTCCACTGCTAGATCCAGCTAGATGCGGTGAGATGACGTTTTTTTTTAACAGCTTGTGATGACAGGATTTGGACTGCGCGAAGCCGCAGCAGTCAAAGCAGGAAGTTTGGATGCCAGCAAGGCAGTGCCATAGGCGCTGGGAGGAATGAAGCATTCTCATGACGAGCAGTCGAATGACAACCCTGTTACCCACATTTTGCGCGAGCCTCCACAGTCGAAATGCACATGGACATGTGACAAGAGCCGTTTTATGCCAGAATTTACACCGCAAAAGCCCAAGACCGGGGTTGCCCCCGTTACCCACATTTTGCGCGAGCCTGCGCAGTCAAAATGCACATGGACAATCATGCACATGTGACGAGAGCCGTTTTAGAAGTCTCTTGGAAAAAAATGATAGGAAAATTGGGAGAAAATCGCCGTTTTTCAAAACACCATGCTCTTAAAAGATTCTCCTCTTACGCGAGAATTTACACAGAAAATGCCGGGGCCCAAGACTGGGACAACCCATTACCCACATTTTGCGCGAGCCTGGACAGTCGACATGCACATGGACATGTGACAAGAGCCGTTTTATGTCTTGCGCGAGCTTGCGCGGTCGAAATGCACATGGACAATCACGGACATGTGACAAGCAAGAGCCATTTTATGCGAGAATTTACACAAAAAATAATCCGGGACCAAGATGAAGAAAATTTGCATAGGAAAAAAATATGCGAGAATTTACAGCCAAAATGCCGCAAAGCAGATGGCGTACCCGGATCTAACCCCGGCCAACCCCTCAGTTTTAAAAAAATTGAGGGCCGCAAACTAGCGCTATCGTCCCCATTGCCAGCGCTGAGCGGATGTTGAACGATTTCTTGCGACGCTTCTGCTTTGCGGGTTTGTAAGCGGTTGTGACAAAACTCGTTGGCACGGCAGAGCGCAGAAAAGCATTTGTGATGCTGCGAGTCTCCTGCTCTGTGGGATTGCAACTGGAGGTTGCTAGACTCATTGCTGCGCGCAAGGTAGTTTTTGACCATAGTGCCACCCCTGTGTTATGCGGGATTGCAGCCGGAGGTTGCTAAACGCATGGCGACAGCTGTGAGAAGAGAAGCTTTGGGTTGCAAAAGCTAGAGAAGAGGTATCTGGGAGATAGAGGCTGCTCAGAGAAGTAGCTGAGGGAAGAGGTGCCCCAGCGAAGCGGACGCGCAGTGAAGAAGCGACCCAGTCAAGAAGTAGCGGCCGATGCAGTAAAGAAGTAGCGGCCAAGTAAAGAAGTAGCTCACTCATCATCCATCAATCCATCCATCCATGCATGCATCCATCCACCATCCATCCATTCTTGCTTGCATTGATTCAGTGGTTCATTGATTCACCGATTCATTGGTTCATTGACTCATCGGTTCATCGAACGATTACTTCACTGATCAACTGCTTTGGTTCCTTAATTTGCTGATTCGTTGATTCATTGAGTCATTGCTTTGTTGCTTTATTGAATCACTGGTTCATTAATTCAGTCATTTATGGCAGAGACGGGTTGGTTCATTGATTCACAGGCCCAATTTGGTTCATTGAATTCCAGACTCACTGGCCTATCCACTGATCCATTCACTGACTCTTTGTTTCATTGAGTCAATGATTCATTGCTTTGCTGATTCAACGATTCACTGGTTCATTGGTTCATTGGTTCATTGATTCATTGAGTTGCTGATTCATTGTGATTCGTTGGTTCATTGATTCGTCGGCGCATCGGCCCATTTCACTCATTCCTGGGTTCATTGCGCCATTGGTTCACCGATTCATTTGCTTCATTGGTTTGCTGATTCACTGAATCATCAATTGATTAGTTCGCTGATTCAAAGGGACATGGATTCATCGGTTCATTTGCTCATTGGACTCAGTGGTTCTTTCAGTCAGCTGTGCACGGATTCTTTCATGGCATGTCTTTGGCATCTCAACAAGCGCTTGCTCATTCGATAGTGCACCGGACAACTTCACCACGTCGCTGCTTCTGCATCCCATTAACTTTCCTATATGCCATTGATTTCCTAGTGTTGTTTCAAATATTCGAAACATCCGCCCCGGCGCTCATTTCACTACAGAGAGTTGCTAAAGCCGTGCCCAGATTAGTGGGAATCGTTAAGTAAAATATCCTGGGAGCACTTGATGTTCAAAAGTCGTGCCTTTTTGCGAGCCGCACGGGAAATGCATGCTTTTCTGGCTTTTATGTTTGGATATATAATTTTATATACATCCTGCGTTGGGGTGGTGTTTGGCATGTTGGTTGAAAACTTCACATCTGAGTTACTTCAGACTTGGCCGTTGCATTTAGGTTGTGCTTTGATCAATTTCATACTTCAAGTTGTAAATTTCAGGTTTTAAATTTCAGGAACTCTGCTTTGTGCGCAGCCATTTCTCCCTTTGTGCTCACCGCATTAGGCGTCTCATGTTGTTGAGCCATCAGTTGGGGAGTGGCCATACCTAGGCAAAAATTTGACGCCGCTTGGGCGTCGTTCTGACGTTTTTTCCCAAATGCGTAGCAAGGGTTCCCGTTTCACTCTGGGGGTCTGGGGGTTGAGGGTGCGTTCGCTCGACGTTGCGTTTATGTTCGCAACCGTCCGCAACTGTTCGCAACCGTTCGCGTGATGGCCGTATGGCCGTGCCTATGGTAAGTTCTGCAGAAGGGGTCAGTTTTGGAGGTTTCACATGTGGTGTTTTGTAACGTGTCGAAAGTCGTTTTGTGTGGCAGGCGCAATACTTTGCGACGTTTTCGCAAGATGAGTTCCAGTTTTCGTGGCAGGCGCAGCACTTCGGACGTGTCCATCGTCATTTTGCGTGGCAGGCGCAGCACTTGAGACGTGTCGTGTTGCGTGTTTTTTGCGAATCGCATTGTCAGGGCTGTGTCAAGTGGCGACAAGGTGCAAATTCCGCGATAGGCGTGGCATTTTGTGAGATGTGCTGAAAATTGACGGAAGCCTCGCACGAAACGTCGATTTCGAGGTAGCAAATTTAGAGGTTGAGGTTCCTATAAGAAAACTCGTGGAAAAACGTCGATTTTGAAGCTACAAAGTGTGAAAATTGGAGGAAGTCTCGCACGAAATGCTCGCTTTGATGCTCCCACATGTCTCATCTCGAGTCTCTGGTTTTCCTGTGGCCTCGCCGTGTCTATGGGGGAAGCTGCAAAAGCTCTCCTTTCCGAAGGTTTCCAAGCAGGTTGTAATGTTGTTTTGCATGGCAGGCGCTGCACTTTGTGACATTCCAACCTGTTTGATAAAGCATCGAGAATTCTTTTGTGTGGCAGGTGCAGTATATTTGCATCGTTTTCACAAGAAGAGTTGCAGTTTTCGTGGCAGGCGCAGCATGTTGGAGATATCTGTTGTCATTTTGCCTGGCAGGCGCAGCTCCACACTCTACACTCCACACTCCACCCTCTACACTTCACACTCCGCACTTTACATTCCACACTTTACACCCTACACTCCACACTCTACACTTTACACTCCAAACTTTACACTCCGCACTTTACACTCCACACTTTACACTCTACACTTTACACTCCACACTCCACATCCACACTTTACGCTCCACAATCTACACTCCACACTTTACACGTCACTCTCCACACTCTACACTTTGCACTCCACACTCCACATCCGCACTTTACACTTTAGACTCCACACTTTGCACTCCACACTTTACACTTTACGCTCCACACTCTCTACACTCGACACTCTACACACGACACTCCCCACTTTACACTCCATACTATACACTCCACGCTCTACACTTTTACACTGCACACTCCACACTTTACACTTTACACTCCACACTTTGCACTGTACACTCCACACTCCTGACTCCACTCTCTACACTTTACACTCCACACTGTACACTCCACACTTTACATTCCCCACTTTACACTCTACACTTTACACTCTCCACACGCTGCACTCCACACTCTGCGCACTCCACATCCACACTTTACACTCCACACTCTACACTTTACACTCCACACTTTACACTCTACACTCTAGACTCCACACTTTACACTTTACACCGTACACTCCTCACTCCACACTTTACACTCCTCACTTCACTCTCCACGCCCTACACTCTACACTCCACATTCTACATTCTACACTCCACACTCCACACTCCACGCTCCAGACTCTACACCCCACAGTCGACACTTTACCCACTGCACACTCCACGCTCCACACTTTACACTCCACACTCCTTACTTTACATCCCGCGCTCCTCACTCCACACTCCACACACTACACTCCACACTCCCCACACTCCTACACTTGACACTCTCCACACTCCTCACTCCACACTCCACACTTTACACTCCACACTCCACACTCCTGACTCCACACTCCTTACTTTACACTCCGCACTCCACACTCCACACTCCACACTACACTTTCCACTCCACACTCAGCGCGCAACATTTTAAACTCCACACTCAACTCTACACTGTACATTCTACACTTTACACCCTACACTCCACACTCGACACTTTACACACTTTACACTCCCCGCTCCACACTTTACATCGTTGCTTTACACTCCGCACTCAACACTCTACACTTTACACTCCACACTCAACGCTCTACACTTTACACCCTACACTTTGCACTCCACACTTTACACTCTACACTCTAGACTCCACACTTTACACTTTACACCGTACACTCCTCACTCCACACTTTACACTCCTCACTTCACACTCCACGCCCTACACTCTACACTCCACATTCTACATTCTACACTCCACACTCCACACTCCACACTCCACACTTTACACACTCTACACTCCCCACTCCACACTTTACACTCCACACTCCTTACTCTACACTCCACACTCCACGCTTTCCACTCCCCACTCCACACTTTACACTCCACACTCCTTACTTTACACTCCACACTCCACACTCTACACTTTACACTCCACACTCCACACCCTACACTTTCCATTCCACACTGCAGCATACTGGTAACAGGGGAAATATGTACAAGACTGTTCAAATAAACTATTGCAGAAAAGTGTTCTGCGCGACTGCATGTCCATGTGTTTCGACATCTGTACCATTAACATACGTGTGAGCATTCGGATTTGTGGGCTGCATCTTGTTTTAATATCATACCCCTTATCTCACACTTCACTTTCAGATACACTATTGATTTTACAACAAACCGGTATCAAAGTCGTTCCATCAGCGGCTTGCGCTGCCGCCCTTGCAACTCAAAAACCCAACACTTTAGGCTTACTATTTTTGAGCCTTCCGCCACTGCCTGGTGCGGTACTACTGGTATCAGTTAACCCATATGAAGCAAAGATTTCTGCTGCATTTAGTAGATGGTGCTGTGATTTGGGTTGCAGGCATGACATAGGCATGACTTCCTGGAAACTGCATTTAGATGGGAGAAAGCGGGTTTTCTGCACACAGGCATGACTTAGGCATGGGTTTTGCGCTTTCCTGTATCTAGTCTCTTACGCAAAAGGCTGGTTTCAAACAATGTCTTTTCAAGCCACCGTTTTTGGCAAGTATTCCCCGGCAACCTTTTAGTCATTAACCGTTGTAAGCGGGCAGGTGAAGACATCGCTTCATAGCTTCCTGCATGTCATATGCTGGGAAGGGGCCAGACAAAATTTCCCAGCAGAGGTTAGAATTCCAGCAGTGGAAGATGCAGAGCATTGGAGGCGCAAGCCGCCATGGCCGAATTGGGGCATGACGGGAATGGAGCTGGCATGCTTTAATTTCCTGACAGCGGCCCTTGACAAGGGCCACTTGCAATACTTGGACGCATTATCAGGACATCTTCACTAGCTGCTGTTAGAAGTACGTAGGCACCTAGGGCAGACACTTCTCAATTAGGATTTGTGTTGATGAAAGGGTGAGACATGCCGGGCAAACGTTCGCCAGGGCAACTGACCAATAAGCAGGAACGTGCTTTGAAGTGCCTCGGCTGACACAGGCACTTGACCGGCTGGCTTCTGGCACAGCCGCTTTTCCCTTTTGCAAGATCAGACCGGTTGTGTTGCAAGCGCTGCCAAGGCGCCTTCCTGGAAATGGCAATGTCGCCCGTGGCTAAGCACATGCAGTGTTTCGCCGGTAACAAGCACAGGTGATGGTGACAGCACAATCAAAACTCATGCCAGTGGCTGGCTGTTGGGACGATGTTAAAGTTGCACCCTGAAAAGGTTGGTGTGCAGCTGCATTCCTTGCCGGGCAGGGGCGGGCAAGCCACCCACCGCAGCATTTCTTCTGGATTTTATTTTGGATTTTGGTGGGCTGGGAGTCCGGCATACATAGAAGCCTTGAAGAGGGCCATTTCTGTTGCCGCGTCGCCTCGCAAGAGAACCTTGCGGTAAGGCACGCCGCAACGCTGCTGAGCTCCTGCAGCAACACGAGCAGGAGATTTGAAATGGACGTGCAGCTGCGCGTCCACAAGCAGCTTTTTCTGAATGCTGTCAATACTTAGTCCAAGGCATCGCAAGAGAGCAGGCACACATCTTTCTAAAGGAAGGGTTTGCTTTCAAATTTCCAAGCTCAGACTTTGAATTTCTTTGAAACAGAAACCAAACGCTTCGATCAAAATTATTTCGCTCGCGACACTTGCTTTTCATTATGGGACGGAAGCAAAGCGACCAGGCTTCAATTTGCATTGAACAAGACCGCGGCCGGTGCGTGTCAATGGGGACGTTCCTTCGCCGGATTCCTTCCCCATCCCGATTCGCATTGCTGACCGGGTCTTTTTTTCCAGCTATACTTATTTATATATATATACATATATATATATATATATATACGGCATACAGCTATAGATATATCACCCTACACATTTCTACCCACTCATCATCCCATCTTTCTGCCCTTCTTGGTCCCCTTGTTTTTTTTTTGTGGAGCCCCGCATACACGCACGCACGTAGGTCAATGTTGCATCCTGATTAGTAGCTAAGTTCGCTATTGCGGCTAGAAAGTTCCAAATTTTTCGGAACTCATGATAAGATTTGAAGTTTCACTATTGCGGCAAGAATTCTTGGCAGGCCAGTTTGTTTGTCCAAAACATGTTCTTGCGTGAAAAACAATTTCGCATTTTCTCGAAAAGATCTTGCTTGCTTGCCTTTCCCAAACAATCTGATCCCTTATCAAACCCTCATTACAGAATAGATTTTCCACAAAATTTCAAGGCACTGACTTGACAATGAGAGGGCCCAGTTCACCCTAGTAGGTTTGTTCCCCGGGTTCACAAGTGCAGCAAACTTTTCCAGAACTGACCCTGGAGCCAAGAGTAGGAAGGAAGGCCTTTTCCAAAAGCAATTGCCAAGTTCAAGGTCCTCTGCCTCTCTCTATCTCTCTCTCTCTCTCTCTCTCGCTCGCTCGCTCTCTCTCGCTCTCTCTCTCTCTCTCTCTCTCGCTCTTTCTCTCCTTCCCTCTTTCTCTCACTCTTCTCTCTCTCTCTCTCTCTCTTTCTCTTTCTCCTTTTCTCTTTTTTTTTCTCTTCGTTCTCTTTCTCTTTCTTTCATTACGCCTTGAGGTGCAAAAGGCAACGCGGTCAACATGCAGAACCCCACGCACTACAAGTATTATAAGTACTACAGGTACTACTACAAACTCACCGGCAATGGAACTTTTCATTAGGTTTCAAGTGTCGCCCATTAAAATCCTTACTTCAATGTAGGATCGTATTTTTCTGGGGGATGGCTTTTCAAAATTCAAATTTAAAGAGGGTATAGCATTCGTCTGAGGAGTGGTCACACACAAATCAGGACGGAACATTATAGGATTAGTTTGGTGGCTGCCGGTGGCCATCACAACCTGGGGGACGCAAGCACGTTCTTTTAGGAGGCTGAGATCCAGCGCGCCGAGACCCAGAAGGCGGGCTCTGCGTTCTTATAGTCCCAAACAATGAGAGTCTTGATGAACGAAGAAACGCAGAGGGAACCCATAAGAAGTTAAAGCGGTGGGCAGGGGGCAGAAGTTGCATCGCTTCCCCCCTTCCACGGGCCCTGTTCAGTCTCAAGCGACAACACCACGGTCGGTGGCGTCACCACGGACACCAGCCTCACAGAGCGCTTGGTCGCAGTCAACACAAGGCAGGCCACAGCTCAAAAGTGGATCTTGGTTTAGAATTTCAAGTGGCCGGATGTGCCTACATGCTTGCTTCCGACTGCGGGTGTGCTTCCACGATCAGGCAATTACATCATAATAGGAGTACCACGCTTGGATTGCAAGGGATCTTGTGTTGATTCCGTGGCATGCAGCTGCTGTTTGGTTCAGCTCTGTTTGCCAGGTGACGCTGTGGCACCCTATAGGCCCAATGCTTGTCCAAAGCCCAGCAGAAGACCGAATGCTCAGATAGCAATTTGGCCCGTGCAGGGAACTGATTCGTTGCCAAGGGACGACGCTTTGAACATTGATCATCAGAAAGACAACGCTGATGGGTTTGAGCGGGATTCGGAATCACGGCGCCAAATGCCCACAGAAGTCTCTTCCAAGGGCCCGGCCCGACGCCAAGGCGTGGAATATTTTTCGATGAGCCAAGCAAGGTCCCGCGCTGCCTGCAAAGAAGTTGAGTCAGGATTCGCTAAAGGCGTCAGTGGCCGTAAAGCCTCCTGCCTTGGCGGGGCGGGTCACCATGTTGAGTGAATTCTGACATGCTTCATGCTTGCCCAGCCAAGGCTGAGCAGCAGCTTTCAAAAGAAATGATTGGCCCCTGTAAATATTTGAAGGGTTTGCCCCCCCAATTTGGGCCCAGGTGGATGCCTGCAGAGCTTCGAAGCACATACTCCGAAGGTGGCCAGGAACTTGGAGCCAGCTCAAACACGAGCTATGATTGCATGCATCACGTTTTCATTGTATTTTTTTGTCTCATCGCAACCTCGCTAGAATTTTAGGATAGCGGGATAAAACCATCTGTCTCATTGGGGTTTTGGTGCCGTCAAAGTTTTGTTTCGGTTGCTTTTTACAACCACCCACTTGGAATTCTTAGACCCATGCCATGGTTATCGATATCGGCACCAAAGGATATGATGTGATGATCACCTCAAATCGGGGCCGAAGCACACAGCCCGGCATCCCAGAGCATCTGCGGCGGGCAGCTGCTCCCTTTAGACTGGGTTGGTTTTAAGAAGTTTGGGGCAAATTTTCATTATATAACTAGTTTCGAGACCGGAAGGTGATATATGTCAGAAGCCGGCTTGTCAGACTTCTAGCGCATCCTGCGGAATTTGTTGACCCTTCGACCCATAGTGCTCTACACCAGCATCAAGCATTGTGAAAAGCAGGAATTTCGAAGATGCCATGCGAGTTGCATCTTTAAGTCATTTTTTGTCATGTCATGTGCGGGCCGAGGGGCATTGCCGGTTCAATTTGGGGTGGGTGTCCTCGTGTTGCTACAGGTTGCGCAAAGAAATACCCCTCCAACAACTACGCGCCCTGATCCTGGAGGGGGAGTCCCCAAGCCCAGAGAAGTCAAGGTGCTTCTTATCGGCCGCTTCATGCTGATAGTAAGCGCGGGCTCAAATTCCGCAGCTGCTTCTTCATCTGCGTTTTGATAGACACACGATCTTGTTTCAAGCTTTGGCAGCCAAATGCATGTGATTGTGAGTCAGGTTAACTGACATCAGCACACAGCTTGCTCACCAAGACATTGGAATCACCTAGGCTTTAGGCCATTTTGAGGCCCCCAACTCACAGCGCAGCCCTCGCACTTTCAGGTCGGTGAGCGCTTTCTGGAATGGAGAATGGCCCGCTGGGATGTGCAGGGCGTTTGGCTTCAGATTGTGGATTCTGTGAACTTTGTAGCTGCTGACTTGTCAATCGCTTCACAATAGTCTTGGATTAGAATTGCGATGTTTCACAGCTCCAACGGATTGACCACCATGCCAAGATTCTGCTCCCTTGAAGGTAAAGAGGGGCGGGACGCACAAGAAACTAGCCGGGCAAGCATCATCATTTTTCCCGGATGCGCAGCGACGGGGTCTTGTTTTCTTGCTGGGGGGTCGGGGGTGGTGCCTTGTTTGCGGCGCGTTGTTAATCCACCCTTCGGTCTCTAATTACGTCACCGCGCGCTGTCTATGGGGAAAGTGGGAAAAGGTTATGTTTTGTGATGGGTGAAAGTGCATTTCGCGTGGCAGGCGTGGGCCTTTGCGGCACTCCAGCAAAAGTTGCCACGCAGGTCTCTAATTACGTCGCCGCGCGCTGTCTATGGGGAAAGTGAGGCAAGGCAAGGTGATGTGAAGTGTGAAGCGTGAAGTGGAAAGTGTGCAGTGTGAAGTGTGGAGTGTGAAGTGTGAAGTGTGGAGTGTGAAGTGCGCAGTGTGAAATGTGCAGTGTGAAGTGTGAAGTGTGAAGCGTCAAGGAGTGTGAAGCGTGAAGTGCGAAGTGTGGAGTGTGAAAAGTGGCGTATGAAGTGTGGAGTGTGGAGCGGAGAGTGTGCAGTGTGAAGTGTGGACTGTGAAGTGTCGAGTTGAGAGTGTGGAGTGTCAAGTGTGGAGTGTGGAGTGCGGAGGAGTGTGAAGTGTGCAGTGTGAAGTGTGGAGTGCAAAGCGTGAAGTGCGACGCATCAAGGAGTGTGAAGTGTGGAGTGTGGAGCGCGGAGTTGGAAAAGCGACGTGTAAATTGTGGAGTGTGAAGTGTGGAGTGCGAAGTGTGGTTTCAAGTGTGAAGTGTCAAGTGTGAAGTGTGGAGTGTGACGCGTCAAGTGTGAAATGTGGAGTGTGATGTGTCAAGTGTGAAGTGTGGAGTGTGAAGTGTGGTGTCAAGTGTGAAGTGTCAAGTGTGAAGTGTCAAGTGTGAAGTGTCAAGTGTGAAGTGTCAAGTGTGAAGTGTCAAGTGCGAAGTGTGGAGTGTGAAGTGTCAAGTGTGAAGTGTGAAGTGTGGAGTGCGGAGTGTGAAGCGTGGAGTGTGAAGTGTGAAATGTGGAGTGTGAAGTGTGGAGTGTGAAGTGTGAAGTGTGGAGTGCGAAGTCCAAAGTGTGAAGTGTCATTTGTGCAGTTTGAAGTGTGGAGAGCAAAGTGTGAAGTGTGGACTGTGAAGTGTGGAGTGTGAAGCGCGGAGTGCGAAGTGTGAAGTGTGAAGTGTCAGGGAGTGCCAGGGAGTGTCAGGGAGTTTCAGGGAGTGTCAGGGAGTGTCAGGGAGTGCGAAGTGTCAGGGAGTGTGAATGAAGTGTGAGTGGAGTGTGAAGTGTGCAGTGTGAAGTGTGAAGCGCCAAGGAGTGTGAATTGTGGAGTGTGGAGTGCGGAGTGTGATTAATAGTGGCGTGTAAATTGTGGAGTGTGAAGTGTGGAGTGTGAAGTGTGGAGTGCGAAGTGTGAAGTGTGAAGTGTCAGGTGTGCAGTGTGAAGTGTGGAGTGTGAAGTGTGGAGTGCGAAGTGTGAAGAGTGAAGTGTGAAGTGTGAAATGTGCAGTGTGAAGTGGAGAGTGTGGAGAGCGTGGAGAGTGTGGAGAGTGTGTAGAGTGTGGAGGGTGTGGAGTGTGAAGTGGAGAGCGTGGAGCGTGGAGTGTGAAGTGTGGAGTGTGAAGTGTGGAGCGCGGAGTGTGGAGTGTGAAGTGTGCAGTGTGAAGTGTGAAGTGCGGAGTGTGAAATGTGAAGTGTGAAGTGTGGAGTGTGGAGGGTCAGATGTGCAGTGTGAAGTGTGAAGTGTGGAGTGTGAAGTGTGGAGTGCGAAGTGTGAAGTGTGAAGTGTTGAGTGTGGAGCATGAAGTCTGGAGTGTGGAGTGTGGAGTGCGAAGTGTGGAATGTGGAGCCTGAAGTGTGGAGTGTGCAGTTTGAAGTGTGCAGTGTGAAGTGTGAATTGCGGAGTGTGAAGTGTGGAGTGTGGAGTGGAGAGTGTGAAGTGAGAAATGCGGAGTGTGAATTGTGAAGTGTGAAGCGTGAAGTGAAGTGAAGGGAATTGAATTTTGTAGTGTGAGCGCATAGCGCGTAGCGTGTAGTGTCAGGCGTGCAGTATTGAGTTTGAAGTCTTGAAGTTTGAAGTTGGAAGTGAAGTGTGAAGTGTGAAGTGTGAAGCGCAGTGTAGTACTGGGAAGTCTCTTGTGCCAACATTGTAGTACAAAGTGGTACTTGGGGGTTCCTTGTGCAAGCTTTGTGGTACAAAGTTGTACTGGGGAGTGCCTCGTGCAAGCTTTGTAGTGCAAAGTAGTACCGGGGAGTTCTTTGTGCAAGCATTGCAGTACAAAGTAGTAATGGGAGGTACTGTTTGGAAGCTTTGCAGTACAAAGTAGTAATGGGAAGGATTTTGAGCAAGCTTTGTAGTACAAAGTAGTACTGGGAATTATTGTGTGCAAGCTCTGTAGTACAAAGTTGTACTTGGAGGTACTTTGTGCAAGCTTTGTAGTACAAAGTAGTACTGGGGAGTGCCTTGTGCTTTACGCAAGCTTTGTCGTACAAAGTAGTACTGGGAAGTACTGCTTGAAAGCTTTGTAGTACAAAGTAGAACAGGGAAGTATTTTGTGCAAGCTTTGTAGTAAAAAGTTGTACTGGGAATTACTGTGTGCAAGCTCTGTAGTACAAAGTGGTACTGGGAAGTGCCTCGTGCAAGCTTTGTAGTACCAAATAGTACTGGGAAGTATTTTGAAAGCTTTGTAGTACAAAGCCGTACTGGGACTTGCCTTGTGCAAGCTTTGTAGTACAAAGTAGTACTGGGGAATACTTTTTGCAAGCCATGCAGTACAAAGTAGTACGGCAGTTTCTTGTGCAAGCTTTGTAGTACAAAGTAGTACTGGGAAGTGCTTTGGTGCAAGCTTTGTAGTACAAAGTAGTACTGGGAAGTGCTTTGTGCAAGCATTTCAGTACAAAGTAATACTTGGAGGTACTTTTTGTGCAAGCTTTGTAGTACAAAGTAGTACTGGGAAGTTCCTTGCGCAAGCTTTGTAGTACGAAAACTTTCAAATAAAGACTTTGAAGCTATCGACGTCTCCAAGTGAAAGTTTTCAAGCTCCGAATGAGGGTGTAAGTCAAGCCCACCTCCTGGCCAGTGAATGATTTTTTTTGGATACAAGCATCTGTCAGAACAGAATAGCAATGCTGGGGCTAGTACGGGCTATGACTATGGAGATTATGTTTGTGCTCTATTCTCCTTTTACCATATTCCATTCTTCTTTGTGTATTCCGTTCTTGTGTTCCTTCGTTCGATCATCCGCTCCGTCATCCATTGCAGACCTTGAAGATAGGCAGCCAAAGATTTTTTTCCTTTGGAAACCTTCCCTCCAGACCCTTGCAGAGAGACAACCGAAGAATGCCAAATGCCATAGAGTGCTAGAGGGTTGCTCCTATGGAAGTTCATAGGAATGCGAGTATCTCTCGGGCCCCCCTCAAACAAATCTAAAGTATTTGTAGAAGGTATGAACGGATTTGAAGCACCATTTTTCAGATAGCATGATACTTTCATTTTGTATGCCTTAGTGATTAATAGCGCATTTGGTTACTTAGGAAATGCATACTCACTGTATTTCTACGATCGTAGACTTTGGGGAACCGACGGCGTCCCTTTCTGTATTTTCCAGATCTATGCAATTTAGTTTTCTCGAAACATCGAAGAAGCCAGAACAAATAGGAAAGAAACAGAAGGAAAGACAATGGTGGACAAGAATGGGTTCAGGAATTTGGCTAAATAAAGTTTCCGGAGAAGAGGGAATTTGCAAAAACACCGGGTAAATAAGCAAGAAGGTAGGCAAATCAAATTTAAAAGAAAACAAAAAGTGGAGAGACAAGCGAACGGTAAAATTCATGGTTTGAAAGCACCGTGGGCCGTTGAAGCCGGCGAAGCGCAGGTGCCGCGGGCACGTGCTAAGCAAATCAACCCTGTCAGTTGGAAGCCCAGCCCTTCTTCCAGTCACAAAGCGTCCTTTGCAAAATCAGATATGCATGCAGCTTTCCTAGGACGTTTCTTCTACTTGCAAAGCTGGGACAAAACCATTATTTGAAAAGCTTCACTGCAAAAGCGTCCCCCGGCGCTCAGAATAGCTACGTCGGATATTCCGTGAAGGTGGCCCAGAATGGCAAGGCGCCGCATTTTTTCGGGCAGCCTGCCTCTGGCCAGGCTTCAGATTTGCATGCACGGTATGCGTGCCCGACACGGGTTTCACACCACTGCTTGAAGGAGATGGTTCTGCAGACTCAGAATGTTTGGCCGGGGTCCTGGAGTTCCAGGGTTGGATGCCGCCCCCTATGTGTTTGCAAATAAACACGGTAGAACACCCAGCAGCAACTAGTAGAACCTTGGAAGCCGGTACCTTCATTACTGTTGGGTTGCACAGCCGGGTTAAAAAATACCATTGCCGGTCAAAGGACATGTGTCCCACGGCTCCGGTCAAAACACAAACTCTGTTTTGAAACCATCCCTGTTCAGGCGTCGGTTTCCAAAGGACACCACAGTGCGGGTCTTTGACGATTCTCTGGGGTGGCTGAGCGCCACAGTGACGAATGAGGCGCGGCTCAGCAAGCAGGTCTCGCAGCCATGCATTTCCTTACCTTGAGAAACAGCTTGGGAAGAAACAGCTTGGGAAGAACCATAGTAGGACAGAGGGTTTATGTCATGACGCCTGGCGCATGGGGCCTATGGGGCTGCTATCCGGTTGTTATTTGTTCGCATGACACCTCCAAGCTTTTCGCAGTTGCCAAGACAAAGACAGAATTGGTATGGCGGCGGTAACCCTTTGCACGCGTCCTTCTTGCTGGGGAACTTCCAGCTTAACTGTTGCTTGCGCGCCCGCGTCAGGCAGAGATGATGGAGCCACTCCCGGGCAAGGACGGGGCCAGTGATCAGGCATTGCTTGCGTTGGCAGTGGGGGCTTGCTGCTAAAGAATGCTTTGCGCAAATCATTTGTGCACTCGAACCTATTGCAAAGACCGGGCCTGGCGGCTCGGCCGTACTCATCAACAAGAACTTGTCTAACCGCACGCCCACCTAACCACCACGAAGCGTGCCCTTCAGCCACGCTTTACACACGACAAGTCATCTCTGAATGCACACCCCCTTGCATTGAGCGTCTTGTTCTCGGCGTCTTTTGGCTTTGTATCAAATGAAAAAGTTCAGCGCTGCTTTTTGAGTGCCGCGGGCGATCAAGCAATCGCAGGACGCCATGCCAACTTGGCCCGGCTTCATAGTACAGGGCTGCCAAAGGGCACCAGAGCACAGCATCATGCCGATGGAAGATCACGGCCCATCTGCTGTCCCCAAAAGTTTGACGCATGGCACGCTAAGCATAGTATGGGTGGCAGCAGGACAGAAACAGGTTGAGGCAGTTCTACTTGGTCAACCAGGTGTGCAGGAGAAACAAATGTTCTGCCATTCTGGTGCTTAGCAAAGGAGTGTCGCATTGAAAATTATGGCCGCATCCCTTTGCAAGGTTCGAAGTTGAGGTGGTGTACGAGACCGGCGAGGAGGACAAGGCCGCGGGGTGATCGGTTCAGTCGGGCGTTACCTATTTTGTTATTGGGCGTAGGCTTTAATTCCCCATCAACACTTACACCCCCACCTGCACCTAAACGCTTCACTACCAGTGAGGTGCCCGGTTACCGGGTAAAACGTGAAGTGATGCCCGGGCGCCCAAGAGAACGGAAACATTACGTTTCAAGGGCGTTGGGGAATGCTGCAATGAATTGCCGAGCGGGCTCACGGTTGAAGGCTTACTTCGGTTTGTTGTTTTTGGACGGAATGAAAGGTTGAGCTCACTTTGTCTCTGTTCGATAGCGCTCTGTTTCCGCATGCAAAAGATGGCAGCATTGCATTTGTTTTGTCTGAGGACATTATGATTAGGAACTACAAACGTACAAAAAATTATCAGGAAATAATGAAAGATGTTAAGCCCATCGTGGGCAAAAATCAAGTGCCCCTATGAAGCAGCTTGTCACGAAGAAAATTGCTGAAGCGTGTGCGGTGCTAGGGGCCGTCAGGATGTTGATTCGGTGCCAAACATGCATGATTGGCATTTGCTTCACCAGGTCTTGCTGTGTTTGAACGCTGGGTTGAATGGCATCCCGTTTTGTTCCTCCTCCCCCCTGCCCCTTGCTTGCCCCTTGCTCCTTCAATGGCTGGTTGTCTTATCTCCAACATAATCAGCCCCTGCCATGTTCTCCCTTTTTCATGATTGTCGATACTCTGGCATTGCTCTGCCTTTGCGGCGGTTCTTTTTTATTGCCTTTGTCGTTGTCATTCTTTTCTCGTGCCTATCTTACCCTCTCTCGCTTGCAAGGCATAATGCATGTCTTTGTTTGGTTTAGTCGTATTGGTGTTCATATCTGCCATTGCTGTTCTCTGCTATAGGGGTCTTTGTTATAGCTGTGCTCTCCTGCAACTTGCCCCTCCCGCAATTTATCTTTGGCATTTTTAGTTGGCCTTTGCATGGTTGGCGCAGTACTTGGTGGCGTTGGGCCTGGTTGTTCTTTCTGACCACTTTTGGGCAGGTACGCTCCTTGCTCCCGTTATCGCAGGATTTCGATGGCAGAGCCTGGTATACCTCAAGCTTGTTTCGCATGCTTTTATAATTTTAAAGTTTTGGTCCTTATGGATTTAATTTTTGGCCGGAATGTGAAAGCAATGTGTTTATTTATTGTGGGGCGTCGCAAACCGGCGATGCCATAAGGGCTGTGTATAGTTTGAATGTGGGTGTTGTGCATGTGCTTCGCGCGTGCGCACAGGTGCAGAGCACAGCGCGATGTTCTTTTCATACCGCAGATTGCAACCATCTTACCACACATCTTTTTGCCGCATTTTTGTGCTTGTTCTTGCTCTTGTTCTTGTTCTTGTTGTTTTTCTTGTTATTGTTTTTATTCTTGTTCTCGTTGCTGTTGTTGTTGTTGTTGTTGTTGCAAGGACTACTTTTTGCGGAAATTTACGGGAAAAAAGCCGCGGCCCAGAGTGAGCACCCTTATCAAGCACCGGCCTTTACAGCTAGCGTAAGAACCCTTCAGGGTGGGCATACTGTGTGGGGAAAAATAGAAGAACAACATCAATAACAAGTATCCGTCCCAACAGGAACAACAACGAAAACAAAAAATATTAAAAAGATATCCCAGCAAGAGACCCCAGACAGTTTGGGGGAGTGGGAAGGTAATGTATGACAATGTTGATGATGATGATGATAATGATGATGATGATGAGCATGATGCCAATGATAATGTTGAGGATTATGGTGTTGAGGATTGCGGGAGCTCGAAGTGCAGAATGATGAGGTTGAGGATGATGATGTTGAGGACGATGATTGTGAGGAGGATGAGGATGAGGATGATAAAGCAGAAGATAAAATGGAAAATTATAAGGTGGATGATGATGATGCTGAGAAGGAGGTGGATGATGATGTTGAGGATGATAATTTGGAGGATGGTGATGAAAAGGATGATAATGTTGATGTTGCGGAAAATGAGGTGGAGGTTGAGGATGATGAGAAGTAGGAGGAGGAAGATGGTGATTTTGAGAAGGAGGATGATGATGATGATGGTGATGAGGATGAGAATTTTGAGGAGGCCGATGAAAGGATGATAATTTAAGGGCTGCCGCCCTTGTCGCCCCTGCCGCCGACCCCGGAAGCAAGTATGGTGGATTAGCTACATTTGGTTACTTGTTGAAGCAGGGAAATCTTGGTACCAACTACCTAAGAAATATATCAATTGCACCCTGCGAGTCGTAGATTCCGGGGTGCAATTTTTGAAGAAGCTGGACCCCTTGGTATAGGGATTTTGCTGGTTCAACTGCTGCTGCTGGTGGCTGCTGATGGCTGCTGCTGCTGCTGCCGCTACTGCTGCTGCTCTTGCTGCCTACCTTCTAAAGCAAGAAACCAACAATCAGACACCTTTTTCGAGA